>OGMF01000673.1_pt1 | contig 37502 bp, 33 predicted proteins | sample 1572921 | NCBI WGS metagenome assembly OGMF01 (sample SAMEA2581919, study PRJEB24529) | metagenome | biome: Human gut stool | place: China | collected 2011 | reverse complement strand
AATATTATAAAGCACAAGAATCCGAGATAATTATGGCTGCTAAGAGTTATACACAAGATAATAGAAGTTTCTTGCCAAAGAGAGTTGGTCAAAAAAATCAAGTCTATTTAAAAACTTTACAAGATAAAAAGTATATTGGTGAGGTTATAGATAGAAATAAGAAGATTTGTGATCCTAATCAGAGTTATGTACAAGTGTATAGATATAGTAAAAACGACTATAGTTATGTAGTTAATTTAGTTTGTGATGGCTATACTTCGGAAGATAGTAGTCCTACTAATTTGGTTGGACCTGATATTAAATTTGTTTTTGAAGGAATAGGTGCTAATGATAATTACGATTTAGCTAAAGTAACTATTACTATTGAAGATGAAGATAAGATATCTGGTTATAGATATATAATTACTAAAAATGGTAATGAAGTTAAAAACTCGGGAGATATTGATGGTAAATTAGAAAAGAAGATTGAATATACTTTACCATTAAAAGAATATGTTCCTGGCGTTATAGAAATAAAGGTTATTGCGACTGATTTTTATGGAAATGAAAGTACTAAAAAAGAGGAAAAGACAATAGTAAATTCTAAAGCTCCTACTTGTACAGTTCTTAAAGAAAATACTACTTGGACAAATGGTGTACCAGTAGAGACACAAGTTAAGTGTAATGATTTTACTGGTTTAGGATGTAAAAAAGATGTATACACCCAAGACTTTTATAATGATGCAAAAGTTAGTGTTGTTGAAATTGAAGATAATGCTGGAAATAAGGGAATATGTAATGTAAATACTTATATTGATGTTACGCCTCCAACTGGTCCGGTAATTGAAAATGCTTATGAAAATACATGGACAAATACTAGTTATACAATAAAAGTTACTTCAGTTGATGAAATGTCTGGTATTGCTTTTATAGAGTATAGATATCCTGATTCTAATGGTAAAGATGGCAATGGTAATCCAGAAAATGAATGGCATAGATATGAAAATTCTTCTAAGGATCCTGGCGATAATACACCATTTGTAACAACCGCTTTTTCTAAAGAAAGAGGAGAGTATGTTGAAATAAGAGCTTGTGATAATGTAGGGAATTGTTCAGAACCTGGACGTAGTATGATAAAAATAGATAAGACAAGTCCTTCATGTTCAGTACACAGAAGTCCATCTAGTCCAAATGGTAATAACGGATGGTACAATACAAGTGTTACTGTATCAGTTACTTATAGTGAACCTGATGGTACAGGAGATAGAGCAGTAGCAAGTCCTGTATCTTATGGACTTAGTTCTGGGGGTACAAGTACTACTCAATCTGATACAGCTGGTACTTCTTATTCTGGATATGTAAGCGATGCGGCAGGAAATAGTTCATCATGTAGTTCTGGAAGTTTCAAAGTAGATACTGTAGGACCTAGCATTTCATTTGGAATCAGTGGAACTAATGGAACTACTGCTACTAGTTCATGTTCTGATTCGTTGAGTGGTTTAAGTGGATCTTCAAGTGGATCTATGGGATTATCTGGAAAAAGTAGTGTAACATATACTAGAACTTGTACTGATAAGGCAGGAAACTCTACTACTAGCTCACATACTTATAGCTATAATTCTTGTAAGTCTAAGAAGTGTGTAGGTGGTCAATATTGTAGTGATTGCTATACTGGTAGCCCGAATACGTGTGTTAGTGGAACTTATGAAGTGTGTGTAAGTTCCGTACGCAGAAGATGTAAAAAAACTTCAACAGGATGGGTTATGGCTCCAGGATGTAATAGTGCTTGTTATGGAACCGGTGGTACTCCTGAAATATACTATTGTGATCCTCCTGTATGTACAAAAACCGAAACAAGAACAGATCCTTGTCGTACTACTAAGAATACTTGTACTTATGGATGCGACCCTTGGGATGATTGCTACACAAAAAAATGTGTTGGTGGATTTGATTTTTAAATTATAAAGAGTACTTAAAGTACTCTTTTTTTATGTTAATTTACGAATTAATCTTTACTTTTTATATGATAAATGTTAGTTATATGATATACTACATGTTAGGATGAAGTGTATGAGGAGGATGTATTATGGTAAAGAAGAATAGCAAGGGTTTTTCACTAGTCGAATTATTAGCTGCTATTGTTATTATGGGGATACTTACAGGAATTGGTATTGTAAGTGTTACATATTTAATCAATAAGACAGAAAAAGAATATTATAAAGCACAAGAATCCGAGATAATTATGGCTGCTAAGAGTTATACACAGGACAATAGAGGTTTCTTACCGAAAAGAGTAGGTCAAAAAAATCAAATTTATTTGAAGACTTTACAAAGTAAGAAATATATTGGAGAGGTTTTGGATAGAAATAAGAAAAAATGCGATCCGGATAGGTCTTATGTTCAAGTATATAGATATAGTAAAAATAATTATAGTTATGTTGTTAATTTAGTTTGTGATAGTTATACTTCAGAAGATAATAGTCCTACTAATTTAGTTGGTCCTAATATTACTTTTAATTTTGAAGGAATAGGGTCTAATGACAATTATGATTTAGCTAAAGTTACTGTTACTATTGAAGATGAAGATAAGATATCAGGATATAGATATATAATTAGTAAGAGTGGTAATGAGGTAAAGAACTCAGGAGACGTTGATGGTAAATTAGAAAAGAAAATTACTTTTACGATACCATTAAAAGAGTTTGTACCAGGTACTATTGAGGTAAAAGTAGTAGCAACTGATTTTTATGGAAATGAAAGTACAAAGAAGGAAACTAAAACTATTAAGAATTCTAAAGCTCCTACTTGTACAGTTTTAAAAGCTAATACAACATGGACTAATAAACCTCCAGTAGAAGTACAAGTTAAATGTATTGATTATACAGGTTTAGGTTGTAAGAAAGATGTATATACACAATTGTTTTATACTGAGGCTAAGATAGGTTTGGTTGAGATGGAAGATAATACAGGTAATAAAGGAGAATGTTCTGCAAATACTTATATTGATTTAACACCGCCTAGTACACCTGTAATTAAAAATACTTATGAGAATAAATGGATTAATAAGAGTTATACAGTACAGGTTACTTCAGTTGATGATACTTCAGGAATAGCATATTTTGAATATAGATATCCTGATTCTAATGGTAAAGATGGCAATGGTAATCCAGAAAATGAATGGCATAGATATGAAAATTCTTCTAAGGATCCTGGCGATAATACACCATTTGTAACAACCGCTTTTTCTAAAGAAAGAGGAGAGTATGTTGAAATAAGAGCTTGTGATTTGGCAGGAAACTGTTCAGAACCTGGACGTAGTATGATAAAGATAGATAAGACTGCTCCTACTTGTACAGTTACTAAAAATATAGCAAGTCCAAATGGAGATAATAGTTGGTACAAGACTAATGTTACTTTAACTATTAATACGACTGATCCAAAAGGATCTAGTGATAGAGCTGTTAACAGTCCTTTAAGTTATGATGTTAAAAATAGTAATTCTGCATCTTATGGTGGTAATACTTCAGGCACTCAGTCTGATACTGCTGGTATAACTTGGTATGGATTTGTAAAAGATGAAGCTGGTAATAAAGGAACCTGTAATTCAGGTAGTTTTAAGGTTGATACTTCTAAACCAACTTGTTCTCTTTCTACTTCCGGAACTAAAGGTGTAGAAAAATGGTTTAGAAGTAATGTTACTGTAAAATTAGCAAGAAAAAGTGATAGTTTATCAGGAGTTGCTTCTTATGATGTATCATCATCTAGTTCAGCATCATATTCTAATAGAACTTCTGGTACGGCCAGTTCTGAAGGTGCTAATATAACTTGGTACGGTTATGTAAAAGATAATGCCGGTAATATTAACTCATGTTCTACATCTTTTGGCATTGATAAGACTAAACCTAATATTTCGACTGACAGTGTTGGTACTGGTACTACTTGGTGTTCTGGTAAAGGTATATCTGTAAGTTGTTCGGATTCTTTATCTGGTATGAGGAATGGTGGGGCAACTATTAATGATATGGGTACAACAACTACTGGTACTTATTCAGCATCTGATAGTTTAGGTACTCCTAGAAGTGGAAATACTACTACATATTCTTGTACTGATAAAGCGGGAAATACATCAACAGTCACTAAGAATTTCTATGTTGTTTATAAGTCATGTACAAAATATAATTCTTGTAGACATAGTAGTTTTGGATGTGAATCTTGGAAACAGACATATGATAAATGTTCTACCTCAAAAATGAATTGTAGTATGAAAGCAACAGGTACTAATCTTTGTGTAAGCGCACCTAGGTCAAAGACTGAATGTTTGGCTATTTCTGGATGTTTGTGGAAACAGCATACTTGTGCTGGTGAGCATTGGCAGTATAGTTGTCCATCTGGCTGGAGTCTTAGTAGTAAAACTTGTACTAAAACAGTAGCAGCTGCTGGTAGTTGTTCTCCAGGCAGTTTTGCTAATTATACATATGCTTGGACAACAGGACTTTCTAATTCTGGTTTGTCAACCTGTAGTTTTGGTTCTAGTAAACCAACTTGTTCAAGTGTTACACTTGGAATGACTTATACTACAAATTGTAGTTGTACACAATATAATTATAGTTCTGGTTCTGTCTGTGGATGTGCTAGATATAATTGTACTGATTAAAATAAATTAAGTGTTATAGATAAAAATGTAGATACGAAAAATATCTACATTTTTTTGTAAATAAAAAGGAGAAATTATTTTATTTCTCCTAATTTTGGTAGTTGTACAGTTGCAACTGGTTTTACTTGTTGTTGAGTAACTTGTTGTACTTGTTTTATTGGAATTTGTCCAATAGGCTGTGTTTGTTTAATACTTGGTGTTACCTGTCCAACGGGTTGTACTGTTTTTTGATTATTTACTAAACTTGGTGTTTGATTTACTATTTGTCCACCCGGTTTAATATTTTGAATTAATGGTTGTGTTTGTTGTACTGGTTTAACAATTGGAGTTTGTTGAACTTGTTGTATTTGTTGAACCGGTTTGGTATTTTCATTTATTGGTTGTACAGGTTTAATATTTTGTATTACTGGTTTTGCTTGTTGTGATATAGCTTGATTAGTAGGTTGTACTATTTTTTGATTATTTACTAAACCTGGTGTTTGACTTGTTGATTGTACTAATGTTGGTTTAGTGTTTTTAGTTACTGGTTGAACTTGTTGGATTTGTTTAGCATTTTGCATTACTGGTTGCTTTGAATCAGTTATTAAACTTTGAGGTTGTAGAATTGGTTTATTTATTGTAATAGGTTCTAATACTTTATTATTTGGAATAGTACTTTGTTTTTGTTGTATATTAGGTATTATTTGTTGTTGTGGTGTTACTGGTTTTACTTGATTTGGAATAATTACAGGCATCTCTTTTGTAATTGGTGCTGTTTGTTTAGCAATTGTTTCTGGTTTTACAATAGGGATAGTAGGATTCTTATCAATATTTACTGCTTGTTGTTTTGGTACAGGTGGTGTTATTACTTGAGTAGTAGAAGATTTTACTTCTTGTCCTTTTATTTCTTCAACCTTTGGTTTTTCTGGAACTATATTATGAATTGGTTCTTTAATAGTAGGTGGGGTAATAATTACTTCTTGTTCTTTTTCTTTAACTTCTTCCTTCTTTTCTACTTTTACCTCTTCAACTTTTGGCTTGTTTTCTGGAACTGTTTCCTTTTCCTCTTCTTTTTCTTTCTCTTTATTTTCTTCAGTTTTTGGAATTGCACTATCTAATATATTTTCATCGTCAATAGATTTTGTTAATGAACTTCCAGTTGAATCATCATCTGGATCACTTTCTATTTCAATAACTCTGTATACTTCTTCGAAGCTTGTTAGTCCAGCGATACATTTACCTAGAGCGTCTTGTAACATAGTAATTGTTTTATTTGTATATACCATGTCACTTAATTGTTCTTTTGATAGTTTTGTATCATTTAGAGCATTTCTTATTTCATCATCTAATTCTAGTACTTCTTGAATTGCGATACGTCCTTTATAACCTTTACGACAAGCTTTACAACCTTCTGGGTTAGCATCATATATTTTTTCAACGTCTTTATTCATGAATTTTTTAAATACTTTTTTCTCGTATTTTGTTGTTTCTCTTTCAACTCGACATTTCATACATAATTGTTTAGCAAGTCTTTGAGAAATGATACCAGTTAGGGCAGTTGATAATAAGTAACGTTCAACATCCATATCAAGTAAACGTTCAATAGTTGATAGTGAGTTATTGGTATGGATTGTTGATAAAACTAAGTGTCCAGTAATTGAAGCACGTACGGCAATTTGTGCTGTTTCTGAGTCACGAATTTCTCCGATTAGAATAACGTTCGGGTCTTGACGTAAGATAGAACGAAGAGCAGCAGCAAAAGTCATACCAATTTCAGCATTAACTTGAACTTGGTTCATACCTTCAATGTTCATTTCAATTGGGTCTTCAACAGTAATAATGTTTATTTCAGGCTTATTTAGTCCTTGCAATATAGAGTAAACCGTTGTAGATTTACCAGAACCGGTTGCTCCAGTTACCAAGATAATTCCATTAGGAACACCCATCATTCTTTTTAATTTTACTAAGTTAGCTGGATTAAAACCTAGACTATCAATACCTTGTAAACTTCTGGTATAGTCTAAGATACGAATAACTATTTTTTCACCCTCATTTAAAGGAAGACAAGATACACGCATATCTAAGTATTTTCCACCGAATTCACCTTTAATAGCACCATCTTGTGGTAGTCTTGATTCAGTTATGTTCATGTTAGCTAAAATCTTTAAACGTGTAGTTAAGTTTCTTTCAAAAGCTTTTGGAATATGTGTATAATCCTGTAAATCACCGTCTATACGAAATCTAACCATCATACCATCTTCCCTAGGGTCAAAATGGATATCTGATGTGTTGTTTTTTGATGCTGTTATAATAATATAATCGGCAATTTGAGTAATTGGAGTACGTTCAAAATCAAACGCAACCATATTAGTTTCTGCCTTTTTAGCAGCCTTTTTTGTTTGCTCTTCTACCATTATTTCAACCCCTCTTTTTGTTTACTTTTGTATGGTATTTTACTATATTTTATTATATAATAGATTTAGAAGAATAGCAAGGAGAGAAGTGATAAATTGTTAAAATTAAATAATAAGGGTTTTGTTCTGGTTGAAACTTTAATAAGTGCTGTATTTATTATGTCTTTGTTTTCAATTATTTATGTGAATTTTTATCCAATAATGGCAGAGTATGAAAAGAGAGAGGCTTATGATGATGTCGATAGTAAGTATGCTACTTATTGGATAAAGAAAGTTATTCAGAGTGGGAGTGTTTCATTTGATGGGACTATTAGTACGGACATAGCCAATAATAAATATCATAAGTTTCAATGCGCAGATATTGATCCTACCGATGTTACAGCTTTAAATTACTGTAATGAGTTATTTAGTGAGTTTGAAGTTGCTAAAGATGATGCAGGTAAACTTAATATATATATAACTAGTTATAAAATAGGAAATAGAAATGATATGAATGATAAAAATAATTTTAAGGGAGTAGTTGAAGAGAATACAGGAGGGGATTTTACTTCTGGATTTCAAGATTATGTAAGCTATTTACCGACATACTCAAAAGTTTCATCTTTAAATGGTGCATGTTATAGAGTATTAGTTGAATTTCATCATACAAAGAATGATAACGATTATTGGACTTATTCAACATTAGAATTAATAAAAGGAAATGAGAGGTGTTGGTAGTGAAAAAACTTAATAATAAGGGCCTTACAACTATTGAACTTTTAATTTCATTTGTTTTACTTGCTATATTAGTGGCTTCTTTATATGGAACAGTTGAAACTTATAAAAATAGACAAAGTATAGAAGAATTTAAAGATGAGATTTATACTTATAAGAATCTTTTAACAAAAGAAGTTCAAAGTGATTTAATAAAGAAGGGTTTAATTGATGTAAAAATAGAAAATACACCTTTAGATGCTAGTAATTCTAGTAATATTATTCCAGAAAAATATAAGGCAATATTTTATTTTAAGGATGGTAGTCATACTGTTTTAGAAACTACTAGAATAGTTGCTGATGATTATGGTGCTTCTGCTGCTACTGCTACTACTTGTCCATCTGGTCGTAATGATAAATTTGTAGTTAGTTATGGAACAGATGGTAATATGTATGATTATCCACTACCTAGTGTTGGTTATGGTACAAATGACGAAGGATGTAGAATAGAGGATTTAAGAATATCTTCTATAAATATGAGTGCTACTAATAAAGTTTTAAAAATACATATTATTTTTTATCACCCAGACTTTGGAAATAAATATGGAATTAATATAGTAACACCAATTAACTTTAATAGATAAAATACGATAATAAGAAAAGAATTGTTGCGAATAGTATTTGAAGGAGTCTTCCAAGAATAAAATATTTATATTTAAGAGAAGTATTAGTAATAATACTTTTTATTTGGATATGAATAGATAAACTACCAAAAGAGAAGAAAATTATAATTAGAAGAGATTTTAATAATTTATTTGATAATAGAGAAATAGAGAATAGACCTTTAGTTAGATCAAAGATACCATTTAATAGGACATGAGATAAGACATTTAAAGTTAAATATTTATTTATGATTACTGTTATTAAATAGAAAAATACTGAAGTACCATAGATTATTAAGATTACTTTTAGAGAGTCTATGATTGCTTTAGATAAGGACTCTGAAAAATCTTTTGATGGGGAGTCATTTATAGTAATGACTTCTTTTTTTGGTGGTTTAAATATTAAAGCAATTATTAAGTTACTTAGAATTAGACAGATTAGTATTTTTAGAGCAAGAGTTTTATTAAGAAGAATTGTTACAGTATTTAGGACAAACATAGGATTAGGAAAATGAGTAAAAGATAAGAGATAATTAGCAGTTTTGTTAGATATTAGGCCTTTATCTAGTAAATCTTTTGTGTATTTAGATCCGGAAGGAATACCAGATAAAATGCTCATTATGGTTACATAGAAGATACTACCATTTAGTTTTAATTTATTATTTATTAATTCTATTAGACCTTGATCTATTAGGATAGTTGATAACATAAAGAAAATAAAATTAGTAGGGAAAAGTTTTGTTATGAAGAGGTTGGTGTAGTCTATGATACTTTTAATTATAAGAGTGGAATTAATAGTATAGAGAATTAAAAGTGTTAATAGAAATGTAATAATAATAATTCTTTGATAAGTTTTTTTCATATTTCTCCATTTCTTTGTTATAATTAAACAAGGTGATATGATGATTAAAAGATTTTTTAATGATATTGTTGAATTTATTAAGGAAGAGTATAAATTTATTATATTTTTACTACTTAGTGTTATTTTATTCTTGTTCCCAGTTAATTATTATATTATTGTTGGGGGAGATATTAGTGATATTGATGAGAGAGTTATAATTAGTGATTCTTATAATAGTAAGGGGAGTTTCAATATATCTTATGTTTCAGAATTAAAGGGTAGACTTGGTCCTTATTTACTTAGTTATATTATTCCAGGATGGGAAAGTGAAAGTGCTAATGATTATAAATATGTAGATGAGGAGACTATTCAAGATATTGAGTTTAGAAATAGACTTGATTTAGTTAGTACTAATGGTAACGCTATTAAATGGGCTTATGAGTTAGCTAGTAAGGAGTATAAGATTGTAGATACTAAGGTTTATGTTATATCTGTTAGTGATGATATGCCTAGTAATTTAAAAATAGGAGATAGGATTGTTAAGCTTGATGATAAGGAAATAGAAAATGTTAATAGTATTAGAGAGTATTTAGGAAGTGTTTCTAAGGATGAGGTTACTATTACAGTTATTAGAAATAATAAGGAAGTTAATATAACTGCTAAAGTTTATTCTGAAAATGGTAAGAAATTAATTGGTGTTTATTTACAAGAAGTTAGTGAGTATGAAACTGATCCAGACGTGGAGATTAAGTTTAAGAGTAGAGAGTCTGGTCCATCAGCGGGTTTAATTACAACTTTATCTATATATGATAAATTAACAGAAGAGGATTTAACTAAAGGATTAAAGATTGCTGGTACTGGTACAATTGAAGCAGATGGGTCAATTGGTAAAATTGGTGGAGTTAAATATAAGTTAGCAGGAGCAGTTAAAAATAAGGCCGATGTGTTTTTGGTACCTAGTGGAGATAATTATGAAGAGTGTGTTAAATTAAAAAGAGATAATAAATATAAAATTAAGATAATAGGAGTTTCAACAATAGAAGAAGCTATAGAAAAATTAGAAAATTTGGAGGTTTGATTTGAATGAAAATAGGAATAGATATAGATAATACTATTTGTTCAACAGATGAAATAATTGATATTAAAATGGAAGAATATATTAAAGAAAAGAAAATGAGTAGAGAAGAGTTTTTTAGTGATAATGCAAATATAGAGAAATTTTATGAAGAAAAAATAATAGAAGTTATTAGTGAAGATCCAATAAAACCATATTTTTTAGAAGTTTTAAAGAAATTAAAAGATAATAATGAGATAATAATAGTTACAGCACGTAATGAGACTTTTGTTAAGACTTCTCAAAGTATGAGAAAAGCTACTATGGATTGGTTAGCTAAAAATAATATTTATTATGATAAGTATTTTGATGATGCTTATATAGAAGGAAAAGTTAAGGTTTGTAAGGATGAGGCAATTGATATTATTATTGATGATGATATTAATAATTATATAGCTTTTAAAGATAGTGGAATTAAAACATTACTTTTTGATGATAAGGGTAAATATTTAGATATAGTTGATCGAGTTGGATCTTGGAGAGAAGTAGAAGAAGTTTTATTTAATGATTAGTATATTAGGAGGTTTAGGATGAAGGAAGATTTAATATTACTTTTAAAAAGTTATAGAAGTAAACTTAAAGATATTGATGATAATTCGTTTAGAATATGGGCTGAATCTTTGGGAAGCAAGTTTGTTCCAGAAATAAGATATAATGGGGTTTCTAAAAGTGATTGGCTAAGAAAAATAGAAAAAAGTATTTTGTTGGTAAAGAGAGATAAATATAAATATGAGAAGTTTGTATCTGAAATAATTACTGATAATTTTAAAGATGGGGAATGTAATAAGAATTCTATAGGTTTTATAAATAAGTTTTTTCCTAATCTTTTAGATGACATAATTCTTAGTCTTTGTAATACTAATGATTTAGAAAAAGTTATCGATATAGTTGATTGTATGAGGTTATATCCAGAAGAAAGAAAAAGTGAAATATTTCAAATCATTAAAGATAGTTTATCAAAAAGAGCTTTAGAAACTGATTCTAGTGGTAAGTGGAAGTATTTTGACTTTTCAATACGAGATAGAGATAATCTTTCTTTGATGGAGCCAGAAGATATTTCAAAAGATGAATTGAAAAGTCAATTAAAAGATTTTTCTGAAGGATCGGTAGCGTTAGAAATGTGTTTAAGAGTATTATGGAAAAGGAATGTTCCTACTAAAGCTTGTTGTAAGGGTGCACACTTATCATATACTTATGATGGAGATGTAAGTCTAGCTGTTGATCCATATATAGCATTTATGCCTGGATGTGAGTGGCAAAAATATTTACCAAAAGAGATATTAGAGAATGAAGATGTTTTTCTTGATGAAGATGCTATACATTATTTTGGTAATAATATAGATGAATTTTTTTATACTTTAGCTTTTTCTGTTATTGTGGGAGAAAAAGATAATTCTAAGGAGGTTGCTTCTAAATTTGCTAGACAGCCTGAGAGTGTTGATTTGCTTTTATATCAGTCTTATGTATATTCCTTGAATAAAGTTGGTTTTGATAGTAAACAGTGTGAGACTTTAGCTAAAGAAGAATTGAACCTTTTAAATGCTACTCATTTATCAAGAGAAGAACTAAGAAACGTAGCGTTATTACATCAGGATACTTTAAAAAGATATGTGGAGGAAAACAATCAGAAGTTGATTAGTAGTAAGCACGAAACTCAAGAAAGTAATAATAAAAAATAGAACTGAGACTTGTCAGCAGAGATAAGTCTTATTTTTTTCACATAATTTCACATAAAGTTCCAATAATTCGACAACAATTAAGTGTTACTATAGAGTTGTAGAAAGGAGGAATTAGTATAAGGTTAGATAATTAGAAAAATGCAAATGAATGTTAAACTACTTTACTTTATATATATAAGGAGGGTTGCTTATTAGATTATAGAATAATTTAGAAAATAGTGTTATACTATTGGTGGTGATATGATATGTATACTGTTTGTTTGGTAGAAGATGAAGTCGATTTAGCAAACTTAATTAAGACTTATTTAGAAAAAGCTGGGTATAATGTAGTTAGCTTTACTAAAGGAAGTGATGCAATTAACTATATTGGAAATAAAGTACATATTTGGATTTTAGATATTATGCTTGGCGATGATATTAATGGATACGATATAATTAAAGCTATTAGAGAAAAAGATGAAGAAGTTCCAGTTATATTTACATCAGCAAGAGATCAAGACTTAGATAAAATACTTGGACTTGAACTTGGTAGCGATGATTATATTACTAAACCTTATTCCAGTAAAGAATTAGTTCTTAGAGTTAATAAAATTATTAAAAGGGTTTATAAAGATGAAAGTACAACATTGATAACTTATGAAGATTACAGCGTAGATTTAACGAAGAGAATGGTTTTTGAAGAAGGAAAAGAAGTAAAATTAACAACATTAGAGTTTGACTTATTAGTACTATTTTTAAAGAATAGAGATAAGTCGTTTACAAGAGATGAAATATTAGATGCTATATGGGGTAGTGATTACTTTGGTTCTGATCGAGTTGTAGATGACTTGGTTAGAAGACTTAGAAAGAAACTTCCAAAGCTTAATTTGAATTCAATCTATAGGTATGGGTACAGACTATCATGAAGCGTATTAACAAACTTAGTAAACAATTAGTTTGGCTTGTAGGTTTTATATTCGTATTACTTTTTATATTATTAGGTTTAGTATTACCAAAGATGTTGATTCCAGTTGCTGAAAACAACATTTATAATTATTTAAGAGAACCATTACAATTAGTTAATGCCAATGTTGACTATAAATTACTTGATACAGAGATTGCTTACATTTATGTTGTAGGTGATAGTGTTTTAACAACAGAGAACTTGAGTGGTGAACTTGGTATTGATAATGTTACAGCTTTGTTAGAAAAAATAAATAATGATTATGGTAAGATTCAGTATAAACATAAGTTTTATTACTATTATGCTATCGAAAATGAAAAAGTTAAAAAGATCGCTATTACAAACGACAGTTATATAAATAAGACAAAGACAGATATATTGGGGGCAATATTTCCAATAGTATTAGGTACATGTTTACTTATTGGTCTTATTCTAATTGCTTGGTCAACAATTATAGTTAAAAAGATTGAGAAGTTGAAGAATAAGATTGATAATATAGATAATCCCGATTATAATCATAAAATAGATTTTGAAGTAGATGATGAGATTAAGTCACTTGCTTTAGCAATAGAAGATATGCGAATTTCTTTAATAAATCAAGAAGAATATCGTAATCAGATGTATCAAAATATATCACATGATTTTAAGACACCTCTCACCGTTATAAAATCATATATAGAAGCTGTTGATGATAAAGTTGAAGATGAAGCTACAGCACTTAACGTTATTAGAGAACAGACTTCTAAATTAGAACAAAAAGTACACTCACTTCTTTACTTAAACAAACTCGATTATCTTAAAAATTCTAAAAACATAAAGTTAGTACCAGTTGATATGGAAAATATTATTAAGACGGAAGTAGAAAAGTTTAAGTTCCATAGAAAAGAATTGAATTTTATAGTTGAATATGATAAAAAGAGTCAATTCGTTGGAACTGTTGAAAACTGGGAAACAATACTTGATAATTTACTTAGTAATTTTATAAGATATGCTACTACAACTATAAAAATTACAGCTAAGCAAAATAAATTAATTTTATACAATGATGGAGATAATATTAATAGTGATTTCCTTGATGGAATATTTACTCCGTTCCGAAAGGGAATTAAAGGCGAATTTGGGCTTGGCTTATCTATTGTTAAAAAGACTCTTAATCTTATGAACTATGATATTGTTATAGTTAATGAAAAAGTCGGGGTATCGTTTATAATTACAAAGGGGACTCATAAATAGAGTCTTTTTTTGTTTGTATTAAAGACAAATTTAGGGTTTTGGGTTATAATAATGTTGGTGATATTATGAAAATAAAAGATTTAGTTTTAAAGTTAATAGATAGAGAAAAAACAATATCTTCAATGGAGTCTTGTACTGGTGGAGGTTTTGCTAATGAAATTACTAATATTGAAGGAGCAAGCGATATATTAAAGTTTAGTGCAGTTACTTATTCTAATGAATATAAGATTAAGATGGGTGTTTCTAAAGAATTAATTGATAAGTATTCAGTATATAGTTTTGAAGTTAGTGATAGTATGGCTTTAAATATTAGTGAGTTTACAAATAGTGATTTTGGGGTTGGTATTACTGGTAAGTTAAATAGAGTTGATAAAAATAATCCGTATGGAGAAGATAATGTTGTTTTTGTTAGTGTTTTTGATAGAGAAAATAAGAAGTATTATCATAGACTAGTAGAAGCTGTTAGGGATAGTAGATGTAATAATAAGGAACTTGTTATTGAAAATGTTTGTGATATTTTTGAAGAGTTACTTAAATAAAATATAGTGGAGGATGTTATGAGTAATATAGTTGGAGTATTTGATTCTGGTATTGGTGGTTTAAGTGTACTTAGGGAGTTAGAAAAGATATTACCTAATGAGGATTTTTATTATTATGGAGATAGTTTAAATAATCCGTATGGAGAAAAAAGTGATGAAGAGTTATTTAGTATTACTTCTGGAGTAGTTGACTATTTAGTTAATAAAGAATGTAGATTGATTGTTATTGCTTGTAATACGGCTACTACTAGATGTATGAAGTATTTAAGAGAGAAGTATAAAGATGTTATTTTTGTAGGAACAGTTCCTGCTATTAAAGTTGCGTGTGATAGAGATTTTAAAAATACTCTAGTAATGGCTACTCCTGCTACTATTGAGTCCGAAAGGACAATGGAGCTTATTCGAGATAATATAAGAAAAGATCAAAATATTTATTTGGTTGCTTGTCCTGGTCTTGCTAATGCTATAGAGAATAATGATCAAGAGAAGATAGAAGAGATATTAAAGGATACTTTTAGGGAATATAAGGATAAAGAAATTGACTCAATCGTTTTAGGTTGTACACATTATCCATTTATAAAAGAAGATATTCTTAAGGAAATGCCAGGAGTTATTTTACTTGATGGATCTAGAGGCGTGGCGATGGAGGTTAAGAGACAGCTTGAGAATAATGACCTTTTAAGTGATAAGTCAAGTAGAAAAATAGTTATATATAATTCGCTTACAAAAGAAGAAGTTACGAAATAGAAATATTTAGTGACTTTTTCTTTTTACGTGTTATAATTGTAGTATGAATTATAGTATAGAGGTGTAGTTATGAAATTAAAAAGAGAAATTTTTACTTTGATGTTTTTAGTGGGTATTTTAATATTACCTAGTAGTGTTCAAGCTCTAGATTTAAAACTTACATATAATGAAAAATGGAATGAGTGTGTTGATGATGTGAGGACATTATCTAGTTATGATAATGCTGGAAATGTAGATGGTAATTTAGTTATTTATAATAGTAAGCAATTAAAACAAAATGGTAATTCTTCTGGTATTGGTATTGCAAAGCTTGATCTTAATAATAAGATTGTTTATAAAGATAAGACTTTTGAGGCATCTAATGTTGATGTTTCGACAATTGATTCTTCTAATAGTGGTGGTTATGTCGTTAAGGGAGAGGCTGATATTTTAATTACTGGTTATGATGAAAACGACAATGTTATTTTTGAAAAACAATATGGTGGTAATGGTATTGATGCAGAGGTAGATGCCTTTAATTCATATGATAATAATGGAGTTTTAGATGGGTATTTAATCTTATTTATTACTACTTCTTCTGATTTAGGTATTGAACAGGGATTTACTTTATTAAAAGTTGGTTTAGATGGTGATATTGTTTGGGTAAAAAACTTAAATGAACAATTTCGTTTAGGGGAATTACTTTATGCGAAGAATCAATCTATTTATGCTATTAGGGTGACAAATAATACTAAATTGACTAGTGAGGATTTTGTTACTGGAGATGTTGCTTGGGAAAAAGAAACAGGTATTGAAATTAATAATATTAATTATAGTTATGACAAGAATGGTGTTATTGATGGTATTGTAGTTGTTGGTGGTATTAGTGGTAATAATAATTATTCTGGAATAATAGCTAAGTATGATTTAGATGGTAATGAAATGTTTAGAAGTAGTTATGATGGTAAAGCTGTATCTTCTGTGTATTTTGATGTTACAGGTAGTTATTTATTAGATGGAACTTGTGATGGATATATAGTTACGGCAGCTTCTGATGATAATAGAACATTTTTAGTAAAGTACGATCTTAATGGAAAAAAAGTATCTGAAATAGTTTATTCAAATAATAGTAATTTGATTTTTGGGATTGCTAATAATTTTGATAAGTCTGGGAATAAAAATGGTTATCTATTGTATTCTACTAAGTTGAAACTTCAACCGAAAAGTAGAAAAATTGAAACTCAAAATGAAATGGTGAGATTTGTTGAAAATGATTGTGTTAATTTAATTGTTGCAAAATACACATATGATATGTTTCCTGTAGCCAAGGAAGAAGCTGATGGTGGTACTATTAGTGTTAAATCTGATGCTTATCCGGGAGAGTTGGTTAAAGTAAAAGTATTAGTTAAAGAAGGGTATAGTTTAGCTAGAATTATTGTTAAAGATGAGTCTGGTAAAGAGATAGAAGTTAATAGTGATGGAACATTTGTAATGCCAGAAGGAAAAGTTACTGTTAGTGCAATATATAAAAGAGTAACTAATCCTGAAACAGTGTCTGCTGCTTATATGGTACTTGGAGTAGTACTATTGATTGCTGTTGGAAGTTTAATTGTAATAAAAAATAAGAATAGGGATATGTAGTTTTATGGGACTCTAAATGGAGTCCTTTATTTTTGTTGATTTTTTGTTATAATTATTATGGGAGATGATTAATTATGAAATTTATGGTTTCAGAAGAATTTTTTGAGAAGGTTCCAAATGCATATTTTGGGATAGTTTATTTTAATAATTTTGATAATAAAACAAAACTAGATTTCACAGATAAAATGTTAGAAGAATCTATTGAGAGTGCTAAGGAAAAACTTGGTAAAGACCGCGTTAAAGAAAATGCATTAATCATTCCTTATCGTGAAGCATTTAGAAATTTAGGTATTAATCCTAACAAATTTATGTGCTCAATAGAAGCTTTAATGACAAGGATTTCTAAGGGAGGAGCAATTCCACATATTAATCCTATTGTTGATATATGCAATGCATTATCTATTAAATACATTTTACCTGTTGGTGTACATGATGTTGATAACTTTAAAGGTGATTTAGAAATAAGAGGTGCAGTAGAATCTGATACTTTCGTTCCATTTGGAAGTGCGGAAGTTGAACATCCTGAAGTTGGAGAAATAGTTTATGTTTCTTCTAATGAAGTTAAAACAAGAAGATGGACTTGGAGACAAGGTGAGAAAAGCAAAGTTACAGAAGAGACAAGTAATATATTTGTACCAATAGATGGATTTAGTGATGTTAATAAAGATAAAGTTATAGCATTACAAAATGAATTAGTAGAAATTCTTAAATCTTTAGGAATAGATGTTGTTGTAGACTATGTAGATAAAGATAAGAGAAGTTTTGAAGTGTAGTTAGTTTTATTATTGAATTAGAAAAGTTGTGTTTTACAACTTTTTTTGCATTTTTGGACTTTTTGTGATATAATATTGGAACTATTTGGAGGGGGAATTTAAATGGGAAAAAATGATTATAAAATTGTAGGTGCTAATAGTAATAATTGTATGATAGTACCTATTTATGATGATGGTGGTGGAAGACTTGAAGATCGTTCTTTATATCCTAATTTTTCAAATAATGGTGTTAGTATAGGGAAAGCAATTTGTTTTGATATAAGTATTGTTGGAGCACAAATAATTAAAAGAATAGATGATGAAGTAGTTGCTTATGAATGTTATTTAGGTATTCCATGTGAGTTTGATAAATATGGAGCACCAACAGAAGTTATGCTTGGTAGATTTAAGTATAAAGCAGGAGACTTTAGTTCATATTTTACACCAAAAATTACAAGAAGAAAGTTAATGGTATTTTCTGAACGTGATGAATTAGCCAATGTATGTTTTAAGGCTTTGAGCCCAGAGTATGGTCTTGATGATTATGGTTTCTGTGGAATAGAACATTCTAATACTGATAAGAAGTTTACTCGTTAAAAAGATAGTCGATTGGCTATTTTTTTTGTTATAATATTTTTGAGGGTGATTTAATGATTAAATTTAACTTAGCAAAGATAGATAATGATGTTTATTTTGAAAATCTTAAAAGAAAAGAAGAAGTATATAATAAATTTAATAATAGTAAGATGATTGGGTGGACTAGAGATATAGATATTTCATTGATAACAGATATCTTAAAACTAAGAGATGAAATAAAAAAAGAAGCTTCTTGTTTAGTAGTTATTGGAATAGGTGGATCCTATTTAGGAAGTTATGCTTTAAATAAAATATTTAATAGTCTTGAAAGTGTTGATGATAAATTTAAAATAATATATTTAGGTAATAATTTATCTAGTAGTTATATAAGTGAGACATTAAATTATCTAAGAGATAAAAACTTTTATGTTAATGTTATTAGTAAGACTGGAACAACTATGGAAGTAGATATTAATTATCAGTTAGTTAAAAAATTAATGAAGAGTAAATACGATGATGAAGAAATTAAGAAAAGAATAATTATTACTACAAATAAAAATACTGGTAAGTTAAGAGAAGAAGTTAATATATATGGATATAGATCATTTGAGATAGATGATGATATTGGAGGAAGATATTCCTTATTTACAGCAGCTCATTTATTACCTATGGCATTTTCTTTGGATATAGAAAAGTTAATTACTGGTTATAGAGAAGGACTTAATACTTTAAAAGATATAGCTTATACTTATGCTTGTGCTAGGAGAAGTTTATTTGATATGGGTAAATATATAGAGAATTATTCTGTTTATGAAGAAAAGTTTAATTATTATTTAGAATGGTTAAAACAATTATTTGGAGAGAGTGAAGGAAAAGATAAGAAAGGTATATTTCCAGTTTCTACTATAGGTACTAGAGATTTACATTCACTTGGACAATTTATACAAGATGGGAATCCTATTATATTTGAAACTTTTATTAAGATAAGTGAAGTTACTGATTTTAAATATAAAGATAAAAGATTAGATGAGATAAATAATTTAGTTTTAGATTCAGTAGTTTTAGCACATTCTTTGAATAATACTTATTGTAATGTTATAGAGATTGATAAAATAAACGAAGAGAATATGGGAAAACTAAGTGCATTTTTTATGATGAGTGCTGCTTTTTCAGGATATTTATTTGATATAGATCCATTTAATCAACCGGGAGTTGAAGTATATAAGAATTTAGTTAGAAATAAGTTAGGAGAAGAATAAGATGAAAAAGAAGTATTTGATTTTTATAAGTATACTTTTATTAATATTTTTTAGTATGCTAGGAATTGTTTTATTTGATAAGAGTCTTGTTTTTGATAGTAGTATTTATGAGTTTATAATAGGATTTAGATGTAGTTTTTTGGATGTTCTTTTTAAAACAATTACTTGGTTTGGTAATCCGATTACAATAATTGGATTAGTAGTTATATTTACTATAATATTTAGAAATAAAGACAGTTTATTATTAACAATATCAGCTTTGGATTCAGTAATAGTAAACTCAATAATTAAACATATAGTTAAGCGAGATAGACCTAATATATTAAGACTTGTTAGTGAGAGTGGATATTCATTTCCATCTGGACATGCAATGATTTCAGTTTGTGTATATGGATTTTTATTTTACTTAGCTATGGTTAGAATAAAGAATAAATATTTGAGATGGGTAAGTTGTTTTGTACTGGGATTTTTAATACTTGGAATTGGAATTAGTAGAATATATGTTGGAGTACATTATGCATCAGATATAATAGCAGGATATGCTTTAGCAGGGATTGAGATAATTTTATTAATACAATGTGAAGATTTAATTAAACTTAGGGGGAAATAAGATATGTATAAATTATTAGTTAGTGATTTTGATGGGACTTTAGTAGGAGAAGAGTTGGCAATAAGTTTTCCGGTTGTTTTAGCAATAGATAAGATAAGAAGAGAGAAAAAAGTATTATTTACGATTGCGACTAGTAGATGTTTAGGAGATATACTTTATTATAATAGAGACTTTTCTTTTTTAGATTATGTAGTTGCTTCTAATGGGGCAGTTGTTTATGATGTTAATAAAGAAAAAATATTATTTAAGAAGAGTGTTTTGGTTTCTAATGTTAAGAAAATTTATAATACTTTTAGTGGGTATGATATCTATGCTTGTAGAAAAGATAGGAAGTTTAGACTTGTTAATTTAGAAGATATTAAAGATATATATAAATTAGAAATAGTATGTAAGAGTGATATTGATAGAGAAGAGATTATTTCTAGATTAAATAAGTTGTGTTTAAAAATTACTTGTACTAAAAATTATATTAATGGTACATATTATGTAGATATAGTATATGAAGGGATAAATAAGTTTACGGGAGTAGAAGTTATTTGTAATAAGAAAAAGATAGATAATAGAGAAGTTATTTCTATAGGGGAATCGGATAACGATATAGAATTAGTTAGGGATAGTGGATATGGTGTTTCTACAAATAAGGGAATAGATAAAGTAAAAGAAGTTTCTAAGGAAGTTATGACTAATAGTTTAGATAAATGGATAGAGGAGAAATTTAAGTAGATTTTTCTTTGATATGACTGATAATTGTATTATAATTGTTGGTATAGGAGAGGCGGTAATATATGAAAATAAAGGTTAATAAGAATGGGGAACTGTTAGATTATTTATATAATAATTTAGATATGCCTAAGAAGAAAATTAAACAGTATTTGACTCATGGATCTATTTTTGTTAATAATGTTAAAGTTAGACAATATAATTATCCAGTAATTAATGGGATGGATATAGTAATAGATACTGATAGTAAGAATAAGAAAGTATTACCTTTTGAAGTTTTATTTGAAGATGATAATATTATTGTTGTTAATAAACCAGCTGGGCTTTTGACAATAGCGACAGCTAAAGAAAAAGAAAAGACTTTGTATCATATTGTTTCAGAATATTTAAAAAGTAAAGATAGAAATGCTAGAGTATTTATAGTACATAGATTAGATAAAGAAACATCTGGTATTGTAGTACTTGCTAAAAACGAAAAGATTAAGAATCAATTACAAGAGAATTGGAATAATTATGTTAGTTTAAGAGAGTATGTAGCCGTTGTTCATGGACATTTAAAAGAGAGTGAAGGAAGAATTGTACAAAATTTAAAAGAGACTAAGACTAATTTAGTATATGTTACTAAACATGATGATGGAAAAGAAGCAATTACTAATTATAAAGTAATTAAAGATAATAGTAAGTATTCATTAGTTAGTATAAATATAGAGACTGGTAGAAAGAATCAGATAAGAGTTGCTTTTGCTAGTTTAGGTAATCCAATAGTTGGAGATAATAAATATGGAATTAAAGATAGAGAAAGTAGATTATGTTTACATGCTAATAGATTGAAGATGTATTATCCAGTTATAAAGAAAGATATTTTATTTGAAACTAGTAATCCGGTAGAATTTAAGAAGTTTACGAATAAATAGGAGATATATATGAAAAAAATATTAATGGTAGTAGTTAGTGTTTTAGTAGTAGGATGTTTGATATTTATTTGGAAAGATGAATTATTTGGAAAAAGAGTAGATAATAATAGTAGTAATCTTAATGATGTTAAAAAGAATAATGTTAATACTGATTTGTTTGGACAGTATTATGATGATGCAGAAAAGATAATGAAAGATATGACATTAGAAGAGAAGATTGGTCAATTATTTTTAGTTAGATATGATAAGAATTTGGCTAGTAGTTGGGTTAGTGATTATTACCCTGGTGGATTTGTTATGTTTGCTAAGGACTTTGATAATCATACTAAGGATTCAATAAAAGAAGAAATAGATAATTTACAAAGTATTAGTAAAATACCGTTAGTAGTAGCAGTAGATGAAGAAGGTGGATATGTTACTAGAGTTAGTAGATATCCTAATTTTAGAGATAGTAAATTCTTATCACCTAGAGAGTATTATGATACTGGTGGAGAAGAGTTATTAGAGAAAACTGAAAAGGAAAAAGCTACATTATTACTTAGTATTGGAGTTAATTTGAATTTAGCACCTGTTGCGGATGTATCTATTAATAGTAATGATTTTATTAATAATAGAACATTTAATAGAGATGCTAAGGAGACTGCAGTATTGATTGGTAAAATGGTTAAGTATGCAAATGATGTTGGTATTTCTTCTTCACTTAAACATTTTCCGGGATATGGAAATAATGTTGATACACATACAGGTGTTGCGATAGATGAGAGAAGTTATGAGAACTTTTTAGAGAATGATTATTTACCATTTGAAGAGGGTATTAAGAATAAAGTTCCAACTGTACTTGTTTCTCATAATATAATTAATTGTATAGATAGTGAGTATCCAGCAACACTAAGTAAGAAAGTAATTGGAGAGCTACGAGAAAAGTTAAACTTTTCAGGAATTGTTATTACAGATGATTTATCGATGGGTGCAGTTAATAGTTATGTGGAGGATGGAAGTGCGGCAGTACTTGCTGTTAATGCTGGTAATGATTTGATTATTACTTCAGATTTTGTTAAGATGTATGATGAAGTTTATCAAGCAGTTACTGATAAAAAAATAGATATAGAAACTATTGATCAAGCAGTTAAGAGAAATATTGCTTGGAAAATAGCTTACAATATGTAGGAGGATATTATGGCAATAGATGTTAAGAAGTTATATGAAAATTTAGATGATTATATGGGAAGAGAGGTTGTACTTCAAGGTTGGATTCGTAATCATCGTAAACAAAAAGAATTTGGTTTTATTGATTTTAATGATGGTACATTTTTTAAGAGTGTACAAGTAGTATATGATAATAAGTTAGAGTCTTTTGATGAGATACAAGCTTTACATGTAGGTTGTGCAATAGAAGTAGTTGGAGAAGTTATTGAGTCTCCTGCTAAAGGACAAGCATTTGAAGTACAGACTAAGTCTATTAAATTACTTGGTGACTGTGGTGAGGATTATCCTATACAACCTAAGAGACATACCAGAGAGTTTTTAAGGGAACAAGCATATCTTAGACCTAGAACTAATTTATTTAACGCAGTGTTTAGAGTTAGAAGTGTAGCAGCTTATGCAATACATAAATATTTCCAAGAAAATGGATATGTATATTTCCATGCACCATTAATTACAGCAAGTGATTGCGAAGGTGCAGGCGAGATGTTCCAAGTAACTACACTTGATTTAAATAGAATTGCTAAACTTGGTAAAGTTGATTATAGTAAGGATTTCTTTGGTAAACAAACAGCACTTACTGTATCAGGACAATTACAAGCAGAAACATTTGCTTTAGCATATAAAAAGACATATACATTTGGACCGACATTTAGGGCTGAAAATTCTAATACGAAGACACATGCTAATGAGTTTTGGATGATTGAACCAGAAATTGCTTTCTGTGATCTAGAAGGTGATATGGATGTCATGGAGGAAATGTTAAAGTATGTTGTTAAATATGTACTTGATAACTGTAAAGAAGAGATGGAGTTCTTTGATAGTTTTGTTGAGAAAGGTTTACTTGAGAAACTTAATAAATTAGTTAATAGTGAGTTTGTTAGAATTAGTCATGAAGAAGTTATTTCAATATTAAAGAAAGCAGATGTTAAATGGGAATTTGAACCTGAATATGGGGAAGATATTGCTAAAGAACATGAAAAATATATTACTGAATACTTTAATGGACCAGTATTTATTAAAGATTGGCCTAAAGATATTAAGGCATTCTATATGAAACAAAATCCAGATGGTAAGACAGTTGCAGCAGTTGATTTGGAAGTACCAGGTGCAGGAGAATTAATGGGTGGATCACAAAGAGAAGAAGATTATGATAAACTAGTTAAGAGAATGGATGAATTAAAAATGGATAAGACTGGACTTGAATGGTACTTAAATTTACGTAGATTTGGTGGTTGCTATCATTCTGGATTTGGTATGGGATTTGAACGTTTATTAATATATTTAACAGGAGTTGAAAATATTAGAGATGTTATACCATTCCCTAGAACTCCAGGTAACTGTGAATTTTAAAATTACAAAATTACATATTTTGTAATTTTTTTGTATAAAAAAACTTTTTTCTTCCATGTTAGTAATGGGAGGAAATATTATGAAGAGAATATTATTAGGATTATCTTTTATAGTACTTTTTATAGTTGGATGTACTAATACTATGAATACACCAACTAAAAGAGTAGAGGAATTACTTGGGAAATATCAAAAATTAGATAGTGCAGTTTTAGCACAACTAGATAATGTTATTGCAGAAGATACAACTATGACAGATGAACAGAAAAAAGAATATCGTAGTTTAATGGAAAAACAGTATCAGAACTTGTCGTATAAAATTAAAGGAGAAGAAATTACAGGGGATGATGCATCAGTAGATGTAGAAATAGAAGTTTTGGATTATGCAACATCAATAAATGAATCTAGAAAGTATTATAGTGAACATAAAGATGAGTTTAAGGATGAAAATATAGATAAGACAGAAACAGTTGTAGATGATAATACTAAGTATATTGATTATAAGATTAAAGAATTAAAAAATGTTACAGATAAAAAGAAATATGATATTACATTTAATTTAATTAAAGATAAAAATAATAATTGGAAATTAGAAGATATTAGTGATATAGATAGACAAAAGATACATGGTCTATATGAGGGATAGAGCTTTCTTTACAGAGAAGCTTTTTTCTTTTAAATTAGTCTTTTAATTATTGATTTTTTTTGTTATACTTTATATAGGATAAAAGAGGGTGTTTTTAATGATAGGTTCTATTATTGAAATTATTGATAACCGTGTATTAATTAAGTTAGCTATTGATATTAATAAACAACCTAATTTAGTTGGTTTACATGTTGTATTTGAAGATGAAACTAAGAAAATTGTTGCGGAGATAGTTAATGTTTCACAAACTGAGATGACTGCCGTTATAGTTGGTGAACTTGGTGAAAATAGTTTTATTCCTGGTGCTACTAAGAGACCTTCTTTTAAATCTAGTATTAGACTTGTTACTTTAGAAGAATTGGAACTTATGTTAGGAAGTCAAAATATAGTTGCTGGTCAAACTAATTTTGGTACTAGTAATGTTTATGATGGATATAGAATAAATGTTGATTTAAATGACTTTTTTAGTAATCATTTTTCAGTACTTGGTAATTCTGGATCTGGTAAGAGTTGTACAGTTGCTTCTATTTTACAGAAGTTAATGGTTGGTAATGGACGTGTACCTCGAAATGCTAATTTCTTTTTCTTTGATGCTTTTGGGGAATATAATAGTGCCTTTTCTGGACTACACGCTATTAATCCAGAGTTTAATTATAAATATTATACAACTAATGTTAAGTCAGCTACTGATGAGATATTACGTATTCCAGTATGGTTACTTGATGTAGATGATTTAGCTTTATTACTTGATGCTGATACTCCTACACAATTACCTATTATTGAAAAGACTTTAAATTTAGTACCAATATTAACAGGTCAGAGTGATGCTGTTATAAAGAAGAAGAATGATATTATAGCGAGAGCTATTCAAGATATATTACTTTCTGGTAATGATTCAACTAAGATAAGAGACCAAGTTACAGCTGTACTTACAAAGTTTAATACAGCTGAGTTGAATCTAGAAAGTCAAATAATACAACCAGGATATGTTCGTACTTTAAAACAATGTTTATTTGTAGATAAGACTGGTAAAATGCAAGAGATGGAGTTAGTAGTTGAATTTATTAGAGGATATATAGTTGATGAGGATGAAGAAGTTCAAGTTACTGATTTAAATCCATTTTATTCACTTGCTGATTTGGAAATGGCTATGGATTTTGCTCTTATAAATGAAGGTATTTTAAAGAGTAGTAAAGTATTTGATTATGCTAATATATTAAGTGTTAGATTGCATACATTAGTTAATGGAGAATATAAAGAGTTTTTCTCCTATCCTAGATATATTACTAAGGAACAATTTGTTGAGAGTTTATTGATTGGTAATAATGGAGCTAAGTGTCAGATAGTTAACTTTAATATTAACTATGTTGATGATAGAATGGCTAAAGTAATTACAAAGATAGTTTCTAGAATGCTATTTGAGATAGCAAGTAATACTATTCCTAGAGGTAGTAGAGCTTTTCATATTATTATTGAAGAAGCTCATAGATATGTTATTAAAGATAACGATATTGATTTACTTGGATATAATATATTTGAACGAATTACTAAAGAGGGACGTAAGTATGGAATATTTTTAGGGTTAATTACACAAAGACCTAGTGAACTTTCAGACACTTGTATTTCTCAATGTACTAATTTTGTTATTTTGAGAACATTACATCCTAAAGATTTGGAATATATTAAGAATATGGTACCTAATATTTCAATGGAGATTGTACAACAATTAAAGAATTTAAAACCAGGTAACTGTATTGCTTTTGGTAATGCATTTAAGGTACCGATTTCTATGTATATAGATTTACCTAATCCTAGACCAATGAGTAATAATGTTGATATTAATTCTGTTTGGTATAATGAGAGTCCTACGTTAATGAATAATATTGGTGGAGTTGCAGAGATTAGACCAATTCCTAGTAATATTACAATTTAAGGTAAATTAATACTTTTAATTATTTTGTGTTTATGGTAGAATATTTTATAGTAATTATATTTTGATAATTGGAGGATAAGTTATGGCATTTAATAAATTTATTGATAAATTAGTTGGTAGTGATGGCGATACTGATGTAGATAGTGAAGGAACTGTAGAAGAGAGTTTTTACAAGACTTCAAGAGAAGCATATCATGCTGAAAATGGTATGGCTGGTAGTAAGATGATGCTTTTAGAACCAAGAGCATATTCAGAGAGTCAACAGATAGCAGATTATTTAAAGAATAGAAGTGCTGTTGTTGTAAATTTAAAAAGAGTTACTCCAGATCAAGCTAAACGTATTGTAGACTTTTTATATGGTACTATTTATGCGATTGGTGGAGATTTACAAAAATTAGGTGGAGGTATATTCTTATGTACTCCTAATAATGTAAATGTAGAAGGTAAAATCAGTGATGATGGAGCTAATAAAAATAGTGTGGCTAAGAGTAGTAAAAAGGAAGAAAAATCTGAAAAAGATGAGGATAGTTTTTTCTAAAAGTTTGATTTAATATAGGGTGATCATTTTGGAAAAGTTTAGTTATGAGACAAATGGTTATAATCGAGATGAAGTTAATAAGTTCATCAATGATGTTATAGTTCAAACTGAGAATATTGTTTCTAGATGTAGGAAGCAAAGGGATGAGATTGAGTCTTTAAAGAAGGAATTAGAACATTATAGGAATTTAGAAAAGTCTTTGAATATGGCAATATTAAAGGCAGAAGAGACTGGCGATAATATTAAGAGAATGGCTAGAAATGAAGCTGAAATGATTATTGGGGACGCTAAAGGTAATGCGAGTAGAATAGTTAATGAGTCATTACTTAGAGCAGAAAAAATAGAAAATAGAGCAGATATATTGGAAAGAAACTTAAAGATATTTAAACGGAAACTAAGAATAATAGTGGAGCAACAGATGGCTGTTGTTGATGAAATAGAAGTTTTAGAACTAGATCCAAAGTAGGATTTAGTTTTTTTTAGGAAAAATATGGAAAATTATTTCTCATTAAGATATAATTGATTTAGATGTAGGTTCTGTAATGTACTTAAGCGTTTATTTTTTACATTTAAATGTTTGGTATGATTGATAATTTATTAGGTGGTGTTTCATATGAAAAATGAAAATGATTTAGTTTTACTAAAAAGATATTTGTCTAGTATTGATATGGAAAATGTAGAGACAAAGTCTCTTGGAAATTATAAGAGTGCTGTTTTAGTATGTTTAGATGCTACTTTGTCTATAAATAGGAAGTATTATACATTTGTTGTGCCTAGAATTACGTATTTTCAGAATAAATATCCAAATATATTAAAACTTGCTGATTTAGTAGAATTTATAAATAATGTTGGTACTCAAGGCTTTAGTGAGTGTTGGAATTATAATCATCCAGAAAGAGTTAGGATATTATATGATTTGTGTAATAGATTAATTGAAATTTCAAATTTATATAAAGAAGATGATGAATTAATTTCACTTAGAAAATGGGCAAGTGATGCTAGTGTTCTTGATTATGATAAGTTTGGTGTTAAGGGTATTGGTTTTACAACGTATCAATATATTAGAATGCTTTTAGGAGCTAATACGGTTAAACCTGATGTACATATTAAAAATAAAATATCAGAAATAGTTGGAAGAAAAGTTAATGATAAGTATGCAGTTCAATTATTTGAAAGTGCTTGTAGAAATTTGAAATTAAATATAGTTGATGTTGAACATTATATATGGAAGAAAAATGCAAATAATTCTGAAGAGTTTAACATGGTATGGGAAGATAATAAGTGGGTTGAACTAGATCTTAAGTAGGATTTAGTTTTTTTCTTTATATGGACTTTATTTTTTATAGTTTTTGTGGTATAATAGGCAACTGATTTGGGGAGTTGGTTATATGAATAAAAGAGTTATTAATGATAGTACATTAAATAAGTCAACATTACTTTCTTCTAAGGGGTATTCTAAAGTTTATAGACTTAGAGATGGTAGTATATTAAAAGTATTTGATATAGATTTTTTACGTATTTTTGATAGTATTGGACTTAATTTTGAACAGAAGATTTTAGATGCTAAAAAGATACCTAATGCTAAAGAGATACTTATTCCTACTGCTGCAGCATATAAAGATGGAAGTTTTGCAGGGTATGTAATGCCTAGTGCTAATGGTGTTGATTACAATACATTTGATGATAGTTTGAGTCCAGGTGATAGAGTAGACTTGTTTGGGTATGCTAAGAGACATCATAATATAGAGAATGTTTTAGTAAGAGCAGAAAATGTAGTTTTTCCAGATTTATGTACTTGTGATAATATTTTTATAGATAAAGATGGAAGAGTACAATTTATAGATTATGATGGATTACAAGTAGATGGATATCAGTCACATGTAATCTCTGGTACTTTAGGTAAACAGGAGTTACACTATACATCAAAATATAGAACTGGGGAGTTATTTAATAAGAATCTTGATAAGAAAAGTTCAATATATTTATATTTTATTTCGGCACTTAATGTTAGTTTAGCAAATGTAGGAAGATTTAATCCATTTACGGGAAGAAACATAACAATAGAAGATATTTTTCAGATGATTAATTTGGATGATCCAGATATTTGTCATAAAGTTTGGAAATTATTTCAAGAAAAAGAGGAGAATGAATTTTTACGAGATGATGTCTTTAAAATAGCTGAAAAATATAATGTGGGAATAGTTGCTCAAAGAAATGATGGAGTCTATATAAAGAAATTTGTAAAAAAATAGGACTTGTAAAAATTTTTAGATTATGCTATATTAATTTGGAAAGCAAGTGCGAAAGACGTAATATTAATGGATATTTAGAGAGCTCATGGTTAGGTGGAAATGAGTTTGAAGTTAGTATTAAGATCACTTTCAAGTTGTGATTTATGGATAAGATAAATACGGTGACGCGTTATAGTATATAAGATAGGTTTTTAAACCTATAAATTAAGGTGGTACCACGACTAATTCGTCCTTATGGATGAGTTAGTCTTTTTTATTTATTTTATTGAGAGGATGTGGTTTACATAATTATTAATATTATTTTATTAGTAGGAGGATTTATTGTACTAATAAAGGGTGCTGATATATTTGTAGATGGTGCTAGTAATGTAGCGAGAAACTTTAAAGTATCAAAGATGTTAATTGGACTTACGATAGTAGCTTTTGGAACGAGTGCACCAGAGTTTGCTGTTAGTGTTAAAGGATTGCTTTCAGGATCGTTTGATATAGTACTTGGTAATGTTATAGGAAGTAATATTTTAAATATACTTTTAATACTAGGAGCTTCTGCTTTAATACATCCATTAGTTGTAAAAAATAATACAGTAAAAAAAGAATTACCAATAACCTTACTAATAACAACATTATTTGCAGTACTTCTTTCAGATAATATATTTGATAAGAAGATGGTAAATAATTTTACAAGAGGTGATGGTATTGTACTTATACTTTTCTTCTTAGTATTTATTTATTACTTAATTACACTTATGAGAAATAAAGTAGAAGATGAAAAAGAAGAAGAGGTATGGAAGTTATCAAAATCAATTCTATTTACAGTACTTGGATTAGTTATGATTATAGTAGGAAGTAACTTTGTAGTTGATGCTGCTAGTTTCTTAGCTAAAGAAATTGGTATAAGTGAGAGAATAATTAGTTTAACAATTATTGCTCTTGGTACAAGTTTACCAGAGTTAGTTACTTCAGTTATGGCTACTAAGAAAGGTGAATATGATATAGCGATAGGTAATGTAGTTGGTAGTAATATATTTAATATAGGAATAGTTATAGGATTACCTGTTACAATACTAGGAGGAATTAGTAAGATTGCTTTTAGTTATATTGATTTAATAGTAATGATGGGTGCTGCTTTATTACTGTTTATATTTTCAAGAAATGATTATAAGATTAAGAAAAGAGAAGGAATAGCATTTTTAATAATATTTGTAATTTATTATAGTTATGTTATTTTAGGATAGGAGGAATATTTATGAAATTTAAAAAGTTAGAACAGGGAACTATCAATTCTGTTGAGACTAAAGTCTTAAAAGAATGGAAGAAGATGGATATATTAAATAAAACTATTAAAAATCGTGAAGGTCGTGAAAACTTTGTTTTCTATGATGGACCAATTTATGCGAATGCTAAACCAGGAATCCATCATGTTTTTGCAAAAACTATAAAAGATGCTTTTTGTAAATATAAGACAATGGATGGGTATAGAGTACTTAGAAAAATAGGACTTGATACGCATGGTTTACCAATTGAAGTTAATGTAGAGAAGAAACTTGGTTTTAAATCAAAATCAGATATCGAAAAGTTTGGAGTAGAAAACTTCTGTAAAGAATGTAATAGTGAGACTGCTTCTAATATTGATGAAGTAAAGAAAGTAACTGATATGATGGGACAATTTATTGATTGTGATCATCCATATGTAACTTGTGATAATGAATATATTGAATCTGAGTGGTGGATTATTAAAGAAATGGATAAGAAAGGACTTATCTATTATGGAAATAAAGTTTTACCATATTGTCCTAGATGTGGTACTGAGTTAAGTTCAAATGAAGTTGCTCAAGGATATCAAGAAGATTCAGTAAATACTGTTATTGTTCCATTTAAGAAAAAAGATGAAGATGTGTACTTCTTAGTTTGGACTACAACTCCATGGACTTTAATGGCTAACTTAGCTTTATGTGTTAATCCTGATTTAACTTATGTAAAAGTAGAATCACAAGGATATAAATTTATAGTAGCTGAGAGTTTAAAAGATAAAGTTGTAGGAGAAGAGGCTAAGGTACTTGAAACATATAAAGGTACTGATTTAGTAGGTATTGAATATGAACAATTACTTCCATTTGTAAAAGTAGAAGGAAAAGCATTCCAAGTATTAGCTGATAATTATGTAACAGCTGAAGATGGTACTGGAATAGTACATATTGCTCCTGCTTATGGTGAGGATGATAATAGAGTATGTCGTGAAAATGGTATTACTTTTGCAAATCCAGTAGGAAAAGATGGTTGCTACACTGAAGGGCCTTGGAAGGGGCGTTTAGTTACTGATAAGGACTTGGAGCTTGAAATTATTAAGTATTTAAAGAGTGAAGATAAATTATTTAAGAAGATTAAATTAACACATGATTATCCACATTGTTGGAGATGTAAACAACCATTAATTTATTATGCTAAACCAGCTTGGTATGTAAAAACAACTGCTTATAAAGATAAGATTATTGAAGCAAATAAAAAAATAAATTGGTTCCCAGAATTTGTTGGAACTAAACGTTTTGCGAACTGGTTAGAGAATATGGTTGATTGGGGAATTTCAAGAAATAGATATTGGGGTTGTCCAATGCCAATTTGGGAATGTTCTTGTGGACATCGTGAAGTAATTGGATCTTTAGAAGAATTACAAGAAAAATTAGTAGAAGATATCGATGTAAAAACAGTTGAGTTACATAGACCATATGTAGATGAATTACATATAGAGTGTCCAGAGTGTCATAAAGAAATGACTCGTATAAAAGACGTTTTAGATGTTTGGTTTGATAGTGGAGCTATGCCTTATGCACAATGGCACTATCCATTTGAAAATAAAGATAAGTTTGAAGATCAATTCCCAGCAGATTTTATTGCTGAAGGAGTAGATCAAACTAGAGGTTGGTTCTATGTATTACTTGTAATTTCAACAATAATCTCAGGAGAATCAAGCTTTAAAAATGTTGTTGTAAATGACATGATGTTAGATGAACATGGAAAGAAAATGTCAAAGTCAGTTGGAAATATTATTGATCCAATTGAAATAATGAAGGAGTATGGAGCTGATACAATTAGATTTTATATGGCATATGTATCACCAGTATGGACTCCATTAAGATTTAGTGTAACAGGAGTAAAAGAGGTATACTCTAAATACACATCAACAATGAAGAACTTATATTCATTCTTTGAGATGTATGCTAATGCTGATAATATTGATCCAAGAGAATACTATATTAACGTAGAAGATAGAGAATTAATTGATAAGTGGTTAATTTCTAAATTAAATAAATTAGTAAAGAATGTAAGAGATGCTTATGAAGAATATGATTTAAATAAAGTTGCTAAATTAATAGTACCATTCTTAAATGATGATTTTTCAAACTGGTATATTAGAAGTAATAGAAGAAGATTCTGGGATTCAGAACTTACAGAAAGTAAAAAAGCAGTTTATTTAACAACATATGAAACATTACTTACATTATGTAAGTTATGTGCGCCACTTACACCATTCTTAACAGAAGAAATTTATACTAAGTTAACAAATGAAGAATCAGTTCATTTAAGTGATTTCCCAACTTCAAATATGGATTTTGTAAATGAGGGAGCAGAAGAGAGGATGGACTTAGTAAGAGATGTATGTTCATTAGGAAGATTTGCAAGAGAAGAAGTAAATATAAAGGTTCGTCAACCAATTAGTAAATTAATGTTACCAAAGAGTGATGAGATAATAATTGGAGATTTATTACCAGTAATAAAAGAAGAATTAAATGTAAAAGAAGTAGAGTTTAAAGAAGATATGACAGACTACTTAGAGTATATTGTAAAACCAAACTTTAAAGTACTAGGTAAGACATTAGGACCAAAAGTAAAAGAATTACAAGAAATACTTACAAAACTTACAAGTAAAGAGATTTCTTTAATTAATGAAGAAGGACTTACAGTTAAATTAGCAGGAGAAGACTTTAAGATTACTAGTGAAATGGTATTGATTTCATTAAAACAAAAAGAAGGATATACATCTAGTAGTAATAATCGTACTTGTGTAGTACTTGATACAGAACTTACAAAAGAATTAATATTAGAAGGTCTTGCTCGTGAATTTGTACGTAAAGTACAAAGTTTAAGAAAAGAAGCAGACTTTGTAATTACAGATCATATTAAAGTATATTATAATGGAACAGAAGCAATAGATGAGATGCTTAATATGTATAAAGATTATGTAATGGGTGAAGTATTAGGTGATGAATTAATTAAAGATATTAGTTTAACTGAGAAGTTTGAGTTAAATGATGAAGAAGCCGCTATTAAGGTAGAAAGAGTTTAAGATTAAACTCTTTTTCCTTGTAGAGAGAAGTTAATTATAGTAAAATTAGTATGAGAAAGGGTGTTGGATATGAAAAATGAAGAGTTTATAGAATTACGTAATAAGTTTTTGTTAGGAGTTTTAGTAGCTTTAGTGGTAACTGTACCATTTTTACTTTTCTTTGTTAATAGATATTTAGGTAGTAGATCTAGTATTATGGAGGCTTATAATAATAAAAAGACTTTTACAGTATTAGTGTATAAGTCTAGTGATTGTAATTATTGTAGTATAATTAAGAGTAGACTTAAGGATTTAGATATTTATTATTTAGAGTATGATTTAGATAAGCCAAAGGATAAAGAAAGAACATTTAAAAAGTTTGGTTTTAGTGAGAAAAGTTTAGTAGTACCGGCACTTATATATGTAAAAGATGGAGAAAGTGTAGTTAGGACTTTTGATATAAAAGATGAGGCTATGATTGATGAGTTTATTAAGTATAGTAAAACGGCTTAGGAGAGTGATAAGATGAGTAAGGGTGTAGCAATAGTAACCGGTAGTAATAGGGGAATTGGAAGAAGTACAATAGAAGAGTTTGCTAAAGCGGGATTAGATGTAGTTATTAATTATTGTCATCATGAAGATGAGGCTTTGGGGTTAGAAAAGTATATTAGAGATAATTATGATGTTGATGTAATGGTAGTTAAATGTGATGTTTCAAAAGAAGAAGAAGTAGAAGAGATGGTTAATAATGTAGTTGATTATTTTGGAAGAATTGATATTTTAGTTAATAATGCTAGTGTATGTAGAGACAGTTTGCTTTTAGATAAGTCAATTAAAGAGTTTAGAAGAGTATTAGATGTTAATTTAATTGGTACTTATTTATGTAGTAAGTATGTTGGTAGAGTAATGATGGAGAATAAAAAAGGTAAAATTATTAATATTTCTTCAACTAATGCGATTGATACTTATTATCCAGAGAGTTGTGATTATGATGCTTCTAAAGCTGGAGTTATTTCTTTAACACATAATTTAGCTAGAGAGTTTGCTCCATTTATTTATGTTAATTGTGTTTGTCCAGGATGGGTTAAAACTGATATGAATAAAGATTTATCAATGGATCAGATTAATGAAGAGAAGAAGAAAATATTATTAGGAAGATTTGCAGAAGCTGATGAGATTGCAAAAGTAGTTTTGTTTTTAGCAAGTTCTAAGGCTAATTATATAAATGATTCTATAATTAGAGTTGATGGTGGTAAGTATAATAATTAGGAGGTTTTTATGTATAGTAATTTAGGTATTTCGGAAGATGTTTTAAAATTAGTTAATAAGTGTGAAAAGGATTGTAGTGAACAATTTAAGGAAATAGACGATGCTTGTTGTTTTAATAGTTTAAAAGTACTTGCTAGTTTTCATAGAAATAAGATTAGTGAAGTACATTTTAATGGTACTACTGGGTATGGTTATAATGATTTGGGTAGAGATATTATAGAAGATGTATTTAAAGATGTTTTGGGTTGTGAAGATGCTTTAGTTAGAGGACAATTTATATCTGGTACACATGCTTTAACTGTTTGTTTCTTTGGATTATTAAGACCAGGGGATTTATTACTTAGTATTGCTGGTAAACCATATGATACTTTGGATGAGGTTATTGGTATTAGAGATAATCCAAGTTCATTAAAGAGTTTTGGTGTTAAGTATGAACAAATTGACTTAGTAAATGATGATTTTGATTATGAGAAGATTAGTGAGTTTATTAAGAATAATAAAGTTAGGGTAGTAGAGATTCAAAGAAGTAAGGGATATTCTACTAGAAAGAGTTTATCTTTAGAAAAGTTAGGTAAGGTTATTAAGTTAATTAAAAATATTGATAAAGATGTAATTATAATGGTTGATAATTGTTACTGTGAATTTGTTAGTGAGACAGAACCTTCTAGTGTTGGAGCTGATATATTTGTAGGGTCTTTAATTAAGAATTTAGGTGGTGGAATTGCTTCTAATGGAGCGTATATTGCTGGTAGACGTGATTTAGTTAGTCTTTGTGCTGAGAGGTTAACTGTTCCTGGATGTGGCAAAGAAGTTGGACCTAGTATGAATATGAATAAACAGTTTTTACAAGGATTATATATGGCTCCTAGTGTAGTTGCATCTTCATTAAAGACTGCTGTTCTTACAAGTAGAGTTATGAGTGAGTTAGGGTATGATGTTGAACCTAAATATAATGATGAGAGAGTAGATATTGTACAAAATATTATATTTAGAGATCCTGATAAGTTAATTGAGTTTACGAGAGGTATACAAGAAGCTTCGGCAATTGATTCTAATGCAGTAGTTGAACCTAGTGATATGCCAGGATATGATAGTCAGATTATTATGGCATCTGGATCATTTACACAAGGATCATCAATAGAACTTTCTTGTGATGGACCGGTAAGAGAGCCATATATTGCTTATATGCAAGGAGGTCTTACTTATCAATATGGTAAGTTAGGATTAATGAGAGCAGTTAGTAAACTAATGGAAAGTGATAAAAATTAGTTTTTATAAAGTAAGAAAGTTAAATTCAAATTCTATAAGTGATGTGTAGATTTATTTTAAATATAAGGAATATGGAATATTTTTCATATTCTTTTTTTATATTCATATAATTTATTAGAACAAGGAGGAATTCATGTTATGAGTAAACAAAGTCTATGGTTTTTAACATTATTTAGTTTAATACTAGTACTTAGTGTATATTATATTACAATGCCTAATGATCTATTGGTGTCAAATAAAAATAGTGATAAAAAAGTAGAAGAGAAAAATAATAAGACTACGAAGATAGAAGAGACTTCATCATTAGTTGCGATGAGAGTTAGTTTAGAAGAAGAAAGACAAAATGAGATGGATGTTTTACAAGAGTTATTAACAAATGATAAGAGTACATCAGAAGAGAAGAATAATGCTTATGAACAACTTAAATATTTAAATGAATTACAAGGTAAGGAAGAAGCTATAGAAAAAGAGATAAAGAAAACATATAATAATAATTGTTTTGTTAAGATAGATAATAGTAATGCTAATGTAGTTTGTATTGCTTCTAAACATGATAGTACTTTGGCTAATAATATTATGAGATTGGTACAAAAATCTTATAAGAATAAAATGTTTACTACTGTTAAATTTCAAAAGAGTTAATTGGGTAAAATATATACAACAAATAAGAGTTTTTTCATACAATACTCTAGGTGAAGTAAAAATGGCTAGTACAATATTAACGGCTAGAGAAAAGTCAGTCTTTGAGCTTTTAATAATTAATAAAAGTACTAAAGAAATAGCTAAGGAACTT
>OGMF01000672.1_pt1 | contig 37538 bp, 35 predicted proteins | sample 1572921 | NCBI WGS metagenome assembly OGMF01 (sample SAMEA2581919, study PRJEB24529) | metagenome | biome: Human gut stool | place: China | collected 2011 | reverse complement strand
GGCGACCACCGAGATCTACACTCTTTCCCTACACGACGCTCTTCCGATCTGCCGAAAGTCGGCAGAAATTCGCATATCCATAACATAACAGGAAAGGAAAACATTTTCCTATGGCATATTCAAAAGATAACGAGAGAAAAAGACCTCCCCGCCGCGGCGGACGTTCCGAACGCTATGAGCGTGCAGAGCGTGCTGACCGTTACGAGCGTACAGACCGCAGCGACCGCGCGGACGAAAGCGCCGAGCAGCAGCTTATTTTCGGCAGAAACGCCGTTACCGAAGCGCTGAAAGCGGGCAGGTTGATAGACGTGCTTTTCGTCAACAAAAACGCGGGCGGCTCGATAAACCGCATATGCGCGCTGGCGAACGAAAAGGGCATAATGATAAAGCAGGTGGACGACCGCAAGCTCGATTCGCTCTGCGAAGGGGCGGCTCACCAGGGCTGCGCCGCAATGATGGGCTGCGCCGAGTACTGCTCGATAGAGGACATTCTGCAAAGCGCGCGCGATAAGGGCGAAGACCCCTTTATCATGATCTGCGACGAGATAGAAGATCCGCATAACTTGGGCGCGATAATCAGAACGGCTGAGGCTGCCGGCGTGCACGGCGTTATAATCCCGAAAAGGCGCAGCGCTTCGCTAAACCACACGGTCTTTAAGACCTCTGCGGGCGCGGCGAGCTGGGTGAAAACGGCGCGCGTGGCGAACCTTGCGGCGGCGGTGAAAGAGCTGAAAGACGCGGGCGTTTGGATATACGGCACCGACGCGGCGGGCGAGAGCATATACAAATGCGACCTAAAAGGCGGCATAGCTTTCGTGATAGGCTCTGAGGGCTTCGGCATGGGCAGACTGATGCGCGAAAACTGCGACTTTCTCGTAAGCCTGCCGATGTACGGCGAGGTAAATTCGCTCAACGCTTCCGTGGCGGCGGGAATTTGTATGTACGAAGCCGTAAGACAGCGTTTGAAGTAAATAATTAGCAAATATAGAGTTAGGAGTGGGCTGATGTCTGAAAATAATAAAGATAAATTTTCGCTTGACGAGATCCTTAGCGAATATACTCCGAAAACTGCGAAAAGTTCAGGCGAAATGGACGTAGAAGATATAATAAACGAAACAAATCTGCACACGGCTATGGCGGCTTCGGCTGAGATCGCTGACCGCGGGCAGGAGAGTGCTGAAACGGCGTCTTCTGAAAATCCCGAAAGTACAGTCGCCGCCGCGGAAGTTGACGAGAGCGCTGCTCCCGAAGCGAGCGCCGATACCGCCGAGGCCGATAAAAAGCACGAGGGCTTTTTTGATTCTCACCTGCGCCCCATCGGCGAAAAGGTGATAAACAAGCTCGAGGAACAGGCTGAGGAATTTGACGAAGCCGTTGCGGGCGAGGAAGCGGACGATGTTCCCGAAGATGAGCCGGGCGATGAATTTGAAGGCTCGGCGGACGAGTTTTACGATAACGCTTTCGGCAGCGTTGTAGACGAAAACGCTGAGGAAGCTGCTGAAGATGAGGAAGAGTACGCCGAAGATACCGAGCCTGTTATAAATAATGAAGAGGCTCAGCCCGAAGAGGAAGAGTCTGACGAGGCTTGCGAGGACGATACATACGGCGACGATGGTGACGATGGTGACGATGAGAACGAAGCAGAGTCCGAACCGCTGAAAAATACCCGCGGTACGCGCTTTATGTTCCGCACAGAGGAGTACGTTGACGAGGACAAGCGCCCCTCTTCTCAGAGCGAATACACCAAAAAAGAGGACGCGCCGAAGATAAAGGAGCAGATACAGCGCCTGCGCTCAAACCTCACGGTGCGCGCGGCGGTGCTGCTTTTCGCGGCGCTTTTCAGCCTTTTCATCACCGTGGCGAACGACCTCTCGCTGCCGCTGGCGGCGGTTTTTGACCGCACGGTAAACCCCTCGGCGTTCATATTTACAAATACCATACTCGCGATAGTCGCGGTGGGCTTCTCCTACTCCGTCATCGTGAACGGCATAAAGAGCATTTTCAGCCGCCGCCCCGACAGCGACAGCGTTGCGGCTTTGAACATGATAGCGGCTATACTTGCAGGCCTTGTTACGCTTTTCGACCCCGAGTCGCTGAAGGCTTCTTTCTTCCATATCTACACATCTTCGGCGATACTGGGCATGCTCTGCAACACGCTCGGCAAGCTCTGCATAGTACGCCGCACTCAGCGCAACTTCGAGTTCGTGGCTGAGACCGAGAATTTCTCGGCGGTAGAGCTTGTGGACGACGACCAAACAGTCGCTTACCTCACTAACGGCTCTGCCGGCAAGCGCAAAGAGCTTGCAGTTATGCGCCGCACGGGCTTTATAAAAGACTTCATGAAAAACAGCTACTCCTCCGACCTCGCGGACAGCTACGCGGAAAAGACTACTCCTCTAATGCTGGCGGCGGCGCTGGCGGTGGGTCTGCTCTCGATAGTATTTGAGAAAAATTCATCGGGCGCGGCGGAAAAGCTCTTCGTATTCCTCGCTTCCGTTTCGGGCACGCTGGCGATAAGCTCTTCGGTAGGCTTGGCGCTGATAGTAAACCGCCCAATGGCTAAGGCGAGCAAGCGCCTTTCGGAATACTCGGGCGTGATACTCGGCTACTCTTCGGTAGAGGAATTTGCTGAGGTAAACAGCGTAGTCATCGACTCGGGCCACCTTTTCCCGACGGGCACTGTTGAATTTGTGAACCTCAAAATGCTCGGCTCTGTAATGATAGATCAGGCGATAATCTATGCGGCGAGCATGGCGCAGGCGGGAAGAAGCGTTACCATACCCGCGTTCTACAAAATGCTGCGCGGCAAGAGCGATATGATACTCGGCGTAAAGGGCTGCGCCTCTGAGGACAACCTCGGCGTTTCGGGCTGGATAGAGAACAAGCGCGTGCTGCTCGGCAGCCGCAAACTCATGGAGCGCCACGGCGTAGAGGGTCTGCCCTCTGAGTCGGCGGAGGAGAATTTCGCCGACGGAAACGGCATCATGTACCTTGCCGTTTCGGGTCAGGCGGCTATGATGTTCGCCGTACAGCTCTCGGTAGGCCCTGCCGCCGAAAGATGGGTGCAGGAGATGGAGGACGAGTCGATAGATATTCACGTTCGCTGCTCCGACGGCTTCATCACCCGCGAGCTGCTCTCGCAGCTTTTCGACATCAGCGCTTCGTCTATACGCCTGCTGCCCTCTGCCTGCGACGGCGACTGCGAGCAGCTTATGGAGTATAAAGAGGGCGTTTCCAGATCGGAAGAGCGTCGTGTAGGGAGCCCAGCTTCTCAATGCTGCTGGTAGCGGCAAAGCGGCTGAAATTCGTGGCGAATATGGGCGTGGCGCTGCAATACGGCGCTATGGTGCTGGGTATAGTTATCTCGGTGATAATGATGCTTACAGGCTCTTTCGCGCAGATAACGCCTACGATAGTTGTTATCTACAACCTGGCGTTCCTGCTGCTGACTATGCTGATACAGGGCATGAAGAAAATATAGCTTATTACTCCGCAGAAGTGCTGAAAAAATGCGCTTCTGCGGATATTTTTCCCATTTTTAAAATAGCGCTGCGCTGTTTTTTAATAATTTGCAAAATCACTTGACAATGCGCCCAAAAAGTGAGATAATATAATAGATTAGTTATGCTTAAAGGAAGGTAATTGAGATATGGCTATAAGAGTAGGAATGGTCTCGCTGGGATGTCCCAAAAATCAGGTGGACGCTGAGAAAATGATGTTTTCGCTGCGCAAATACGGCTTTGAACTTATACAAGACGCCGCCCTTGCCGACGTGGCTATTATAAATACCTGCGGATTTATCCAGTCCGCTAAAGAAGAAGCTATAGAAACTATGCTCGAATTCATAGCTCTAAAAAAAGAGGGCAGGATAAAGGGTGTGGTATGCACAGGCTGTCTGGCAGAGCGCTATAAGCAGGATATTCTCGACGAGATGCCCGAGCTTGACGCGGTAGTTTCCCTAGGTAAAGACGCTGAGATAGCGCAGATAGTGAAGGATATAATGTCGGGCGAAAACGGCGAAAAGCTTTACGCGGGCGATAAATGCTCGCTGCCGTTAGAGGGCGGAAGAATCATCTCCACTCAGCCTTTTTACGCTTATCTGAAAATAGCCGAGGGCTGCTCTAACGGCTGCACCTACTGCGCTATACCTGCTATAAGAGGAAAATTCCGCAGCCGCACTATCGAGAATATTCTTGAAGAAGCGCGCTGGCTCGCCGATAACGGCGTTACCGAGCTGGTAGTAGTTGCGCAGGATACCACACGCTACGGCGAGGATATTTACGGCGAGAGCCGCCTGCCCGAGCTGCTTACCGAGCTTTGCAAGATAGAGGGCTTCCACTGGATACGCACCCTTTATCTCTACCCCGAGCGCATCACCGATAAGCTGATAGATACCATAGCCGAGCAGGATAAGCTGGTAAAGTATTTCGATATACCTATACAGCACTGCAGCGCCGATATATTAAAGCGCATGAATCGCTGCGGCAGCCGCGAAACGCTTACCGAGCTGATAGGCAAGATACGCGCCCGCATACCGAACGTTATCATAAGAACTACGCTGATAACCGGCTTCCCCGGCGAAACGCAGGAGCAGTTTGAAGAGTTGGCTGAATTTGCCAACGATATGCGCTTTGAAAGACTGGGCTGCTTCGCCTACTCCGCCGAAGAGGGCACGCCCGCCGCTAAGTTTGAGGGTCAGCTTCCCGACGAGGAGAAAGAGCGCCGCAGCGACATAATAATGGAACAGCAGATGTTCATAAACGACGTGCAAAATCAGGAAATGATAGGAAAAGTAGTAGAGGTAGTTACCGAGGGCTTCGACAGATACGCCGAGTGCTGCTTCGGCAGAAGCACGGCAGACGCCCCCGAGATCGACGGAAAGATATTCTTCTCTTCCGAGCGCAAGCTCACCGTCGGCGAGTATGTGAAAGTTAAGATAGACGATACGCTGGACTGCGACCTGCTGGGCACGGTCTGTGAGTAATATAGCAAAAAGAAAAATATTGGGAAAGGGCTGGGAAAGATATTATGAATCTTCCAAATAAGCTTACGGTGCTGCGCGTAGTGCTGGTACCGTTCTTTGTTGCGGCGCTGCTGATAAACTTTACAGGTCATATCTGGGTGGCGCTGGCTTTGTTCGCGATAGCTTCTATAACCGACTGGTTTGACGGAAAAATTGCCCGCCGTGACGGACTTGTTACTGACTTCGGCAAATTCCTCGACCCGCTGGCTGACAAAATGCTCGTCACCTCCGCGCTGATCTGCTTTGCAGCAGGCGGCTGGTGCGACGCGGCGGCCGTTATCATAATAATCGCAAGAGAATTTATGGTATCGGGCCTGCGCATGGTCACGGCGAACGAGGGCGTGGTAGTAGCCGCGGGAATTTGGGGCAAACTCAAGACCGCATTCACAATGATCGCGATAATCGCTATAATGTGTATAGAAGGCTTTGTCGGCCACAGCAGCACGGTATTCCTTATCTCTGAGATACTGATATGGATCTCGGTGCTCTTTACCGTTATCTCGGGCGGGATATACCTCAAAACTTACTGGGCGTACATCGACCCGAATAAGTAAGTTTCCGCTCGGTACAAAGCTCATTTTTAGGCAAGACTTGCAGTGCTGCCTTTACTGAAAGGAATGTACACAGTGTCATTTATTAACGATATAAAGGCTGATATACAGTCGATAAAAGAACGCGACCCCGCCGCACACAGCGCGCTGGAGATCGTGATAACCTACTCGGGCGTGCACGCAGTGATAATGCACCGCGTAGCGCACTGGTTTTACGAGAAGGATATGATAGTGGCAGCCCGCATTATCTCGCAGGTGAGCAGATTTTTCACAGGCATAGAGATACACCCCGGCGCTAAGATAGGCAAGGGCCTGCTGATAGACCACGGCAGCGGCGTAGTTATAGGCGAAACGGCTGAGATAGGCGACTACTGCCTGCTTTATCAGGGCTGCACATTGGGCGGCACGGGCAAAGATCAGGGCAAGCGCCACCCCACTCTCGGCAATAACGTAATGGTCGGCTGCGGCGCGAAGATACTCGGGCCTTTTAAGGTCGGACCCCGTAGCTCAGGAGCTTTGCAAATATAAGGTAGAGCTGGAAAAGCTCAAAAAGGACGTAGAAGAGCTGAAAAAGGGAAACTAACGAAAGAGGCTTTGAATAATGCAGATATATAATTCACTCACAAGAAAAAAGGAAGAGCTTGTACCCCACGAACCCGGCAAGCTGAGTATGTACACCTGCGGACCTACCGTTTACCACTATGCGCATATAGGCAACCTGCGCAGCTATATAATGGAGGACGTTCTGGAAAAATACCTCAGATACACGGGTCTGGACGTTAAGCGCGTAATGAACATCACCGATGTAGGCCACCTTACTTCCGACGGCGATACGGGCGATGACAAAATGCTCAAGGGCGCGAAGCGCGAGCACAAGACGGTAATGGAGATCGCTAAGTTTTACACCGACGCTTTCTTTGCCGACTGCGCAAAGCTCAATATAAAGACCCCCGACGTGGTAGCCCCCGCTACTCAGTGCATTGACGATTTTATCAAGGTCATCTCGGCGCTGATAGAAAAAGGCTACGCTTACGAGGCGGGCGGAAACATCTATTTCGATACCTCTAAGCTCAAAGAATACTACGTTTTCGGCGATTTCAGCGAGGAAGACCTAGCGGTAGGCGTTCGCGAGGGCGTTGAGGAAGACGGCAACAAGCGCAACAAGGCGGACTTCGTGCTTTGGTTCACAAAGTCGAAATTCGACGATCAGGAGCTGAAGTGGGATTCGCCGTGGGGCGTAGGCTACCCCGGCTGGCATATCGAGTGCTCCTGCATTTCGATGAAAAACCTCGGCGAATACCTCGATCTCCACTGCGGCGGCATCGACAACCAGTTCCCACACCACACCAACGAGATCGCGCAGAGCGAAGCTTACCTCGGCCACAAGTGGTGCAGCTACTGGTTCCACGTTCACCATCTTAATACCAACAGCGGCAAGATGAGCAAGTCGAAGGGCGAGTTCCTCACCGTTTCGCTGCTCGAAAGCAAGGGCTACGACCCGCTGGTGTACAGGTTTTTCTGCCTACAATCGCATTACAGAAAGTCGCTGGTATTCACCTATGAAAATCTCGATAACGCAAAGCGCGCATTTGAAAAGCTGGCAGCTTCGGTAGCGGCGGCTAAGAAAACTGCATCGGGCGAGCCTGACGCGGCTAAATTCGCCGAGCTGAAAGCGGGCTTTGACGCAGCGCTGGGCAACGACCTCAACACCTCGCTCGCGATAACCGCGCTTTACGACGTGCTGAAATCCGACGCGGACGGCGCTACCAAGATCGCGCTGATAAACGACTTTGACAAAGTGCTCTCGCTCGACCTCGTGAAAAAGGCTGACGCGCTGATAGAGGCCGAAAAGGCTGCCGAAAGCGACGTTCCCGCCGAGATACAGGCTCTTGTTGACCAGCGCCGCGAAGCGAGAAAGGCTAAAAACTTCGCCCTCGCCGACGAGCTTAGGGACAAGATTGCCGAGCTGGGCTGGGTGGTAGAAGAGACCAGACAGGGCACAAAGATCTACAAAAAGTGAGGAAATAAAGCGAAGTGAAAAAAGACCAGCCATATGTAGATAAGGACAGCAACACCTCGCGCGGAGTGCCTATGGCGCGCCGCAAGATGATGACCTACTTTCAGTTCTCGCTGATAGCGCTCATCTTCGTGGTGGTGTTCGCCGCGATATATTTCATCTCGAAAGCCATCGACGGCAAAAACAAGATAGATTACAACAGCGCCGAGCTTATACAGTACGAGCTGCCCGCGGACGACACAAAGGTAGCCGTTTTTGAAACCAACCTCGGCACATTCAAGGCGGTGCTTTACGAAGACCAAGCGCCCGAATACTGCAAGTATTTCGAGGGTCTGGCTGAGTCGGGCTACTACGACGGCACGCACGTTTTCGCCGTGCAGGACGGCGTTTACTTCATGGGCGGCTCAAAGACCTCAGACGGCACTGACGACAGCGATACCGATAAGACGGAAAAATCGCCCGAAAAGTCGAAAGACCTTTGGCCGTTTTACGGCGCGCTGGCGGCTTACGGCAACCAAAAATCGGCTTTCAATACGCAGATACAGGCGGGAAGCCGCGTGCTTTTCATCGGCAGCATAGAGTTTGACAAAGATACCTGCGAGCAGCTGGACTCCGCAAGCGACAACACCAAGCTCAACAACGCTTTTAAGACAAAGGGCGGCGTGCCAAATTTCTCGCAGCAGTACACGATATTCGCACAGGTGTACGACGGCCTTGAAGCTTACGAGGACGTACTGCGCGCGCAGGTGATAACCCCTTCTGACAGCAGCGGCAGCGATAAAGACGCCGACCTGCGCCCGAAGCAGGACATAACTTTTGAAAAAGTGTACATCTCGACCTACGGCGAAAACAAGAACGACGGATTTTTCTCGCTGAACGAAAACGCCGATACCGCTCAGACGGCAGACAGCGCCTTAGATGACTCGGCTGAAAAGTGATGAAACGCTGAAAAATCATGAAGTTTTGGCAAAATGCCTTGACTTAAAAGCGAAAAAATAGTATAATATCTATTGTAAATTAACTAAAAATATTTGAAAAAGGAGGGGAAAGCATGGATAATAAATTAATTGGAAATGAGAAGAATATTTTATTTTATTGCGATGAAGAAGGTAATACAAAAGTAGAAGTTCTATTAGAAAATGAAGATGTTTGGTTAAATACTGAAGCATTATCTACTCTTTTTAATATTGATAGAAGTGGAATTGCAAGACATATTAACAACATTTATAAAGATGAAGAGTTGAATGAAAATAGCACGTGTGCAAAAATTGCACATATGGGTAATGATGGCAAACAAGTTTATAACACTAAGTATTATAATCTTGATATGATTATTTCTATTGGTTTTAGGGTTAACTCTAAAAAAGCAATTAAATTTAGAACTTGGGCAAATAAAATAATTAAAGATTATATGGTTCAAGGTTTTGCTTTAAATGATGAAAGATTTTTAAAAGCAAAGAAATCTGATCAAGACTATTTTAAAAGATTACTTGAAAGAATTAAATTAATTCGTACAAGTGAGAGAATGTTTTATCAAAAAATTACTGATATATTTGCTGAGTGTTCTATTGATTATGATAAAAATAGTGATACTGCAATAACTTTTTATAAAACTATTCAAAATAAATTTCATTATGCAATTACTGGAAACACTGCTGCTGAAATAGTTTACAAAAGAGTAGATTCTAAAAAAGAAAATATGGGACTTACTGCTTGGGAAAACTCACCTGATGGGAAAATTTTAAAATCTGATGTAATTATTGCAAAGAATTATTTAAATGAAACAGAAATTAAAAATTTGAATAATTTAGTAAACTTATTTTTGGATATTGCTGAAAATAATGCAGAGAGAAATATAACAATGTATATGGAAGATTGGGAAAATGAAGTAGAAAATGCTTTAAAAGTTTTTCATTATGAAGTTTTAGTAGGAAAAGGAAAAATTTCACATAAACAAGCAGTCCAAAAAGCAGAAAATGAATATGAAAAATATAAAGTTATACAGGATAAAAATTATGTGTCAGATTTTGATAGACTATTAAGTGAAACAAAGCAAATTGAAAATAAATAAATTGCACATTGGATAAAAAATAAAAATATGATATACTCATATCAAATGAACGGATGTGGACAATGTCCACAATAAGTCCACGTTAGAGAAATACTTATAGTACAGATAATATCATAAATATGAATAATATAGATGGTACCTAGTTCGATAAATAAAGAAATACTAATAATACTATAAGTATAAATAATACAGATAATATGGGAGCATCCACTACATGTGGCAGTGGTAAGAAATATAAACAATGTTGTGGAAAGTAGTCTATTATATAAAAAAGAATGGAGAAAATATGAAAATAGTTTTAGGCTCTAAAAACGTTTCTAAGCAAAGGTCAATTTTAATTGCAATGAGTGAATTGGGATTTGATGATATTTCTATTACTACTATCGATGCCAATTCTTTAGTAAGTTCTAAACCAATCAATGATGAAACTTTAATAGGAGCAAGAAATAGAAATAAGAACTTATATGATTATTGTAGAGAAAATAATATTTCGTTTGATTTATTAATAAGTATTGAAGGTGGATATGAGCAGATAGATAACACATATTTTATTGTTACTTATGCATCAATAGTAAACCAAAGTGGTGATGAATTTATAGGAAAATCAACTGGACTCCAAATCACTGAAAATATGTTTGATTACGTTAAAGCGGGAAAATCTTTAAATAAAGTTATTGAAAGTATTATCAACAGTAGTAGTAATAAAAAAGATAATGGAATAACTGGATACCTAACAAATGGGTATTACAGAAGAGATGTATTTGAATCTTCAGCAGTTATAAGTGCGATGCAAACTTTACTGAATTTTAAATCAACATATAAAAAATTAGAGAAAAAAATATAAACAATGTTGTGAGAAATAGTATAAAGTAAAAAAACGCTAAGTTAGTTCAAGATTTAAAACTTATCCACAAAATATTAAAATATGTAGTAAAATAAAGGTGTGAACGAGGAATAATGTGTTGACACCTTTTAAATTTAAAAAGGAGGCTTTTAATGGAAGAAAAAAATAATATAGTAATATATCAACTAGAAGATGGTAAAACAAAAATAGACGTAAAACTTGAAGATGAAACAGTATGGTTATCACAACAACAGATGACTGACTTATATGATACGACCAAACAAAATATAAGTTTGCATATTAAAAATATCTTTGATGAAGAAGAATTAGACATAAATTCAACTGTCAAGGAATTCTTGACAGTTCAAAAAGAAGAAAATCGAAAAGCTGAAAGAAAAGTTAAATATTACAATTTAGATATGATTATATCTTTAGGATATAGAATAAAATCGAAAGTTGCTACTAATTTTAGAAGATGGGCGACTGAAAGATTAAAAGAATATATGATTAAAGGTTTCACTATGGACGATGAAAGACTTAAAGGTAATGGTGGAGGTAATTATTGGAAAGAATTGCTTGCTAGAATTAAGGATATTAGGTCATCAGAAAAAGTGTTATATAGACAAGTCCTTGATTTGTATGCAACTTCTGTAGATTATGATCCTAAAGACAGTAAATCAATTGAATTTTTTAAAATCGTTCAAAATAAACTTCATTATGCTGCTCATGGACATACAGCACCAGAAGTAATCTATGAAAGAGCAGATTCTGAGAAACCATTTATGGGACTTACTACTTTTGGGGGCGATTTACCAGTAATGAGTGATGTTGTAATTGCTAAAAATTATTTAACAGAAGAAGAACTAAAAATTTTAAATAATTTGGTTTCTGGATATTTTGATTTTGCAGAAATACAAGCAATTAGACATAATCCAATGCATATGGAAGATTATATTAGACAACTGGATACAATCCTTTCCAGTACTGGAGAAAAGTTACTTGTGGGTGCAGGTACAGTTAGTCATAACAAAGCGATTGAAAAAGCAAAAGATGAATATAAGAAATATCAAGTAAAAACAATAAGTCCGGTTGAAAAAGAATATTTAGAAACTTTAAAAGTAATAAGTAATAAAATTGATGATAAAGCAAAGAGTGAATAGAGTGTATCATATAGATATACTCTATATTTTTATATGTAAATTAGAGATAAGGAGAGTGATAAAATGATTAGCATAAGAAAAAGATATAATATATATATTGTTTTGATTTGAGTAATGGAAAATGTACTTATCCAAATATAAAGATTATTAGCATTCGAAAAAAATAGAAGAAATCAAAATAATTTTAAGATAAATTTTTTGAACTAAATCCACAACAAAGAAATACATATATGCTATAATCAAATAGAAGGTGATAATATGATTTTAGAAGAATATGATGAAACATTAAATTCAACATTCGATCCATATGAAGTTGAAAATGTAATTGAAGGTTTCCCTAAAACTGGAGTAACTTGCTTTTCAAAAAAATTATTTGATCAATTAGTAAGTAGGTTTGGTGGTGTAGAAATAGCACTATCTTCAAATGGAAACGGCAAATCGCCAATATACAAAATCAATTATGATGGAAAAGACTTGGCTTTGTTTATGTCTAGAGTTGGCGCACCAGCATGTATTGTTCAATATGAAGAATTATTTGCTATGGGATTAGAAAGAATAATTGTTTTTGGAACGTGTGGCGTACTTGATAAATCAATAGATGATTTGGCTGTAATAATTCCAGATTCAGCTATTAGAGATGAGGGAACAAGTTACCATTATTTAAAATCAGCTAGGGAAATAACTGTAAATCCAAAATATAAAAAAGAATTTATTAAATTACTAAAAGAACATAATTATTCCTATGTAACAGGGAAAGTGTGGACTACAGATGCTCCATATCGAGAAACAAGAAAAAAAGTATTGGCCAGAAAAGAAGAAGGCTGTATATGTGTTGATATGGAATGTTCAGCAATATCAGCTTTAGCTAAATTTAGAGATAAAGAAGTTTTTCAATTCTTTTATGCAGCAGACAATTTAGATTCAGCAAAGTGGGATAAAAGATCTTTAGGAAGTAATGAAAAGTTAAGTGACAAAGAAATGATTGGATTATTGGCAATTAAATTTGCTATAAGTTTAAATAAATAATCCATTTTAGATGCGACTATACCTTTAGAATGTATAATAAAATCTAAAGTTGTCATTAATCTTACAAAATAGTCTATGAGTATGATAAATTATGTATAGGTGATTAAGATGAATTATGAAATAGTTGATGTAAAACAAGAAGAAAAAGACAAACTACATAAATTGTTACAATATGCATTGTATGATGGTTCACAATATATTGAGAATGATATAAATGAGGATTGTATATTTGAATATAAATGGTTTGATAAATATTTTACTGATAATAATAGAAATGCCTATTTTATTAAAAGTGGAAATAGATATTTAGGCATGGTTATGGTAAATGAAAATTTAAAATTTAATAAAACAGGTAAATGTATAGCTGAATTTTTGATAATGCCAAGATTTAGAAAAAATCATATTGGAAAAAATGTAGCCTATAAAATATTCGAAAAATTTAAGGGTGATTGGGAAGTTCAACCAATGGAAAACAATCCTGGTGCATACTCATTTTGGAAAAAAATCATATCTGAATATACAAATGGTAACTACATAACTAAAAATGATGGTATAGAAGATGTATTTATTTTTAACAATAAGTAGAAACGTCTATTTTCACAAATAATAGAATAGAAAAGTAGAAAAGATGTAAATGTTGTACAGCTTATAAATAATTTCTAATTAGATGGTTTTAATCCACGATTTACAGGGACAGTCTATTTAATGTATGTATTACAAATAAAGGTGCATAACACCTTTTTTCTATGATAGAATATAAGCAAGAGGACTGATACCATGAGATTAGAAGAAGAGATTTTAAAAAAAAGAGAACTAGATACTAAAAAACTACTAGAATATGGTTTTATAAAAAACAATGATTACTTAGAATATAAAAAACTAATATTAAATAATACCTTTGAAATAGTAATAACAGTAAAAGAAAATAAAATAAATGGAAAAGTAATAGATAAAGAATTTGATGATGAATATTTAAATTATAGATTAGAAAACCAAACAGGTGAATTTGTAAATACCATAAGAGATGAATTTGTACATACTCTAGAAGATATAAAAGAAAACTGTACTATAAACAAATTATTTGTAAATGATCAATCTAATAGACTAGCCAATTTAATATTAAAAAAGTATTCAGATTCCCCAGAATTTTTATTTAATGATGATACAACAGGTGTATTTAGAAATAAAAATAATAAAAAATGGTATGGTATCATCCTAAATGTTGACTATAAAAAGTTTTATAAAAAAGATGGTAAAGTTGATATAATAAACATAAAGCTAAATCCTAATAAAATAGATAATTTAATTAACGAAAAAGGCTTTTTTAGAGCATTCCATATGAATAAAAAATCTTGGGTAAGTATCATTTTAGATGATACAGTAAAAGATGAGAAAATAATGAAATTAATTGATGAGAGTTATAATTACACAGCAGATACAAACGAATGGGTATTACCTGCAAATCCTAACTACTTTGATATATTTGGATATATGAAAAATAGAAAAACAGTAGAATGGAAGCAACCTAAAAATATAAACGTAGGAGATAATGTATACATATATATTGGTGCTCCAGTATCAGCAATTATTTATAAAACAGTAGTATTAGAAAAAGATATAAATAACTATTATTCAGATAGAAAAACAATGATTCTAAAAATATTAAAAGAATATGATAGAGATAAATATACATTCAATAAGGTAAAAGAATACGATTTACGAGCAGTAAGAGGCCCACGAAAAATGCCTAAAAAATTAATCGATAAAATAAAAGATGATGAAAACATGGAAGAATTAGAAAACTAAAGTAAGAATCAGAAATCAAAAAATAAGGAGGAGAAAAAAGTGAGTTTAGAAGAGTTAAGAAAAGAATGGTCAGAATATGAAGCATATCAAAGAGAAAACAATCAAGATACATTGAGATATACAACTTTTTTTAATGAGTTTATTGTAGATTTTAATAAATCACTCTCCGATGAGGAATATACAAGTTTAAAAAATGCTCATCAAACAATAGAAAATATTCGACAAACAAAGGGTAATCTAACAGAGAAAAATATTATTAATTTAACGGCAAGCTTTCTAGGAAAAATATCTGAAAATCTACAAAAAAAGTTTTTAGATTATGCTAGTGATAGTATTTCTATAAGTGAAGAATATGATAAAAGTGGATGCGATTATTATAAAAAAATAGTTAATGATAAAGTTGAATATTATAGTAAGATTCGTCTAAAGAAAACTGGTACACTATATGATGTTTTCGTATTAGTTCATGAGTATTTTCATTCGTTAACTGATGTATCTGACTATAAAGATAAAATATCGTTAAGCAAACAGAGTATAGATATAATTCAGGAAACAATCTCAATTTTAGGAGAATTAGCTTGTGCTAAGAGTTTAGAAAAAGATTATCCACAAGAAACACTAAATTATCTTTACTGGAGAATCTACGAAGAAATGTATAGTAAAATAGGCTCATACAGACTATTAATGAAATACGCCACAGAACTACAAAAAGTAGAAAGTATAGAACAGTTGCAAGAAAAATTTTATCTTCCAGAAATAATTGATGTTGTGGAAAGAAAAATATTACCAATAAGTCCTAATCACATACTTGGTACAATATCATCAGTAGAATTACTTCATAGCAAAAATATGGAAGAGATTTTCAGTTTATTAAAAGCAATATATACAAAAGTTGATAACCAAGAGATTGAATCTGTAGCTGATGATTTTCCAAAACAAATAAATTCACATAAATTTGCAGAAATAGTCAAAGTAGAACTAACATCAAGCAATCATAAAAATACCAAAGAAACCCAATGATTGTACTAAAATATCAAAATTAGAGCATAAAGGAGAAAGATAATTATGGTAGTAAAAAATAATTATAATGAATGTTTAACAAACTTAGCTTGTTCAATAAGAAAATACTTTAATTTAGAGTATAAGCATAATACCCTTGAGTATATAGACAAAATATTAGAGGAAAAGAAGCCTAAAAATGTGGTAACTATACTATGTGATGGTATGGGTTCAAATATCATGGATAGAGTTTTAAACAAAGATGATTTCCTAATAAAACATCGTCTTAAACCAATAACAACAGTCTTTCCAGCTACAACAGTAGCAGCAACTACTTCTATGATGACAGGACTAAATCCTGTTGAAACAGCCATGTTAGGATGGGATATGTACTATAAAGATATAGATAAAACCATAACAACATTCTTTCATTCAGCAAAAGAAGATGCAGAACATAAACCATTACCAGAAGCTCGTGAATATAATGATAAACATATGATTAGAAAGTCAATTATGGAAGAGATAAATGAAAAAGGAATTGATACAGGACATATATTATTTCCATTTGGTCCAAATTCATACAAGGACATTGATGATATGTTTAATAAAATAGAATCATTATGTAATGAGCCTGGTAAAAAATATATTTATGCTTATGATGAAGATCCAGATCATACGATGCATGAACTTGGTTGTGACACAGGAAAAGTAAAAGAAATAATTAAAAACATAAATAAAAAAGTAGAGGAACTAAGCAAAAAATTAGAAGACACAATTATATTTGTTGTAGCTGATCATGGTCATAAAAACGTAGAAAATATTATGTTAAAAGATTATCCTGATATAGTAGAGTGCTTAGAAAGAAATACCTCACTTGAACCTAGAGCGGTTAACTTTTTTATCAAAGACAACCATAAAGAAGTATTCCCAACAATATTTAATAAGCATTTTAAAGACGATTTTGACTTATATAAAATGCAAGAAGTAATTGATTCTAGGCTTTTTGGAGATGAAGAAGAAAATGAAGTCTATAGAGATATATTGGGAGATTTTTTAGCAATAGCCAAAACCGATAAAACTTTACTATATAATGGTGGTGAAGTTTTAAAATCACAACATGCAGGATATACAGACGATGAGATATATGTGCCGCTAATTGTAATAGATACAGATAAAGAAAATTAAATGTATAAAAGCACAAAAAAGACATAATGATACACAAATACATTCTAAAAAATGTAGCACAAAAACAAATATAAAACTATAAAAAACACAAAAAACTTCTCTACCTGAAATGGTATTACTATAAAAATATTTGGAGGTGTAACATGATTTTAAATGTATCTGGAAGAACTGATGTAGTAGCATTTTATTCAGAGTGGTTCATGAATAGATATAAAGAAGGGTTTATCGACGTTAGAAATCCCTTTAACCAAAAATTAGTTAGCAGAATATACTTTGAAGATGTTGACTTAATTCTATTTTGTACCAAAAATCCCATGCCAATAATAAAAAGACTAGCTGAAATAAATAAACCTATTATTTTTCATGTAACTATAACTCCGTACAAAAAAGAAATTGAACCAAATGTTCCTTCAAAAAGAAAAATAATTGATTCAGTAAAAGAGATATCTAAAATAGTAGGGATAGAAAACCTAATAATTAGATATGATCCAATATTATTAAGTGACAAATACACTCCAGAATATCATGTGAAAGCATTTAAAAGGTTGTGTTCATTATTGAACGGTTCTGTTAACAAGATAATAGTGTCTTTTATTGATGATTATAAAAATGTAAGAAAAAATGAAAAGTTACTTAACTATCGTGCCTTTACTGAAGATGATTACCGAGTAATTGGTACTAACTTTAGTAAAATTGCCAAAGAAAATAACATGACAGTTCAAACTTGTTTTGAAGAAAGAAATCTAATGGAATATGGTTTTATAAAAGGAGAATGTCTATCTCATGAGTCGGCTTATAAACTAACTGGAAAAACATATAAAAGCTGGGTTGCTAGAAAAGAAAGAAAATGTAATTGTGTTCAAATGGTAGATGTAGGCGTTTATAATTCATGTAAGCACTTTTGTAAATACTGTTATGCAAACTTTGATGAAAAACAAGTAAATAATAATTATTTAAATCATGATAAATCGTCTTCATTACTAATAGGAAAACCTGAAACTGATGATATTATAAAAAGAAGAGTAAAATAATATGCTATAATAAAGAAAATACTATTTACATGTGAGGAAAGAAATATGAAAATTGAATTACCAAAATTATCAGATCATAAAAGAATAAATGAACTTGCTATTAAATTGCATGAGTATCATGTAGAATGGAGACCGGATATTTTTATTCATACTGATGAGGTTATATCAAAAGAAGAATTACAAGAAATGATTGCTAACGAAAAGATGTTTGTTGCCAAAGAAGATAACAAGGTATTAGGTTATATAATTTTAGGGCCAATACGCGAGGATCATAAAAATGGTTATAATTACAGAAAACAATTAGAACTAGCTGCCTTAATAGTAGATGATACAACACGCAATAAAGGAATCGGTACAGTACTAATGAAAAAAGCATTAGAATATGCCAAAGAAAATAATTGTACAGATGTAAGATTAACAGTAAATGAAGAAAATGAAAAAGCAATTAAGTTATATGAAAAATTAGGAATGAAAGTTAGAAATATTGCCTATACAATGAAAATAGATAAGTAAATTTAAAGAATAAATCTTACTAAAAAAAATATCCACTATTTTTGTGGAAAAATAAAAAATAAAGATAATAATCAAAATATATAATCCACAGTTTTTGTGGAAAAGTGAAAAACAATAAAAAAATAAAAATGCGCTATTAACAATTATTGTGGATATTTATAATAACTATTCAAAAAATATAAAGAAAGGCATAGAACTTTCTTTTTTTATCTTCTTAAAGAACACAATAAGTGATATAATTTAGTAACGAGAGTAGTGTAAGGAGGAACGACAATGAAAAAAAGAATATCAAGACAAAAATACTATAAAAACCTAGACTTATTAAGACTTTTATCCTGTATAGCAATCCTTCTTTATCACTTAAATATCTTAAAGGGTGGTTACTTAGCAGTATGTACTTTCTTTGTATTAACTAGTTATTTATCATGCCTATCAGAATTTAAAAAAGATAAATTTTCTATCAAAGACTACTATTTAAAACGCATAGTCAAACTATATATACCACTAATAATAGTAGTATTTTCATCTCTTGCTGTTATATCATTATTTCCAAATGTAAGTTGGTTTAATCTAAAACCAGAAACAACATCAGTACTGTTAGGTTACAACAACTTTTGGCAATTAAATGCTAACTTAGACTATTTTGCAAGACACATAAATTCACCATTTATTCATCTTTGGTATATAGCAATTCTTCTCCAATTCGACTTGGTTTTTCCACTTATATTTGTACCATTAAGAAAACTAGGAGACAAAATTTCTAAGTCCATACCTTGTATAATAACAGCATTAGCAACAATTATCTCAACTATCTATTTTTATAAAATGAGTCTAACTCAAAATATGATGGTTACTTATTACGATACATTTACAAGACTATTTTCTTTACTATTCGGTTTAACTCTAGCTTTCTTTCATAATTATTACAAATCATTATTACCAAATAAATTTAAAGAGAGTCCATATAAAAATATAATATTTACTTTTTATTTAATACTACTATCAATACTATTTGTCTTAATAGATTCAAAGTCTCCTTACTTTGCTTTAAGTATGGTAATAACAACAATTCTTACTTGTAGAATAATCGACTATGCAACAACGACAAGTACAAATAGTCTTAATTTGGTAGAGAAAGTAGTAAAATCACTATCAGATATCAGTTATGAAATATATTTAACTCAATATCCTATAATATTTCTATTTCAGTATATAAAACTACAACCACTGTACAAACTAGCCGCAATAATATTAGTAACAATCATAACCTCATACATTATTCATTTTGCTTTAAAGAAAACAAAAAGATTCAAAGTATTTAAATATTTATTACTTACAAGTGTTCTTATTGTATCAATCTATGGTGCTTATCAATATTATCTAGCTAAAGACCATACATTAGAAATGAAAAAGTTAAAAGAACAATTAGCTCAAAATGAACAGATGATTAAAGAATCAAAAGAAAAATATGCAACGCAATTAAAACAAGAACAAGAAGACTGGACTAAGCAACTAGAAAATTTAGAGGAATGTGAAAGTAAACTAAATGAAGTAGTATCAAACTTACCTATAGTTGGAGTTGGAGATTCTGTAATGTTAGGCGCTATATCAAACTTACAATCTCAGTTTCCAAATGGATATTTTGACGCTAAAGTATCACGTACAGCTTGGAAAGTTGCTCCAATACTAAAAGATTTAACAGAGAAAAATATGTTAGGCAATCCTATTGTCTTAAACCTAGGTGCAAATGGAGATTGCTCAAAATCATGTAAGGCAGAAATAATGCAAATAGCAGACAAACGACAAGTATTTTGGCTAAATACAACTAACAACGAAACAGCAAATAATAATCTATATAACATCTCAAAAGAATATTCAAATCTTCATCTTATTGACTGGTCTAGTATTTCAAGTGGACATTCAGAATATTTTTATGCCGATGGTATTCATTTAACACCTACCGGAAGAGTGGCCTATACTAAGGCAATATATGATGCCATTTATCAAGAATATTTAAATGAGTATAACGAGAAGAAAAAAGCAATTATTTCCGAACACGAAGAACAAGAAAAAAATAAAATAAGTTTCTATGGCAACACTTTATTATTGAATTCATTTGAATATATTGAAAAAGACTTTACAACAGCAGCTTTCATAATAAATAAAGACTTTACATATAAATCTTTAAAAAATGAAATAGATACTGCCCTAAAAAATAATACACTTACTAATAAGATAGTTTTAGCTTTTGATAATACTCCAAATATAAAAACAACAGAATATGAAAAAATATTAGAACTATGTAAAGATAATGAAATATACATAGTAGCAACCAATTCATCAGTCACCAATTTATCTAAGAAAAACTATTCAAACTTAGTAGTTCTAGATTTCACAAAAGAATTAAAAAAACATCCAGAGTATTTTATGGCCGATGGCAAACATCTAAGTGATAAGGGAAATAAAGCCCTAAGTAAATTTTTAAAAGAGAATATTAAACAAAATGACGTATCTAACTAATGATATGTCTTTTTTAGACTACTTGAAAAAACTTTTCGACTATTAACTTTTAATAAAGTATGTTAATATAATTATAGAAGTTTAATTAAAGAGAAGGTTGAGTTTATGAGTGAGAGTACTAAAAAGAAAATTATCACAGTTTTATTTATTATTGTAGGAATAATAGATATTTTATTATTAGCAGGAAATAATGAAGAAACATTACCAATAGGATGGGCTATATTCATGGAGTTATTTGTAACAATTCACATGTCCGCCTTTGTCTTATATCCACTAGCAACTATAATCAATGACAATCCACAAAACATAAAAAAAACATTTTTAAAAATGTTTATAACTAGAGGTATCTTCCTATTATTTGCCGATATTTTCTTATCTACAAGTATTGCTATTTTTGATTTTATATCAGTATTTATAGGAGCATTCATAGTTGTGCCAATATTTGGAATAGTAACAGCAAAAAGATCTAAAATAACACCAGCCACAGTACAAGAACAGTCTAAAGAAGAACAAAAATGTCCAAAATGTGGAAATATAATAAAACCTGGCGAAAAATATTGTGCATCTTGTGGAGAAAAAATAGCTACTAGTCAGGAAGAAACAAAAACATCTTCTGGAACAATAACTCAAACTTATGTTAGGACGACTGATTTTGATCAAATGTTTTTGCAAAATGATAAAGAACTACTAGAAACATTTATAAAAAAAGCCCTAAAAAATGCTAAGATGAATCAAAGTACAAAGATGTTACCTCGTGAACTGTTAAAAAAGAAAACAATATTCTGCTCAATTTTATGTGCCTTACTATTTGCCTATGTTTGTATGATATTTTTTCATTTTCCAATATTAACTTATATAATAGGCGCTATTATCCTTCTGATTTTGGTAACACAAACTAAAAAGTATAATATTATAAGGTATTTAAAAAAAGAAGTTAAATCAAGACCAGATGAAAAAATCTCTAACATAGTAATGTCTGCCAAAGAAAGTCTTGTTGAAGATAACAAGAAAAAAGCAATTATTTGTGGAATTGTAGCGTCTATTGTCCTACCATTAATTATATTTAGATCACCAGTAATATTATATGAAAAAATGGAAAAAGGGTATGGTGTAAGATTTTATGCTTTTGGTATAACTAATTTTAAAACAGCAGAGATACCAGCTACTTATAAGGGTCAACCAGTTATAAGTTTACGTGGTAATACATTTTCAAATATGCCACTTTTGCAAGAAGTAAAATTACCAGAAACTATAACTGAAATAAGAGGTCAAGCCTTCAAAAATGATATTTTCTTAAAGAAAGTTAACATCTCACCAAAACTTGAATATCTAGGTGGAGGAGCATTTTACAATTGTGCGTCAATAACTTCTATAATCCTTCCTGATACCCTAACTACTATGGGTGGAGAAGTATTTAAAAATGCCCATTCATTAGAAACCATAAAATTATCTGAAAATCTCACAGAAATAAGAGGAAACTCCTTTGAAGAATGCGCCTCTTTAAAAGAAATTACTATTCCTGATAAAGTAACAAGAATTGGTGGACATGCATTTTATGGAAACACATCACTAAGTAAAGTAATATTTACCGAGAAAAGTCAATTAAAAGAGATTGGTTCTTCTGCCTTTAGAAAATGTGACAAGTTATATTCAATAACCATACCTAAAGAAACTTACGTAAATTTTAGAGCCTTCAAAGAAAGTCCTACTAGCATTAATTACTTTGGATATGGAGAAAAAACAAAATTTATTTATGTCACATCAGAAGATCCACAATCAGTAATAGAAACAAAAGATTATGGAACTATTTATATTAAGGTTAATAACGTAAATTATGTTAGTTATGACAACTGGGAAGTTAATGTAAGTATTACAGGAGGATTAAATAGGAATTTAACTTTTACCAATCAAGAAAGAGAAAAACTAGTGGTTGAAAATTATTATCTTGAAATAACCAGTTGCTCTGCATATGGAAAAGTAGGAATAAATATAAGCTATAATTAGGAGTAAATATGGAACAGAATATAAAATACATACATTTATTATATGTACCAACAATGGCTTGTAACATGGAATGCAAATATTGTTACCTAGAAGAAAACACAAAAGATGAAAAGACTGCTCACAAAGCTCTAGAAACCTTAGAATATGCCGTTTCAAAGTTTAAAGAGTCAAATGTAATACCATTTAATATTTCTCTCCATGGTGGAGAAGTAACAACACTTGATAAAGATACTTTTAGAAACATTATCAAATTCATTTCAGAATATTATCAAAAAAATAAAGAAATAATAACGCGTGGTGGTTTTAAAATAGGAACACCCCATATAAAAACAAATTTATATGATTTAGAAAAACATATCGATACAATAAAAGAATTCAATGTCTCAATATCAGGCAGTCTAGACTTACCATTATCATTACATGATGAATATCGAATTACTAAGGGTAATAAAAAAACACTAGAGAGAATCTTAAAAAACATTGACCTATTAAAAGATATACCTAATAAAAAGAAAGTATCCGCAACAATATTTAAAGAACACTATAAATATATAGATGAAATTATAAAAGACATTAAATATCTTCATAAAAATACTTGCCTAGATATGAATGACTTCAATTTTATGATTGGTTTTGATTATAACTCAAATGGCATTCTTCATCATATTACAGAAGAAGAACAAGTAGAATTTTATAATCGTATGCATCAAGAATTTGATGGCAGTGACTTAGATACAGGTGTAAATGGACCCTGGTTTGATGAATTTGGTCCGGGATATTGTACGAATTGCGATAACTGTGGAGAAAAGTTCTTTCTTCTAGAAAAAAATGGGGACATTTATTCTTGCGTAAGAGGGCAAAAAAATAGAAACTATTACTATGGAAACATTTACACAGATTCTGTGGAAAAAATATTACAAACTGCTCAATCAAAAATATTTATAAATCACAATAAATTACCATTCAATGAAGAATGTAGTAAATGTGGTTACCTATATCTATGTAAAACCGGTTGCCCGTTTGTTAAAAACACCTATAAAACTAACAAAAGTTATACTTGTCTTCTCCAACAACAAATGTATAAGGATAGAGGATATTTAAAAGATGAATATAATGAAGAATTTGTTTATCACTACGTAAGTACAATGCGTAATAACGATCCAACAAAATATATTCCCGAAAGTAAAAATACGGACTATCCAAGCCTAACTGATATAATTGAAAAAGATCCAAAACTTAAATACATATATGCTGATGATGTCTTCATCTTAAAAGTTGATGATGAAGAATACCCATTATCATCTCAAATATTAAAAAAAACTAGAAATATAATTTACATAACTAAAAATAGTAAGGTAATAATATATATGAAAAAGGACTTGATAAATGCAGAATGTGATTATCCAGATAACAACTCCCTATATATCATGTTATTATCCGGAAACTTAGTTACTTATGGAGATGAAGCTAGAACTAAGCAATGCCATGTAGCAACATCTCAAATATATAAATGTGTCTTAGATAATAGAGCATCTGATAAAGAGAAATACTATGCTTATGACATAACTAGTTTAATTGCTGAATATAAAAAAGAGTTATCAAAAGACAATCCTAACAACATATTTTTTACAACTTCTTCATTAAGAGATTATCATTACTTAAAGCAAAAAAATAATGCGTATTATCATATTCAAGCAATAAACTTACCATTTCAAAATATAGAATTTTATTATCTAGAAAAGGAGTATAAAAATGAATAGAGAACCAGAAACCTATGATGAGTTAATTCTTCAAAAGAAATGCATAGAATTAACCAAATATTATAATCTAACCATGGAACAGTTAGAAGAAATATATGAATTTTTAAAAAAAAATAAAAAAGGAAATATTCAAGGAAATACGAATCAACTTCTTTTAAACTTAGGAAGAACTACAACGACAACAATTCCAACGGTTACTATTAGTCATATAGACGGAGTTATCGTTAACAGAAAACAATTTACTGTAATACCCCATTATGAGCCATCTTCCCATTCGTATTCTAGTGGCGGATCATCATCAAATAATAACAATAATAATAACAACAATAACAACAATAACAATAATAGGTAGGTGATAATATGCCATTGATTTCTGATAATTATCAAATAAAAAAACTAAATAAATACAAAATAAATATTAAAACAAAATATATTGTTGGTAACGATCTTTTAGAACGCAACACCGATAATACTAAAAATGATGATATTGATAATGGTATTAGATGTAAGAAAGAATATTATTTAAATAATAAACTAGTTCATGAAGAAACTCTTTTTGATTCAAGAATAGAATATACTTTTATTTCTAAAAATATGGAAAATAAAGAACATACCTGTCCAAACTGTGGAATGCATTCCAAGTTAAAAGACTTTGTTGAAGGCTGTCCTTACTGCCATACTTACTATAATCTTGACTATACAGATAAAGATTTAGGCAGTAAATATCACTATGATCAAGTTCTAAGAAGTAACACTTATCGAATAATAACAGGAATTATCGATGTCATTATAAGTTTAATTCTAAGCTATATCTATATAAAGACAACGTCTAGAACCTTCAATAATTATGACATATCTAAAATATTTATATATGCCTTAATCCTATCATCAGTCTTATACTACTTTTTCTATATTATAGATGCCTATATCGTTTTAACACCTATTAAAAACTATAAAGATAAAGAAAATAAGAAGCAACAAGAATTCTGGAATCGTACCCAAATAGATAAAAAGAAATTTTTCAATAATTTAAATTATGAAGTTAGAAAGTATTACTACAATCAAGAAAATATAATTGATTATGATGTTATTGATTATCTAAAATTTAATGACTTTCAAAAAGAAGATACCTTATATGTAGAAGTAACCGCCGAAATAAGACTTATTTACTTTATAAATAATAAAATAAAATCTAAAATAACTAAACAGACTTATTTGTTAAAACAAAATGATGGTAATAAAGTAACTCTTAAAGATGGTGCTAATATCATTAAATGCCATAACTGTGGAGCATCTATTGATATCACGCAAGAAGAATGTTCCTACTGCCATACTAAAACTAAATATCTACAAGAGTGGGCTTTAATTACAAAAGAATGGAGAAACGTATGAAGAAAAAAATATTAATACCCATAATAATCATATTATTGATAATTATTAGCTTAATTATAACTTATAAAGATCAAACCATAGCGGTATTAGGTTATCATGATTTTACAGACACTAAGTCCACTAACGAAATGCAAATGGAAATATCTAAGTTTGAAAAGCAAATGGCCTATTTAAAGAAACATCATTATAAAGCAATAACTCTAAAAGAAATGGAGTGTTTTATAAATAAAACTTGTAACTTACCAAGAAGATCAGTCTTAATAACTATGGATGATGGTTACCGTTCTAACTATGAATTAGCTTTTCCTGTTTTGAAAAAGTATAATTTAAATGCCGTTGTATTTTATATGGGACTAAATTATAATGGTGGAAATAAGAATTATATGGATAAAGAAGTAATAGAAAAGTCGAAAAAAGAATATCCTAATATAGAATTTGCTTCTCATTCTTATGACCTACATCATGAAGAAGACTATTTATTAGATTATGATAAAATAAATACTGATTTTAAAAAACAAGAAACAATTCTCAAAACCAATTACTTTGCTTATCCATATGGTCATGTCAGTAAAAATTTAGAACAGGCTTTAAAAGAAAATAACTATCATCTAGCATTTACCTTTGGTCCTGATAAAGAACATCGTAAAGCAAAGCAAACCGATGATAAATATCATATTCCAAGATTAAACATATCTTCAACAATGCCATTCTGGAAGTTTAAGACTAGACTATTATTACCATACTAAAATGTAGTAATAAGTACTGAAAAATTTAATAAATACAGCCCTATAAAAATGACACAATATATATAAAAAAAGAATATCTAAATGATAAAAAATTCTTACCTATGTATCTAATACCAATAGTATTACATGGAATTTGTGATATACCTATCACCGCTTCTTACTATATAGTTCAAGTAACAGTACACTAATGCTTGGCTAGTAATCATTTATTATATAAACTTCTTTAATTACAATTTATGAATAAAACACACATATATATGAATGTAAAAAAGGTATGAAGAATACAAAAATATGAACATAAAAACTTAAAACTCAAAAATAAAAGTCAATTGTACTTTTTTTGTTGTAATAAGAATATAAGTACAAAACTATCATATAAAATAAGTACTAAGTTAAAGATAGATTATGAATAAAAAAATTCATATTACGAGGAGAAATATATATGGAGTTAAATAAGCGATTAGAAGAATTAGAAAATAATGACGGCGATATTGTTATACAAAATGAGTCAATTCCAAATAAGCCAATGCTTAAATGTAAAGGTTTTCTTGGTAAAAATGCCTTGATTAAACCATACAGTGATTTAAAAATGGGATTTTATCTTGATGATGACGAACTATATAAAGATTTTATCAATAAAAGAGGTAATGGAGATAGAAATCTTGGAGCCGATATAAGCTTGATTCAACAAACTATTAATGATTATTTTGTTGGAAAAGATTCAGGAGTACAAGAAGTAAGAGAAAATCTTGCACAAAGAGGACAATATATACACTCGATTAGAGAATATAAATCACATGGAGGTGTGTGTGCTCATAAGGCTGCCGTTGCTAATAATTTACTGACTGTGTTAGGATATGACTGTGAAATGGTTTGGAGTAATACGGGTTCTGAAAATCACGCCTTTATCATTATTCACGATAATGACAAACATTATGTTTATGACCCTACTAATAGAAGTAGATTACAAGATAAATCTGGGCATGAATGGAAAAATCCAACATTAGTTGAAAAAAGAGAAGAAGAAATAACCGCCTTTTATGCAGGAAAAGAGGATCTAGTTATATCTGAAGAAGATGAAAAATTAAAGAATGCTAAGCAGAACAATTCAGATTATTACATAAAATTACCAAGAATTAGATATTCAACCAGAGACAAAATTAAAGACATAGACGTCCAACCGGAAACAGCGGATAGTGTTATTGAAAAATATGTAGCTGAACTAAAAGATAAAGGTCTAAATGAAAAGGAAATAGTTCAAGTTCTTGGAAAAGTTAGACAAGATGCAATTCTAGGAATGACACCAAAAGTACCTAAACTAGAAACCATATATGCTGCCATGCGAAGTAAAGAGACTAGTAAAGGAATAAATACACAAAAAGAAAATAATAACAAAAGCACTAAATGATGTTATAATTAAGTTGGAGAGATAATATGAATAAAGTAAAAATAAATGGCATATATAAACACTTTAAAGGAAACTATTACCTAGTTGTTGGTATTGCTAAATACTCAGAAACTGGTGAAGAGTGTGTAGTTTATAGAGCTCTATATGGAAACAATGACCTTTGGGTAAGACCAAAGAACATGTTCTTAAGCAAAGTAGATCATAAAAAGTATCCAGATATAAAACAAAAATATCGTTTTGAATTACAAAATATAGAAAGTGTTACTAAGTAATAGAATATGTCCAAAGTATCAAATATTATAACTTTACTAGAATTATTACAATCGGGGCGTAAATACAGTGTTAAAGAACTTTCAACCATTCTCGAAGTCTCAGAACGTATGATAAGAGTATACAAAGAGGATTTAGAAAAAGCAGGAATTTATATTGACTCAATTCTAGGACCATATGGAGGTTATGTCCTAACTAGACCTGTTAAGATTCCAATTCGCCGCTTTTCTGAAAGTGACTACAAGCTATTAGACCAATACATCGAAAAAGAATTAGATGAAGTAAAAAGAGAAAATCTCCTAACTCTCCAAAACAAAATAAAAGGTGTTTATATAGGTAGTAAACAAGATACTACAAAATTCAAACTAGAAGACGAACTCCAAAAGAAATTCAATTTATTAACTCGTGCTATTAGAGAAAAAAGAAAAGTAAAAATACGTTATTATTCATACAATAAAGGTGAAAACGAAAGAGTAATTGATCCAGCTGAAATGTTTTTATTTCAAGAAGGTTGGTATTGTGCCGCTTTTTGTGAAATGAAACATGATATCAGACATTTTGAACTAAAACGAATTTTAGAATATGAATTATTAGATGAAAAATATGAGTAGACGAAATACTTCCTCCTCTTAAGTTATATTGAACTTGAGGAGGTATTTTTATGGAAAAAAACATGAATATTAATTTTGAATATTTAAAGAGGAGAGTAGAAGATGCTTTTGATAAAACGGATTTAGAGTTCATCAGAAAGAATTTATTAGAACTGAAGAAACCTACAATTGTCTCCGGTGTAGGAGGATCAAGTGTTGTAAGTTGTTTTGGTAGTAAAGTTATAAATAGAAAGAACAACATTATTACAGTTGATAGTGAACCAAGAGATTTTATTTATCAAAACTTATCAGGTTTTAGAAACGTTCTAGCCTGTAGCTATAGTGGTAATAACTATGGAGTTGACTTATCATTTCAGAATAATCTAAAGAAGTTCTTATTATCGAATAATTCTTTTGCTGAACCAGATGTTACTTATCTACAGTATCAAACATCTATTGATAAAGAAAGAAGCTTCATCTCTCTCGGAGCAACCCTAATACCAGTAAGTATCTTTCTAGACTATTACTTAGATGGAAATACTGATAGAATCTTAGAATTAATTGAACCAAGCAACTTCTCTTTTGAAACAACACCTGCCACTTACGAAATCTTCTCCGGCTATGATACTTCAACATCTGCTAAGTATCTAGAATCAACTCTCGTAGAATCAGGTCTAGCCATACCTATAGTACATGATAAATACTCTTATTGTCATGGTCGTTCGACCCTTTCAACAGTTCAGCGTAGTAATGTTATCTATTTTAATAGAGAAACAGACTTTGATAAAATGATGTTAGAAGAATTAAAACCTTATTATAATGAAATAATAGTAATATCCTCTCCAGCAAAAGATCAAGTAGAAGCTGACTTCCATATGTTAGTTCAATCAATGTATTTAACAAAGTATTTAGCCGAGCAAAGAGAAAAAGACTTATCAAAAGTAGATTACTCCCCAATTACTAAAAAACTCTACACTTACAAAGGAGCTCTCTAAAAGAGTTTCTTTATCCTTAATATAATGATATACTAAAAAAGAGGTGGGTTATGGAAGAATATTTAAAAAGACAAATAATGGATACAAGTAGACATCAAATTATATATGGGTATAATACCAAAGAAAGACATCAGTTCTTACAAGGACTCGAAGAATCATACCCTGTTAAAACTAGCGGTAATATACCAATCGCCATTTATATGGAAGACTATATTCTTTCTAAACCAAATAAAAAGCAAAGTGATTATGAAACTATAAGTGCTGCTGGAGAATTTCTAGAATTTACCATTATTGAAAATATAATCAGTAAAATATTATCATCTAGTATAAAATTAGATGAAAAAAACCAAGCTGATTTTGTGAATAGAATAACTAGACTATTTGGCAATAGAAAACATGAACAACTAACCAATATTAAAAGACTCAAAGAACTAAGAAGAGCACTTCTTGAATCAAAGAACTTCTATAGAGAACGTTATCTTCAAGAAGACAAAGAAAAATTATCTATCGATAACTTGATAATACCATTCATAACAGCAGAATCTGTAGTACCAAAAGTAAAAACTCTTTTAGAACTTGATTCTTACTTTGGACTTATTTTTGATATTACCAATTCTATATCACCACTTTCTGCCATAACTATTAATAATTATATTGGTAAAAGATGTAATGCTGATCTTTCTATAAAACTAGCATGTGATGCTACATCATGGCCTACATATTGTAGTCTAAATGGTCAAATAGACGCTATTCATGACTATGGAACTGTCGAATTAGATGACTGTGTTAAAGAGTATACTAAAAAAATGAAACTTATGAGAGAAGGAGAATAATATGAAAGTAGTCGGAACAATGTTTTTTCAAGATGAAAAACTATTAATTGATAAACCAAGAAAAAGACCAACCTATCAAATGATCGGTGGACGTGTTGAAGACAAAGAAACCCCATTAGAAGCAGCTATTAGAGAATGCCATGAAGAACTAGGCCCAAATGCTATATTTAATGAAGATTCCCTTGAACTAGTCATGGAATTTGATGAAATCGCAACTAGTGATGGTAAAACCCCAATTCATTTCTATGTTTTTTTATCTAAAGAAAAACTAAAAGGAAGCCTAACAACAAGTGATGAAATAGAAAACTTCCTATGGTATGATTCAACACATGGTACTGATATCCTATCTAATACTTTAAAAAATGAAGTAGTACCATACTGTTTAAATAAAAAATTAATAAAATAAGTACATCAAGTAACAAAAATAGGAGTAAAAATCCTTTTTTTGTGATTTAAGGCACAAAAAAAGAGAGCCAAAAATGGCTCAATCTATTAACAGAGGATCTTCACACTATATAGTGAACCTTCCTCACTAATAATATATGCAATAATAATTTTTATTATACAAAAAACTAAAAATATGTTAACATATAGCTAGAATATAAAATGTATAAAAAATAAAAAAAGAAACATTATAATAAGAGAGGTATAATATGGAAATAAAAGAAGCAAAAAGCACATTAAATAAATACTTAGAAGAAATAGAAAACTATTGGAGGTTACTTTGACATAGAACAAAAAAAATCCGACTTACTTTCTCTTCAAAAAGAAACAGAGTCACCAGATTTTTGGAGTAACAGAGCAAAAAAAGATTCTATAATTAGTGAAATTTCTAGTAAAAAAGAAACAATAACTAATGTAGAAGAAATAAAAAATAAAGTAAAAGACTCCCTTGACCTTCTAGAATTAATAGAACTAGAACCAGATGCGGATATTGAACAGCAAATAGAAGATACTATTGAGACTCTTCCTAAAGAACTGGAAGAATTAAATTTACTACTACTTCTTAATGGTCCGTATGATAAAAATAACTGTATATTAGATATTCATTCAGGAGCAGGAGGAACAGAAGCTTGTGATTGGGCCTTAATGTTATATAGAATGTATACTAGATGGTGTGAAAAGAAAAAATATAAAGTTGAAATACTTGACTATCAAGATGGTGAAGAAGCTGGGATTAAAAGTGCCTCTTTATTAATAAAGGGATACAATGCTTATGGCTATCTAAAAAATGAAAAAGGTGTTCATCGTTTAGTAAGACTATCTCCTTTCGACTCCAACAATCGTCGTCATACATCTTTTGCCTCTATTGAGGTAACACCAGAAATAGAACAAGATAATAGTATTGAAATAGATGAAAAAGACTTAAAAATAGATGTTTATCGCTCCTCTGGCTGCGGTGGACAAGGAGTAAATACAACAGATTCAGCGGTAAGAATTACCCACTTACCTACTAAAATAGTAGTTACCTGTCAAAATGAACGTAGTCAAATACAAAATAAAGAACAAGCTATGAAAGTCTTAAGAAACAAGTTATTACTTAGAAAAATAGAAGAACAAGAACAAGAACTCAATAAAATAAAGGGTAATCAAATGAATATTGAATTTGGTTCTCAAATAAGAAGTTATGTTATGCATCCATATTCCATGGTAAAAGATCATCGTACAAACTACGAAACTAGTAATGTTACTAAAGTCTTAGATGGAGATATTGATGATTTTATAGAAAGTAATTTAAAAAGAGGGTTATAATATGAAATTTTTATCAAAGAAAAATAGTCTAAAGGTTTTAGAACAAATAGGAGAAAAGTCTAAATATAAAAGATTTTTCAAATTCTTTGTTGGCTGTCTTTTAGTATCTATCTCCTATAACTTATTTTTAGCACCTAACGACTTAGTAGCTGGTGGTGTAGGTGGTATTGCTATTATCTTAAACGAGTTATTTAGCTTTGACTATTCCACTGTAATATTAATAGGAAACATTGTTTTATTAATAATTAGTTTTATCTTTCTTGGTAAAGAGAAAACAAGAGGTTCAATTATGGGATCACTAGTATTTCCTTTATGTGTAAAACTAACATCTAATATCAATGCTTATATTAATATTGAAAATTCTGAGCTTCTACTAGCTGCCGTTTTTGGTGGCGTTCTATATGGCTTTGGTGCCGGTATGATATTTAAAGCTGGTTTTACTGGTGGTGGAACAGATGTTATAACCCAACTGCTTAATAAATATTTAAGATTAAGCATGGGAAAAAGTCTCTTATGTACTGATGGAACTGTTGTTCTGCTATCATCCCTTGTCTTTGGTACAAATAAGTTATTGTACTCAATCATTACTTTATACATTATAAGTTTTATCTCAGATCGTGTTATTTTAGGTGTGTCAGATAGCAAAGCCTTCTACATTATAACAGATGAAGAAACCGCTATTAAAGAGTATATTTTAAAGTACTTGAATCATGGCGTAACAGTATTTAATGCTAAAGGTGGCTTTGCCAAAGAAAAGCAAACAGTACTAATGTGTGTCTTACCTACAAAAGATTACTACAAATTAAAAGAAGGAATAGCTGAAATAGATCCAGATGCTTTCTTCGTTGTAACAGATGCCTATGAAGTATTTGGAGGGGAGTAGCATGAAAGAATTAATAGAAAAGTTCAAAGATAAAAAAGAACAAAAGAAAATTATTATGTTAATTGTTTCTCTATTTTTCAGTGCTATAGTATATAACTTATTCTTGCTTCCAGTAAACTTAGTAACTGGAGGAGCTGGTGGTATCGCAACCATAACAAATTATGTATATGACATAGATCCAGCTTTAATGATTTTGTTAATCTCACTAACTTGCGCTCTTCTAAGCTTTATGTATTTAGGACCAAGAGTAACTGCTATAACGCTTTTTGCAAGTATCCTTTATCCAGCCTTTGTAGAACTAACAGAACCCCTAACTACAATAGTTCAAATAGATTATAGTGATATGTTTATTATTACAATCTTTGCCGGAGTTTTAAATGGTATTGCCAATGGGCTTATGTATAAAACAGGTTACAATAATGGTGGCCTTCCAGTTATAAGTCAAATCCTAGAGAAGTATTATAAAATACCAATAGCAAAAACTAGTGCAATTATGAATACAACGGTTGTCTTAATTGGAGGAGTATTCTTTGGTTGGACTAATGTTATGTATGCAATTATTTTAATATATCTAAATACTATTATAATAAACAAGGTACTACTAGGTATCTCTAATAATAAAGCATTCTATATCATAACTTCCGAAGAGGCTCAAATTAAAGAATATATCATAAAAACACTAGGACATAGTGTAACAGTCTTCGATGTAAAAGGTGGTTTTCTAAATAAAAAGAACAAAGTAGTTTTAACTGTTGTTCCAACAAGAGAATATTACAGGGTAACAGAAGGTATAAAAACAATCGATAAAAATGCTTTCTTTGTTGTAACTGACTCATACGAAGTAGTAGGAGGAAAATAGTATCAATGTCTAATACTGTAACTCAAACTGTCAAGAGAGAAGTAAAACATAACTTCTCTTTTATTGTGTAAAAATTTATGTTATAATAAAATAGCTAAGGTGGTTGATAAAATGGATTTAATCAGAATTAAACACGTTGAGAAAAAATATCGCAACGGTGTTACAGCTATTTATGATCTGAATTTAGCAATTGAAAAAGGCTCATTTGTTTTTGTAATAGGTGGGTCAGGTTCTGGTAAAAGTACACTAATTAAAATGTTGTACCGTGAAGAAAAACCAACAAAAGGCCAAATAATAGTAGGTGGCTTAGATGTTGCTAAATTAAGAAATAAAAAAGTATATAAATTAAGGCGTAAATTAGGAATTGTTTTTCAAGATTATAGATTGCTTCCTAAATTAACAGTTTACGAAAATGTTGCTTTTGCTCTAGAAGTAATTGGTGCTAAAAAAGATGAAATAAGAGTAAAAGTATTAAAAGCTCTAGAAGATGTAGGACTAAAAAATAAAATACATAATTACCCAGACCAACTATCTGGTGGAGAACAACAACGTGTTGCAATAGCAAGAGCGATTGTTAACGATCCAAAATTATTATTATGTGATGAACCTACAGGAAACCTAGATCCTGAAAAAAGTATGGAAATTATGAAAGTATTAGATGATATCAATAAAACAAGAGGAACAACAATTATTATGGCAACTCATGATCAAGATATTGTTAATAGAATGAAAAAGCAAGTTTTAATATTAAAAGATGGACACTTAGTAACCTTTAAAGAGAAAGGAGTCTATGATAATGAAGCTATTTAGAATGTTAGGAAGAAGTATCAGAGATGCTTTCAAAAGTGTAATAAGAAACTTTAGTTTATCACTAGCTTCTATTTCTTGTATAACTATAACTCTAATAATAGTTGCTATTGCTATAATGGCATCATTTAACATTAATAACTTTACAGCAGAAATAGAAAAAGATTTAACGATAGTTGTCTTCCTAGATAGAGATGCAACAGAAGAAGATATAAAAGATGTCAAAACAAATATTGAAAAAATATCAAATGTTGAAAAAATAACTTATATTTCTAAAGTTGAAGTAAAAAAAGAAATGCAACAAGAATCAGAAGTATTGGATAAAGTCCTAGATGGATATAGTGAAGGAGAAAGTCCTCTAAAAGATACTTATCAAGTAAAAGTAAAAAATATTGAACAAATAAAAGATACAGCTGATAGAATAAAGAAAATAAACTCAGTATCTGTAGTTAGATATGGTGAAGGTATGGTAGAAAAATTAGTATCTGCCTTCGACTCAGTAAAGAAAGTAACTTATGGAGTTGTAATTGCTTTAGTAGTTGTAACCGTATTCTTAATTGTTAATACTATTAAATTAACAATTTCAGCAAGACGTCGTGAAATAGGTATCATGAGATTAGTTGGTGCTAGTAACTTTACTATTAAAACACCATTTATAGTCGAAGGAATGATACTAGGACTATTAGGTTCAATAATACCAATTATCTTTACAACATATGGTTACATGGCTTTCTATAAACATTTTGATGGCTATTTGTTCTCAAAACTAATAGTTTTAATCAAACCGGAACCATTTATTTATACAACTTCATTAATGGTAGTTATAATAGGAATCTTAGTTGGTATGATCGGTAGTGCGAGTGCCGTTAAGAAGTATTTAAAAATCTAATGAAAACTAAAAAAATAATAAGTATCTTATCAATAATAACTTTACTTTTACCACTTGTGGCACTACCTATGAATACAAGTGCTAAAACGTTAAAGCAGTTTGAAGATGAAGTAAAAAAATATACTAAAAAACTAGAAGAACAAAAGGCAAACCTAGCAACAAACGATGCTGAGGTTGCTAAGATAAGAACAAAAATCGCCAATATTGAAAAGCAAATAACTGAAGCTGAAGAAAAGATTAAATCATTACAAGCTGAAATAGAAGCAAGCAATGAAGAGATTAAGGCAAAAGGCGAAGAAAGCAAAAGAATAATTGAGTACTATCAAATATCTAATGGTGATAATGCTTATCTAGAATATGCTTTTGGAGCAAGTAATATAACTGATATGATTTATCGTCTATCTGTAGTTGAACAATTAACTGAATATAATGAACAACTAATAAAAGATCTAGAAGCGTTAATTGAAAAGAATAAGAGTCAACAAAAAGATCAAAAAGCTCAAAAAGAAGAATTAAATAAATTAAAGACATCTCTTGAAGATGAACGAGCTAAGATTCAAGCTGATTCTATGGCTATTAAAGAGACAATGCCAAGTATTGAAGAACAAATAAAAGCTGCTCAAGAAAACGTTAATTACTATAAAAAATTAGGTTGTGGAGAAAATGAAGATATTCAAGCTTGTCAATATAGAATTAGTCAATCTCAAACTGGTGACTCTATACCAAGTGTAAATGGTTTCTATAGACCAATTGAATATGGTTACCTTACTCAAGGATTCTATGGTTATGGTGGTCACTTAGGCTTAGATGTTTCAAGTTCTGATAAAGCAATCCCAGTATATCCAATCGCAACAGGAAGAGTATGGAAAGTATATCATGATAATTGCATATCCGGTGACTGGAGAAATGGTGGAAACTGTATATATGGTTGTAATGGAAAAGCTTTAGTTGTAAAAATAAGACATGACGTAAATGGAAAATATATTTATTCAACTTATGCTCATATGCGTAGTTTTGGAGATATTAGAGAAGGTCAAATAGTAACACCATTTACAATAATTGGATACATGGGAGCAACAGGTTGTGCAACAGGTCCACACGTACATCTAGAAATAACAAATTGTGACTGGTTCAGAGGTGGTGGATGTACCTGGGATCAATATCAACGAAATGCTGTAAATCCAACTAGATATGTTAATTTCCCAACAAGATGGAATAATCGTTAAACGTATAGTTTTCTATACGTTTTTTCTTTGTTAACAAAAAAAGGTTGACATACATTGAAATGGATGTTATCATTAAGCCATAAACAAAAGAAAGGAGTGAGAATATGATTTGGAATTTAAACAACAAAATAATGAGAAAAAATGATGACCTAGTGAGAACAAAAGTATTCTCACGAATTTTAAACGTATAATAAATATAGTTATATAAAGAGGTCATCAAGACCTCTTTTGTTGTGGAAAAAACATTATTAAAAGAAAGGAGTATCCAATAAAAATATAATTGGATTAGACTAAGTATATGAAAAAATATAATAATTTTAAAATATTATGGCACTATTTAAAAGATGAAAAACCAAGATTAATTCTATATATGCTTTT
>OGMF01000668.1_pt1 | contig 37652 bp, 19 predicted proteins | sample 1572921 | NCBI WGS metagenome assembly OGMF01 (sample SAMEA2581919, study PRJEB24529) | metagenome | biome: Human gut stool | place: China | collected 2011 | reverse complement strand
TACAACAACAGCGCAAGCGACACGTAAGGGAGTATCGGTTTGATTACGCCAAAATGTTCCACCAGTGTGTTTACACACAGCCAGCCTGTCATGGGCATAAGTGCCTGAAAGAAACCGAACATGCCCGCAATCAAAGTATGCTTGCCGAGACTCATTTTCGGTTCGTCAAGTCCGTTTGCCATGCTTACGGCGCAGGCGTCCATTGCAAGCCCGACGCCCAGCGCAAGGCTGGTCAAAACTAATTCCCACATATTTTTTCTCCGTTTCACGTCGCTGCCATACGACGTTTCCAAGTAGAAGTCGTTCGCGGCAAAGTGTCGGCGAAACGTCGCGCGCAAAAATCGCAAAGTGCGCCGTTACCACCGCCAAAGCCACGTTTATTTTGCACAGCAATTTGAAGTTTTTACACTGAAAAGTTGTCGTTTGCGCACCGAAATGTCGTCAAAATCGTGATACGTATCAGCTTTTCGATGACACAATCCCCATTGTCCGATTACGCCGCAAACACAAAAAAAGACTTACCGCCGAACAATCGGCGCAAGTCTTGTTCTTCAATGTCGAGCCTGGGCAAAGCCCATTGTGTAGACCGACAACTGCAACTCAGCGAACTACTCCCTTACGGAACACGGTTATTGTACCACACCGCACGGCTTATGACAAGTGTTTTAAGCAACAAAAAACACGCACCGAAAACTTACTTTTTGAAATGCACCCCAAAAGTTAGACACTTCTGGAGGTGCATTTCAAATCTTGTGCTTTTTCTGTTTTGTAGCTTTTTCGTACTACTTTCTTGACCGCAATGTTTACTTCCGTTTGTTTACTTATGTCTTTGTCCGTGCAAAATCTTTTTCCAAAGGACTTCACACCACCTAACCCACATTTTTTACAACATGACAGAATAAAAAACGACGCCCCGAAGTGTTTTACTTCAGGGCGCCACACTAGATCATTTTACTGTCGATTTCTATTCGGCATAGGAATCTCTCCGTCAGCTATATTCCACACAGACGAATCGAAAGTCGAAAAGGTTGACGGCGTTTCGAGTTGCCGAGTGGTTACGCCCGTTATTCCGTCCGAGCGACCACTGTCAGGATTTCCGACTGCCTGAATTGCGTTTACTTCGCTGTCAAAAAAGCAATCTTTGTACAAATAGGCATAAGTTCCGCCAACGGTTTTACCGACAAAGCCGCCAACGCACTTTGTTTCCGCCACCACGGTCGTTTGAACCGAACTTGCGGATATGCACCTTTCTACCGACACATTGTATCCTTCGGCTCTGCCGATAAATCCGCCAAGATGAACAATAAACGGATTCTGCGCGCTTACTTGTCCCAGAGTAATGCTGTCAAGCAACTTGCCGGAACCGAAATAGCCGACAAAACCACCAACGTAACTTTGTCCCGTAATGTCTACGTCAGCAACACATTGCGACACAGTAAGCATATTGTCGGTAAATTTGCCGATAAATCCGCCTGCAAAGGCTCTTTCTCCGCCATCGGCCTTTATCGTTGCCTTTGTTTTGCACTGCTTAACGTTTCTGTTCTCGGTCGGATTTGACGCAGTCCCCACAAAGCCGCCGCAAACGGCGTTCCGAGTTGTTATTGTACCTTGATATTCGGTTTGCAACACATCGGTATTTATCAAACTACCCACAATTCCGCCGACATTTGCCAAACCGTTTCGAAACTCTGCCGTAATATCCACAAAGACAAAACAATTTTCTATTACGCTGTTTTGAGCTTTGCCGCACAAACCGCCGACATCGGGACCAGAGGTTGCGCTTTGCAATTCTATTTTGCCCCGTAGCGTAAGATCGGACACGGTTGCTTTTGTCAATTCTGCAAAGAATCCCACGGCGGAAGCGTCATAAGCAATGTCTATTCCGCTTATCGTATGATTGTTGCCCCGAAAGACTCCGCCAAACGCTTTGGGCGTGTATTCCGTCGTAAGCGCAATATCGTTTTTTAGCGAAAAATATCCGGCGTTCATTTCGGCAAGTTGTGCCTCGTTTTCTATTTCTCCGAGAGACAACGTTGCGGCCTGACTTAACGGAGACGGAATAGCAACGTCGGAAACCGCCCTGACTTTTAGTGTTTCGCCTATCATTTCAGGCGTCAGCGCAACAGTGTTGTCGTCCGTTGTGGCGACCTTTGCGCCGTCCACATAGATCTGATACTGCTTCGCTCCTTCAACTTTGTCAAAAGTTAATCTTCCGCCTTCCACTCGCACATTTTCGACCGTTTGAAGCGGATATTCGGTTACTTCTACAGTTGCTTCGGAACGAGGCGAATCTTTCAAATACGGGTTGTCACTAACTGCGTAAACCACAACGGATACGCTGCCGCTGACGACGTATTTTAATGATATTTGCGTATTTGCGGTTTCATAAGAAACGTCGTTCAGCACTACGAAATACTTATCCGCATTTTGTACTGCGCGCCAAGACAGCATGTCTCCGTCCAACTTTAAGTCGTAAGGTTTGGACAGTGTTTGCGTTACCGTTGCGGTGGTTTCTGCAACCGGAACGGTTTTTTTGCCCGTTTTGGCGACCACTTTTATCGTCACTTCACCAAAAACGTCAGACGGAATTACAAACGACGTTTTCTTACAAACATACCCTTTTCCGTTAATTTCAACGTTGTATTCGGTGGCGTTACTAATCTCATTCCAACTTACCACGCCGTCTGTTACAGACAGCGAGTTTTGTTGAGGCTGACATGCCGCAAGCGCAACGCACAATATACAAAGTAGAATACAAATACTGATTTTTTTCATATTATTCCTTTTCTCTCGTCGATATTTAGTTATACGTCAGCAGACGACAAGTCGCGCTAACGATGATAAGATTCGGACGTTACGGTTGTCTTAAGGTTTGTATAAACGGAAACATTGTTTAATCTTTCTCCGCTTTGCTTGTCTATTACATACGTCAAAACATAGTAACTTTCTTTGGGCAGATCGGATAGATTTACTTCTATGTCGATATCATCACCGCAGTAGTAGATACCTTCCGCGCTGTGTAAGAAGTGTTTAACAGAGTAGTCTTTTGCAACGTAATCCAAATTGTTGCCTTCAATATCGTACACTTCGGCAACAAACTGTATTTCGTAATCGGATTTGTCTTGTCCGTATTTTTTGTTTAATGCCTTGGTTTTTGCGGTAAGAACGTTTCCGTTTACCTCAAAAGCCGCCGCTCCTGCAGAGAAATCGCCGTTGGCGGTTGCCAAACCAACATACATATCACCTGCGCCGTAGTAGAAATACCAGGTGTTTTTGTAGCGCACCATTGTATCGGCAAACATACATTTATTAAATAAACCGTAGTCTATTTTGTTTGTATCGGTCGGATACATTGTAGGTTCGTCTAAATCCAATCGAACGTTTGTAAGTTCAAACGGATTGGATTTTGTTGCTTTTAGTGCGCCTAATGCATAAAACCACCCGCTTGCATTGGGTTGTTGATGCTGAATATTGCTGTTGCTTAACTTACCCCCGCCATACATAAGATAAATATCTTCATCGTCATCGCCGTACAAGTTTGTAACCGCCATGCACGACTCGTTTCCCGAGGTCAGTTCTTCTATACTGTTACTTCCGAATCCGGACGACTTCACATCGACGATATCATCTTTTTCCACACGCAACGCGTCGGTTGTGAAACCTATACGCGCGTAACCGCCGTCCTTCATATAAATTACATACACCATTCCGCTTTTACCGGGACGCGGATCGGCAATTTTTACCGCATTGCCTTCGGGATCACAAACGTACGAACCCGATTTGATTGAACCTCCGTACTCGGGAGCAAGTCTGCCTTGTTTGTGGAAGGTGATAAAATCGTGCGTGTAAATTACGCCTTCGCGAGTAACGCGATTGTCATACATTGTGTATGTAATGTAGTAAGTTGTTTTGCCTCCGCGATTAGGATCGTTTTTAATTCTGCATACGCGCGGATCTTCCAATCCACCGCCCTTTTCGTCGCTTGTGTCTGCCCATGCGATAGGGCCGTCGCCGCGAACGTAATTTATTCCATCGTAAGAATAAGCGTAAGCCAAACTTGACATATGACCCAATTCTTCTTTATTGCCAAAGTAACTACTGAAATTGTCGGGCAATTCGGCGCGATAGATCATATGAAACATTTGTCGCTCGTCATCGTAAATTACAGCAGGATTGTACGTTGCGTAAGACTCAAACCCGGGAATATACCCGTCGGCTATGCTTTCCAAATCGGTAACCGTATCTTTTGCATAAATCGGGTATCCTATCGGCGCAAGAATAAGTCCCGACGGATTAAGCGAAATGTTTGTGATGGTGCACCAGGCGGGACTGTTTACCGAAAACTCGGCAATTTGCCCGAGTGGGACACTGCTGATTTGTTGCGAATCGAACAATTCAAACGAATAAACTTCAAAATTCGTTTCCCATGGCAACAATCCTTTCTTTTTGGAAGTTTCGTTTGTTTCGCGTTGCACCAACTCGACTTTTAAGTATCTGGCCGCGGCAGGAGCGACATATATGCTGTCCACTTCACCCAGACTTGCGTCGGTAGAATACAGTTGCGTCCAACCGTTTTGATTGCGCGAGGGTGTGCCGTCGGACGTTTTCTCGTGAGAGTAAATTCGATATCTGCGCGCAAAAGACAAACCCCAACGCATTTTTACGGTATCAAACGACACGGGCGAAAGCAAATCGACAATGAAATATTGATTGTCACCCGACGCCTTTTCGGACTGCCAGCTTGTGGAAGCGTCGTTGTCCAAAGCGAAAGCTCGATTGTGACCGTTCTCGTTTTGATCCGATGACGTTTCTACAATCTGACCACCCAACGCCAGACTCGGCGCACCATACACTTCAAAGGAATAAAACGAATATCCGTACTTGGTGGCACGTTTTATCCCTTGAAATTTGACGAACTTTGCCTTTACGTACGTGGGGAACTCTATTACGTCTTGCGTTTGCTCCGTGTTGGTTATTGTAGCGACGGTAGTCCAATGTGCCGCGTCACACGACAGCAAGATTTCATACTCGGCTGCATAGGCTGTTTCCCAAGTTATCACAACTCGTTTTACCCATTCTGTCGAGCCGAGATCCACGTACCAAAACACGTCGTCCTGATAACGGCTTGCGTACCGCGTGTCCGGATTGTTGTCTACCGCATATACGTTGTTGTTACCGCCGGATGCTTCGGTTGAAACGACTCTGCGACCGTAGGCAAGGTCTACGCCGTACTCGCTGTGGTCGACCTCTTTCGCCGTTCCTTGCGTTGTTGCCGCCAACGAGCAAACAAACAACAAAGCCAACATAATTATTAAAATATTGCGTTTCATATCAAATCTCCGTAATTGCACTTGGCTGGATAATATTTGTCAGAAGCACCTGCGCATACAATGCGCACGGCCAAGTAAAAAATTCCCGACTGTACTGCGAAGGGTCGTTTGCGTTAAACGCTTCGTGCATAACATACGTTCCGTCGGTAGTCTGCGTCATGTATTTTACGCATTGACGTATTTCGTCGATATCGGTAGAAGTAAGAGCTTGCATCGCTATCGACATATGCCACGGAACAGGCACGTCTTGATGTGGATTGTTTACGCTGCCGACCATATCGTGCGGATCGCCTATTCCGCAGGCATACAGACCCTCGTAGTAGTAGGGATTGTCTTTACTCAATGCAAAAGCACGAGTGTTTCGGTACAATTCGTCGTCTACAGAAACATACCCCAACCATGGGGCGGACAGCAAACTAGGTATATTTGCCGCATCCATAATCAACTTTCCCTGCTCACTGTTCGCGTCCGAATTGTATCCGTCTGTTTCAAATACGTAAATCTTGCCGTACTTCGGGTGAATGTAAACGCCATACTTTTCTATTGCGTTGCGAATTTCCGCAGCAAAATCGTCCAGAAACAAAGCGTAATCGTTGTCAAAACCCATTTGTTTGTAAATTGACGAAATGCGTTCCAACGTAACCGCCGCAAACATATTCCCGGGAATAAAATATTTGTAATGGCACACGTCGTCGCTAGGACGATAAGCGCTCCAAATAAGTCCGCAATCGGGATTGAACGAGTTTACTCCGTTTTGATTGTCGTTTCCTATGGTAATTTCGTAATTTTTGTCCGAATGACGTTGCTCGGCTCTAAACACATTTACGATAGTGTTTGCCGTAATGCGGAAAAACACATCGAATATACTTCCGTCGCCCGTCAGTTCGTAGTACTGCGTTGCAAGCCAAACGGGGTAGCAAAGCGAATCCAATTCAAATTTGCGTTCAAACACACTTCCGTCGGAATTGAATGCATTTGCGTACGGATCGCGCCGTATTTGTTCAAACTGTTTAAGCAACAATCCCCTTACCATAAGCCTTAACTGCTCGTCCCGATTGATAAACTGCAGGTATGGCAACACTTGTGCGGAAGAATCCCTCAGCCACATTGCGTTTATATCGCCCGTGTAGCAAAAAACCGTTCCGTCGTCATTGTAACGTAAAACTCCGCCTTGTTTAACTTTGTCGTTGGAAACGCCGTCTATCGTTGCGTAAAAGCAATTTACAAACGTTTTCCGCAAAACGTCGTCCAAAATCGTTGCAGACAGCGCGCTTACTCGATCACGCATAACTTCAAACGTAGGCGTGAGATTTACCGACTGATTGCAAGACAGTGCAATTTCGTCGGTAACGTTCGGCAATTCGTCATAAACCGTTTGTATATCTTCCACCGATATCCACCCCACGTTGTTTCGGGCATTGTCTACAAATTCAAAATAAAGCGATTGACCGCCGTACTGCGACAAATCGATGTAGTACAAATGCGTGCGAATTCCGTCGGAAAGTTTCCAACGATTGCTGTATGTGCGAAAAACTTCTTTGTTTGTACCGACGCAACGCACGGAAAGGTAGGTACTTTGTTTGTATTGCATTCCGCCCAGACGCACAGACGCAACTCTTTGTCCGCCGACCTTAAATGCCGACGAACGTAAAACTCCGACTGCATTTTCGTCTGCACGATTGCACAGTCTGCTGCCGTTTACGTGCGAAATCTTAAAACTATTTTCTTCTCCGATTATCGTCCAACCGTCCAGACCGCCAGAAAAGTCGCCGTTAAATATCTCGCTTGAAACGTTTTTTTCAAAAATCGGTTTTACGTCTTGCGCCGACAAATACTGCTCGCCTGACGGCTCGGTGACATTACATGCAACAATGTCGTCCAGAATAATGTAACCGACGTTTTCGACAGACTCGTCAACAACGACGATACGTACTTTTTTGCCCAAAGCGTTTCTGATATCGGCTTTGTACTGCACCATCGCTTGCGGGTCGGCATCGTTTATGTAAGAATTTGCAAAGCGATACAACTCTATGTCGTTTTGATCTACGACCGAAAGGTACGTAAGAGCGGAGTTTTTGCAACCGCCGAGTCTGAATGTCAAAAAGCCGCTTCCGCTAACCGTAAATTCGTTAGAAACGAGTCTTCCCGTGTTTTGCTCGCACAATGTCCCGTTGTAGAACCATTTGTTTTGTTCGTCCTGCGAAACATATTTTGCAGAAAATGCATTGCCGCTTACTTTCCACCCTTGCAAATCGCCGGTGTCGAAACTGCCGTTTAGCACATCGACGGCGTCCCTCTGTAAAGGCGGCGTCGGTCGATCTGTGACAGTATCGTCATTGCAGGCAACGGCCACAATAGCCGTTGCCAACAAAACGATAACCAGTATTATTATCGGTGTTGCTTTTTTCATGACTGTTTTAGTAAGGGTTTACGTAAGAAAACGTCGTTTCCAAACCGGATATAGAAACCGCTCTGTCAGTCGAAACCACACTGTTCCATTCCGACTCGCCAACCAACCTGACTTCCTTGATCATTGTGAGTCCCCAACCGCCGGTTGTATTGTCGGCAAATTCCAGGTAGTAAAGTTTTGTATCGTCCAAACCGGACAGATCCAGCATGTGGTTGTCGAAACTACTACCCTTTTTGCTACTTAAATTGTCGCGACGAACATAGCGCAAGACTTCGATGTTGGTGCCTACTTCTTTTACGGAAACAAACACTTGTTTATCGTACGCCAAGCCACCTGCCCAACCGAATCTAACGTATTTGTTATCGCCGTTTACACTAAACGCCGACGAACGTAACACGCCTGTCGAAGCGTCTCCACCGTTGTTGTCGCTGCGTGCGCACTTATCTATCTTGAACACGTTGTTTACGTCTTGCCATTGTTCCAGGTTTTCGATAAGACCTCCGTTTTTAATGGAGTTGTCGGCAGTATCCACACCTAAAATCGCAGGCAAGATGTTTACGGCAAGCGTATCTTCCGTTGTAGCGGGTGCTTGAGCGTAGTAAGTAACAAAACTATCCGCACTCAGTACGCACCAATCGCTTGAAGAAGCGTCGGTAATTACGAAGTACAGGCTTTGTCCCAAATAAGCACTAAGGTCGTAATAGTATTCAAACATATACGCTTCGCCGTTGTCGCAAACTTTTGCGCCGTCAATTTCCGTTTTGTTGAAGTGTCTGTTACCGAAACGCGCCACTTCTTCGTTGTCGGACGCACGACGTATCGAAACATATGCAAACGACGAGTTTTTGCCACCGCCCAGTTTGAACGAAACGTAACCCGAACCGCCCAGTACAAAGTTTGACGAACGCAGATGTCCCATACGCTCTTGCGCGGAATCTTTGCTTATTCCGCCGCCGTATATGCCCAGATTGTACTTTCCGTCGCGATTGTAGGGATAGTTTTGGTCGAAATATCCGCCGTCTACTACTCGATCGTTTGTCCAAGCTCTCATACCGGCTTCGTTTTTCCATATATCAAAAGCATTCCAACCATACAAATTGCCGGTTTCGAAACCGCCGTTAAGCACACGATTTTCGGCGTGGTCGGTTGTGAGAATAAACGCAAGATCGTTTTGTTCTTCGCCCGAGTTGTAACGCAAGATAAACGCGTATTCCTCTTGTCCGAAACGATAGATACCGTTGATAAATGACGCTTTGATTGTCAGAATGCCCGTTTCTGTGTCAAACGAATAGTCCTCGACGTCAAGCTCGTAGGAATCGTAACTTACGCCGACAAAAGTGTTGCCGTTAAGCGAAACATCATACGTTACGTCATTGCAGTCGTCTATACGGTATCCGTCGGACGACATTTGAACGGAGGCGGGATTTACCGGCAACAATATCTGCACCGTAAACGTCAGCGTAGTGCCGTCGGACATTTCCACTCGGAAATTTGCCGTACCTGCGCCGACCGACGTCAAATAATCGTTGTAAAGCACTAGCGCACCGTCGGACAAACCGTAGCCGGAAGTCGCCACTGTCTGTTCGCCGCAATGTAATGCCGTGATTGTTTTGTCGTATACGTCGATAGTTACGCGCAAATTGCCCGAACCGACTTTGTAAGCGTATTCTTGTTGCGTAATCACGGGGGTTCTGCTGTCGCTTATGGTCAGTTTAACAATACACTCGCCGTAACCGTTTGTCACCGCCACATTGTGTTCGCCGTAAGTCAACGAAGCGACAAAGTCCGCCGACAGGGTAAGCACGCCTTCGTCGAACGAGTAGTTTTCTGCCGCAACGACGTTATCGCCTACTTTTAGTTGCGTTACGCTTAACGGTTTGCCTTGCAAATTGAGTTGTATTGCCGTCGGGGCGTTCTTGTCAAACGAAACGTCGGTTTTGTCTGCCGAAAGCGTTTGAACTACCGCTATTACAACGTTGCTCATGCCGCCCTTGGTAAACACGGTAAGTTGTATTCTATCTTCCTCTTTCAAACCGTTGAGGTAGGACGCCTTTATGGTAAACAAACGTGTCTTGCCTTGTTTGCCGTTGTCTACGTAGTCTTGGCCGACAACAAGCTCGTATTCGCCGTTGAAAATTTTGTACAACTCGAAATCGCTGTTGCCGTCGGCATTTGTGATTGTGTAAGTTATATCTGCGCTTCCGGCGTCGCCAAAACTCTTGTTATATGTTTTGCTTTCGGCGTCGGCTATTTGCGGCTGACGTTGCATATACACGACTTCCATTTCGATAGCGTCACTTGTTGCGTCGGTTTCGTCGGTTACGGTAAAACCAAACACCACGACTCCAAACCAACCGTCGGCGCGACCGACATCGAAAGTGAGAGCATCGCTGTTCATAGTAACCGCTCCGAATGTTCCGCTTGCCGTAAGTCCGTCTTGCGCAACAGTTCCCTCTTCGCCTTGTTGAGTAGAATCGGTTTGGTAACTGTAGAACCTTACGCTTACCAATTTTGCGCCGACCAACTGCCATTCTCCTACGGCTTTGGCACGCAACTTTTCTGCGGCAATAGTTTCGTTGGTGTACTTCTTCACCGTCATGCCGTCTTTTGCAGAGGGATTTGCAATCGGTTTGTCGCTCAATCTTATGCTAAAAGTGTCTTCGCCGTCCGAGTTGGAGAGTTTGAACGTAATTGTTCCGTACGAAAAAGTTGCCAGGTACGCTTTGCTTATCGAAACAGATGTTTCCGACAAGGTATAGACGGAAGATTCTACTTCGTTGCCGTCCACATACAACTTTGTTTCGTTTTCCTTGCCGTACAAATTTGCCGTAATTACAAGTTGGTCTTGGGCATCGGCAAGATCGGCTTTTTGCAAATTGTTCACCTTGCTTTCAGGTGCAATTTCGGGTGCGGACGCTTCGCGAACGTTAATTTTCAACAATTCGACTCCGTTCACCGTAACAATGTATTGGCTCGGCGTTAAATTTTGCAAAAATTCCTTTTTGATTGTAAGAGTGTTGTTTTCGTAAGAGAAATCCGCTTGAGAAAGCTCTGCCGATTGGATACCGAAACTTGTTGCGTCCACCACGTTGTGGTAAACTGTCAGAACGGCGACCACGTCCGAATCGGTAACGCTTTTTACAAACTCGAAGTAGTTTTTGTCAGCCGTTACGGGACGAGTGTCCAAGACTTTTATTTCAAACTCGCCTTGTCCCGCAAGAGTTTTTACGGTAAAACGACACGTGGCGGGAGAAAGCGTTTTAAGGTAATCGGCCTTTATGCTAAACTTGTTTTGATCGCCCTGATATTTCAAAACATAGTTTTCGTCACCGATTGTAGTATCATCCAGAAGTATGTCGACGATATCGTAGTAACGTTCCACTTTACCTAAACTCATTATTACGTCGCCGAAATCGTCTTTTAAGTCTACGGTTTTGTCAAAAGCGTCGCGAATCACAGGATTGACCGCTTTGTATGTAAGCTTGATTTCTTTGCTCGCTTCGAGTCCGTAACTGTCGGCGACTGTTACTACAACAAACACTTCTCCTGCAAATACAGTTTCAGGATTGTAGTTAAACGTACCGTTGGCGTTATCCGTCAAAACGCCGACGCAACCTTCTTTAAGCGAGTACGAAACGGTAATCTCGCCTATTTTGTTTGTAACGAGCTTAGTAAAGTTTTCATTTTTAATTTCTTCGCCCGGAAGTTTTACGAAGTCGGTTTTGTCGCCGATTACGGGAACATCGTTTTTAACGACGGTTACCGTGGCTTTGCCGCAATTTGTAGCCACACACAACGTATTATCCCCGTCGGTTAGTTTGGCGACCAACGACGCTTTTATGGTAAGCACTCCGTCTGCAAACGTAAAGTCGTCGGCTTCCGCGTCAGTTTCACCTATAAGAATTTTGTCAAACTCGCCGCCGTTTAACTCAACCGTATACTCTATCGTACCGTCGGGATTGACAACGTTGCTTTGACTTTTCAGCGTTACAACAGGATCTTTGCGCACTTCCACGGTAAAATCGGATTGTCCTGCGGTAGTTACAACCGTAAACGTGTACGAACCATAATCAAAGTTTGCCAGAAACTCCTTTTTGATTGTAATTGTAGAGTTTTCGTTGTCTATCGAGTAGTTGTCGGCAGTGATTTCGCAACCGCTGACAGACAAGATACTTACGTCGAAATTACCCTTCTCGTCACCCTTTTTGTTTACCGTTATTACCAAGTCTTGCAAATCGGAATTGTACACCTGTGCCGAAACCTTGGGATTTACCGTTTTGTACGTAAGAGTAATAACACGATCGGCAGACGCGCCGTAACTGTCCGTAGCAGTCACCTTTATTTTGATTTCGCCTGCACGATTATCTGCCGGCCGATAGTTAAACGTGCCGTTTTGGTTGTCGGCTAAGGTTCCTTTTTGACCTTCTTCGAGCGCATACGTCAACTCTATCTCGCCCGAACCGAACGTGTCGGTTACCAAGGATGCAAAACTTTCGTTGTTTATTACTTCGCCCGGAAGTTTGACAAAATCGGATTTGTCCGAAATGACGGGAATGTCGTTTACTACAAAATCAGCCGAAGCCTTACCGTCTTGTGTGGAAACGGTAATAGTATGCCCGTCGCCCATGCTTAAAGTTTGCATATAACTTTGTGGCAAGACAAGTTTACCGTCGTTGTACGTAAAGCGTTCGGAAGGCAATGTATCGTCGTCTATTACGACCGAAACAAGTTGTTTGCCTTTCAGGTCTACGTCGATTTGCAAGTCGTCTTGCCACCACACGATGTCGGTAGAGTTTATTACCGGCGGGTACTTTTCCGGCTTGGCCTTTTCTTTGATTTTAATCTCGAAATCCACCTTAAAAGTACCTGCGGTCAGGACAAACTTGTAGCTGCCTTCTGCCAAAGATTCCAAGTAGTCGGCTTTTACTTCCAATTTGCTTTGACTAAATGCATAGTCCGTCGGCCTTATGGAATTGCCGCTCACTTCGACAAATTCGTTGTCGTTCATGTTTACCGTGAGCAACACGTTTTGTCCGCTACCGAGTTCGTATTCACCCGAGGACACGATAGGCGGAAGCGGATCGGGCGATTCGTCGGGTAAGCAGCCTGTAAATGCAAACGCAAGCACTGCCAACAAAACAACACACAACAGTTTTTTCATATTTCCTCCTAAAAATTTATTTTTCCGTTTTGTTCACGGATTATTTATTAATGAATTTTGCTTTTTTTTCTTTTTATTAAAACGTCTGTAAAACTGCTTTGCTTACAATTGCTTTGGTAAAACTCTTTATGTCAAATGTGTCGTTTTGCGGTTTTTGTTGCACGACTGCTACGGCACTAAACCTGTCAGACAAGCTCGTTAAGCAAGTCATCGACAGAAAACTTACAACAACAAACCGTTTCGTCGCATGCGCCGTAATACAAACGCACTTTTCGGTCGTCAACCGCACAACCGCACGAAAACACAACGTTTGGCATAAATCCGTCCTTTTCATAAGGAGCGTCGGGACTTAGTATCGGTTTGTCCGTACGAGCAAGTATTACCGACGGATCTTCCTTGTCCAACAACATGGCACCCAGTACATAAGTGTTGTTTCGATCGGCCCCGTGATAAATTTCCACCCAGCCCTTTTCCGTCAGGAAGGGAACGCAACTTGCGCCTATGCGAGCCGAATCGAAACTGTCTGCACGCAAAGAAGCAAAACGCTTGTGCTTGCCCCAACCGATCAAATCGGTCGAGCGAGATATCCATATGGTAGGTTTGCCGAAGTATGCCGATTCGGGACGACTTAAAGCAACGTACTCTCCGTTTATTTTTTGCGGAAAAATAACTACGTCTTTGTTGTCCGGCATAAAGGCTACGCCCAACTTTTGAACCGACGAAAAATCTTGCGTTACAGCAAGCATCGTGCAAATGCCGTCATCGCTTACGCCGCTGTAATTTATATAGTAATCGTTGCCTATTTGCGTAATGCGCGCGTCTTCTACTCCAAACGTTTCGTAATCGTTGTCGCCCACTATAAACGGCGTTTGCCGTACAGTGAAGTTTACTCCGTCGTCGCTGAAACAAACTGCCAGATACGAAAGTGTAGTCAAGTACACTTTCCCGTCTTGTTTTACCAATCTGGCGTCGGAAAAATCGCAAGACGGATCGTTTTTGCTAAAATACTTTTTATCAAACGAGCCTGTCGCCGTATTGTACACAGGCACACCCACGCAATTTTCACGCGGGGCGGCAGCCACTGCCACTCTGACCAACAAAACCGTTTGGTTGTCGTACTTCGCTACACCGGGGTTAAAGGCCAAAACGACTTTGAGTTCGCTGTCGCACGGGACAAAATCACTTGCCGTAAGTATCGGGTTGGCTCGATATCTTTCTAATTTCACCTGACAAACTCCTTTTTGCATTGTAATCGGTATTCACGCGGGGAAACGCCGCACAAACGCTTAAACGCCTTGTTGAAGCTTGCAACGTCTTCGAAACCGTAATACATGGCAATCGTTTTTACCGTCAGATCCGTACGTAACAACATGAGCTTCGCCTGATCTATTTTTAGCATCATCTGAAACTTTTTCGGCGATGTATTAAGATGTTTTTTGAATACCGAATACAGATAACTTTCCGAAACGCACACGGCAGAAGACATCTCTGCAACCGACAAAATGCGCTTTTCGTTTGCCTTCATTATTTCAGCAACCCTGTTTACTATATGGTTGCCGTACGATGGTTTAGTTGCCGCGCGACCGAAGGAAAACTCGGGAGTGTCATCGTAGCAAGTGCGTATCACATGACATAGCAGTTCAGTAATCAAAGCCTCCATCATTTGCCAGTATCCCAGACGCTTTGCGTCCATTTCGGAAAACATTCTCGTTATGGTTTCTTTAAGTTCTTGCGGACAATCCTGTATTACTTGTTGCGACTTGTTTTGCGTTATATAAGCCGCTTTTCCGTCGTTGCGATAAAAGGAACCTTTTATGTAATAAAACGACACAAACTCGCTATCCGAAAACTCCTCGTGTTGTTGCGATGGCTGCACGAAATAGAATCCGCCCTTTTCCACCGTAAATTCTTCGCCGTCGATTCGAGTTTTTATCGAACCTTCTAATACATACACAAACTCGAATTCTTCGTGAATGTGCGGTTTGTAGTAGTAACCGTTTTCGCTGTCTTGCCGCCCTATGTTGTAAAACTTACTGACAACGTCTATCGACTTGGTAATTACGTTTTCTCTAAAAACGATGTTTTGCGTTTTGTTAGGCATTTGCTCCCTCCGCCGTTACGGCATCGCTTTTGTTTTGCAGCCCTTCGCGATACAGCGACGGGTACTGCGTTTTGTTTATGTACTTGTCAAACGCAGAAAAAGCATTCAAAACGATTATCAACGTCGAATATCCTATGCCTATGACGAGGTTTACTATTACGCACAAAGTTACACCCAGCACAGACGGAAGGAAAACAACCAACCACACCGTTATCGTAGACAGTGCCAAAGCAAGCACATTTTGCGGAAAACGCACAAAAGTAAGAGCGGTTGCGTTCAGCAGTAAAGCTTTTAACGATTGTTTATAAAACACGTTCAGCACGAAACAGTACGAAACGAAAATGCTTACTACCACAAGCGCAAGTACGCCGACAACGTTCCACCACCATTCCGTTCCGAAAAACAAATCGCTGCACAATACCGCACAAACGGCAGAGGCGTACAATGCGCCCGTAACAAACGATCCCCAAAAATGTTGTTTTACTCCACGCCAAAAACATTGCGACACAAATACGATTTGTCGCTTTGCGTACATTTTTATACATTGAGCGCATCCGCCCAGCCCCACAAACGCCACTGCGGTCAGAGGAATGTACACAAGTCCGTTGAATAACATTTGCCCTTTCAATTGCGTCGCCAACTCTACTTTTTGAGCATAATCCGTCAGACTAAGCAATTTTGCATACAGTGCGCTGTTTGCCATTGTAGACCAGTACATCCACACGACCAACGGTACGGCAAACAAGGACGTCAGCGTGCTTAGCAATGCCAACGAACGCCAGTGAAACCTCAATATGTAGCCAAACTGTCCCAATCTGCTGTTGGGCAACGGCGTTTCCTTGTCGGAATACTTAAACAAATTAAACACTTTGTCGCATTACCTTTTTCTTTGTTTTTAGTCCTTCTGCTTTTGTTTTGTTTTTTTACGTTTTATTTCGGCAACGATAATGTAAGCGATCATTGTTGCGGCAACCAGGCACAGAAAAATTATCGGCCACGTCATATAATCCTTTTCGACAAAAACACCGTCATACTGCTTTACTCTGAACAAAGTGCTTTGTACGGGAACGGTCGAAGTTGCCATGTTACCCGAGCACAGCTGCGCAAACCCGTTATCACCCATACTCCAGGTTTTGTCGGAGGAGTCCACCACAAACACTCGCGCAGAGCAACCGCCGGCAAAATCTTTCAAAATAGGTTCTGCTTTTTTAGTAGTGTCGACAGGCAATGCGTCCAATTCCGCCTCGCTTGCGCCTGCCGCCTTTTTTTCCTGCAAGTTTATCGGAGCATAAAACTGCACTTTCGTAGCTATCGTCACGGGTTTTCCGCCTGTATCGAATCCGCAGTTGTTGTTGCGATTTACGCCGAAGGCAAACAGTTTACCTTCGGAAGAGATTATGTAGTTAGTTGTGCCGCAACACAAAATCTTTTTTGCGACAATGTCTACCGACGCATCGTCTTGTTTGAAATCAACGATTTGTTGCGGAACGGCATATCTGTTTTCCTGCCCTGCGGCAATCTGACCGCTTTTGTTGTCGCCCCAAACGTAAACCTTGCCGCTTTGCGTAAGCGCCATAGCGTTGCTGCCGCTCGCAGATATTTCCGTTACTATTTCGTCGATATCGCACTTGTAGGCAACGCTGTTTTTGGGACTCTTGTCTACTTCGTCACCCGCGCCGAGTTCGCCGTAGTAGTTATCGCCGAAAGCATACACTTCGCCGTTGTCGGTAAGAACATACGAAGTATACTCGGCCGCCGCTATTTGCACTATCTTTTTGTCTGTTGCCGCAACCTTGCAAAACGACCGTTGTACGCTGTCTTTTGCGTATTGCGAAGGTACGCCCAATTGACCGTATTCGTTGTTTCCTGCCGCATAGACCGTTCCGTCGTCGGACAAAAGTAACGTATGTCGTTTGCCGCACGCAACTGCTGTCGGCGTAAAACCTACGTCCACCCGCGTGGGTTTAGAAACACTTTCGCAAACATTGCCCAAGCCGAGTTGTCCGCTGACGTTTTTTCCCCAAGCAAACAATTGTCGGTTGCAAACGGCAAAAGCAAAAGATTCTTCTCCTGCCGCAACAATAGTTACGTTGTCCGCTACAAATTGCGGGTCTATATGAGAAACGTCCGACCCTACGCCCAGACAGCCATATGCGTTGTCACCTACGGAGTAAAGTTTTCCTCCTGCATTTACGTACAAAGAGAATCCGCCGGATCCTGCGTATTTTGCCACCGAATAATCATCAATCTCTGCCAAAGCGACATCCGAAAACGCAAAAGACAAACACAACGTCAACACAAGGATAATTATTAAGTTACTTGTTTTTTGCAAGGTATTCATTGAATTGAAGTAATAGATCCTTTTGAATTTCCGTAAGGGCTTTTTGCAATGCCGTATCGCTACGCAAAGAGTTTATGTAACCGCTATAAGACGAAACGGGATCTTTAGTCATGCCTAGTTCGTAAGCAATCAGATTGGATTTCATCGAAGCGATGCTCGGATTGTCCAACGCAGTCGAAACGCTTGAACTTCTGCCTACGGTAGAGAACAAAAAGTCGGAGTACAGTTGCGGAGAGTATCTCTCGGGACTGTACATATAATGGCTGTATTCCAACACTTTTGCGTCGCTTGCGTAAGGCAATCTTATGTAGGTCGGATTCCATGTAAGCAAATATGCCGTAAACGTATAGGGCTGTTTGCCGACAGTAGACACCGTGCCTTGTATAACGTTGCCGCTTTCGTCCTTTGCTTCGTCCCAATGCTCGCCCTTGATGCCGTATTGGAACAGGTCGTGATTTTCCTGAGAAGAGAACAACCAGTCAAAGAATTTCATTATCTTGGGGACTTTTTCGGCAGGAACGTTTTTGGGAATTGCCAAGAAGTTCCATGCGCGATAGTCGGTTGCCTGCACGCCCTCTTTCTTGTTGCGAATATCGGCGTCCTGCACGAAGATTTCTAATTCTGCGGAAGGTTCGGCCTTTTTTACCGCTTCTTCGTATTCGTTGAAGTTGCCTATGCTTTGCAACACCGACGCCGCCATACCCAACTTAAACTTGTTGTTGGACTCCGTTTCGTTGCTTACGTCGCCCATCATTCCGTCAACGTTCCAACGACGGACAATCTCGTAGTTTTGTTGCCAGGAAGTGTCCTCGGTCTGGAATCCCGAAGGAAACGCGCTTTTACCGTTAGGCGCGGAAGGATTAAGGTTTGTTACGTTTGCCGCAACCGCTTCGCCGGAACGTTCGTCTATGTACACTTCGCCTTCAATCAAGCCGGAATTTATGGATATTTCGGTCTTGATACCGTTTTTGTAGTAATCGGAAGGCAACACGTTTGCCGGTTCGCGACGAGAGATTATTTCGTAAGCACTGTACTGACCGTCCTTGTTGCACACCATGGGAATCACGTCGCTTTTTATCGTTCCGCTTCCCGCATGGTCTTTTACCCAGTAAATGTAATACTCGTACTCGTAAAAGTTGTCGATTCCGTCAATCAGGTCGGCGGCTTTCGCCGTGTTTTGCGCAAGCGAAGCAGGCTTTGTCCAGGAAGTATCCGCAGCGCACTGCTCGCGCCAGTCTTTGCGAATAAAGGTTACGGATATGTCGCCGAACGATTCGGTAACGGGTATGCCGTACACTCCGCCGCTAAACTTGTTGTTTTCGATATATTCGGTACTAAACGCTTTTTTCAACCCCGGGTACTCGTCGTTGTTGAAGTACGAAGCCAAATCATAGTAGTAACCGCGAGTTGAAAACTTTTCAAGCAACAACCACTGAGCGTCGAACACCACATCGTAATTTGTCTTTTTTGCAGAAAAGTACAAATTAAGGTTTTGCTTGTAGGTGTCTTGCGTGGCTTCAAACTTAAATTTTAGTTTAAGTCCGTCGTTTTGAGCCGCATATTCGTCATTGTACTTTTGCAAGACCTTTTCAAACCCGGCAGGCATAAGTCCGTCGGCATTCCACAAGTAAAAACTTATCGTTCCGGGATCGTTGTCGCTCGGGTTGTTGCACGCGACAAGTAATGGCAAGACCATTGCAAGCATCAATAACAGTGCGCCAACCGTAATGATTTTCTTTTTCATAATCAACCTCCGTTATTATTCTTTAACTCCGCCAACGCGAAGTCCTTTGACAAAATATTTTTGCAAAAACGGATACAGTAAAACGATGGGACCTACGGTAACCATTGCCGTTGCCAGACGTATTGTGTTTGCAGGCACGGATATAACTCCTGCCGGAAGTCCTGCCTGCCCGACGTTTTGCGCCGCCGAAATACTGTTTACCATGCGCACGATTATGTATTGCAACGTATACAGCTTTTCGTTGTCTATGTACAGCGAACTTGCCATCCACTCGTTCCAAAATCCCAAAGCGGTAAACAAGCCTATTGTTGCCATTGCCGGCAAAGACAACGGCAGCACTATCTTAAATGCAATTATGCCTTCGCTTGCGCCGTCGATTTTTGCCGATTCTATCAGCGAAGCAGGAATTTCGTTGAAAAAATTTCGCAACAGAAACATGTTCCACACGTTAAAGCAAGCGGGAATGATGTACACCCAAATGCTGTTGTCCAAATGCAGATAGTTGGTAATCAGCAAGTAATTTGCCACCAACCCGCCCGAAAACAAGCATGTGAAGTAGAAAAACAAACTGATTCCGTTGCGATACTTCAACTTGCCGCCCGAAAGCGCATAGGCCGCAAGACTTGTTACAACCAACGAAAGAGCCGTACCTGCTACCGTAATAAAAACTGTAACAAGGTATGCGCGCGGAATAACGTCGTTGGCAAAGATTGTGCGGTAGGCGTCCAGCGAAAACTTGGACGGGATAAGTCGATATCCTTCGCTTATCAGTGTGTTTTCGTCGGCAAACGAACTCACAAGTACCTGATAAAACGGATACACGCACATAAGAGCAAACACGCCCAGCAACACGTAAAAAACGATGTTTAACGCCACGTCGCTTTTATTTTGTTTAATTTTGTTTAAGTTCTTTTTCATATCAAAACAGCGACGCCTCCGGAGCATATCTGCGAGTAAGTCCGTTTGCAACCAACACCATTACCAGACCCAAAACGGATTGATATATGCCTACCGCCATCGTTTTGCTGAAATCGCTTTGCGTTCTTACCGCGCGATAGACGTAAGTGTCGATAACGTCTGTTGTAGGGTACAGCAACGAATTGTCGCCGATAAACGGGTAAATCATCCCGAAATCACCCCTGAAAACACTGCCTATACTAAACAACAGTTGCAAAATTACCACTTCTTTAAGCAAAGGCAACGTTACCCTGAAAATGCACTGGAATCTGTTTGCCCCGTCAATTTTTGCCGCTTCGTAGATATCCGGAGAAATGCCGGCTATTGCCGCCATGTAGATTATCGAACTCCACCCTGCGGTTTTCCACACTCTGATGATGATAAAAGTCGCTCTCCAGACAGACGGATCGGTGCTGAACTCTATTTGATCTGCGCCAATGCCCGTCAACACTTTGTTGATTATGCCGTCGGTAGACAAAAACGCCACCGAAAAGAGTGCTACCGATGCCCAACTTACAAAGTTAGGCAAAGTCATAAAAGTCTGCGACAATTTTACGTAAATCTTGTTGGTCAACTCGCTTAACAGAATTGCTATGGTAAGTGCGGCAATCGTACCGGTAATAATAAACATAACGTTTAGGTACAGCGTGTTTACGGTAACTTCTATCCACTTCGAGCCGCTGAAAAAGAACTTGAAATTGTCAAACCACACCCATTCGCTACCGAATATGCCCTGTACAGGATCGTAGTTTTCAAACGCTATCAGCATGCCTACCATAGGCAAATAAGCAAAAACCACAATAAACACTATTGCAGGCAACAGTAGCAGGTATCTCCCGCGATTTTTTATCAGGTCGCTTTGCTTTCGTAGACCTTTGCTCTTAAATTGTTTTGATTTTTTCATATTCTAAAAACGGATCGGGTATCGTTGCGCTACCTACCGCGCTGTCGCTTAAACCCGTGTAAACTGTCGCAGTGCCGCCTTGGTGACGGATTATTCCCGCCATAAAAGTTACGTCTGCCAACTTGGGTTCTCTCGGCTCGTAATACGGAAAACATTTCCTGCCGACGATTATTTTCATGTCGCTTGTTTTTAGGGTGTCCGGATCCAAAGCAAACGCCGCGCCGTAATAATGCAGTTTTTCTCCTTCACGGTCGTAGCTACGGTAACTTTTGTGTGCGATTATCCCGACCAGACCGTTACTTAACAAATAAGCAGCATTGGATCCGCCCCATTCGTCGGGAAGAAAGAAATCGTTTAACTTCGGAGCGGACGCGATTACGTTTTCGTTCAGGTCGTAAATCGAATCTATCTTGACAAATCCTATCCGCGCCAGATGACCGTCGTTTATTTCCTTTCCCAACGGACGAGTGAGTACGCCCACCTTGCCGTCTTGCAGTTGCACCAAGCGGATATCTTTCATGTGCAAGGGTCCGCTTGTCAGGTATTGCGCTTCGTATGGCGAATTGCAAATGTAGAAATCCGTCTTCCATTCGGCAACGCCGTCGTTAAAGGAAACGTTTACGCCTGCCACTACCAATTTTCCGTCGATATAAGCGACGGACGGATCTTCCAGATCGAAAACGTACGAATCGGGAACAAAATACCAACCGTCAGACTTTTTTTGAAAAAAACAAGTTTTGGAATACCGTCCGTTGCGCGGTTGCGTACGACACAAAATGTACTGTTTCCCGTCAATTTCAAACGGCATGGACGAATTGTAACAATCTACTTTGTCTTGCAAATCAAACCACTCTAATTTAGCGTTGCCTACTTTGCAGTTTTGCTCGAATTCAACGTATTGCACTTGTGTTTTCGTGGGAGTAACCTTATTAAACATCTCTTTCTTTCCTTCTCTTTTTTCTTATCAGAACCGTCGCTACCAACGCCACAAACAATCCCCCTGCGGCAAAGGCATTTGCGCTTAAAACAGAGTCGCACCCCTGTTTACTATCTTGCAAGTTGTAGGTAACCAAACCTTGTTCGCTGTCAAAATACTTATCGCCGCGAGCGGTTACGGTAACGTAATACTCGCCCTCTTGCGATAAAAACGACAAATCGACAAAGCAATCGGTAACGCTTTGAGAATACAACGTTCCGAATTCGTTGGAAACGGTAACATAGTAGTTCTGCGCGTTGTCAACCTTGTCCCACACAATACGGTCTTTTTCTACACGTACCGACGGGGTTGCCAACTCACCTACTACGGGAGCGACATATCCCGGCACGGTTGTAAACAAACGCGACGTAATTATTTCTACCGTAGGATCGGACACGTCGGCAGTAATACCCGTTACACCGAAACAAAAACGTACCGTATGAGTGCCTGTAAGCAACGATTCGTCAACCGAATTTTGTTGACGCAATTCGCTTACCACGTTTACGTATCTTGCCGAGTTGTCTCTGACTTTGTCATCGATGTACAACAAGTTGTTGTCAACATAAACGCGCAAATAGTATCCGTGAGTAATCTTGCCGAATTCGATGTACCAAACGGGATTCTCGTCCATATTAAGGTTGAATGCGACGCTGCCGATTTCGCCCCAGTTTCCGCCTTTAGGTAATTGCAATAAAGCCGTTCCGCTGTCCGTAACCGTAGCAAATGCGTTGTTGTTTACCGACGGATAGGTTGCCAGCACTTTTGGCACGAATCGTCCCACTGTAGGGGTAGCAAACTCGTACACCGTTTCGTCGGAATCGAGATAGGCGACGCCGTCTCCCAGAGCAGTAACGGTCAACTTGTAATTGTACGCGGAGAGTCCTACGCTGCCGAAGTCTATTATGTTTTCGCCGACGACGCCTTGGGTTATAGTCTTGTTTTCGTCCACATCGTACAAAACGTAACCGTAACCCTGCGCGTTGTCCGATTTGGAAAACGTCAGTTTCAATCCGTCGAAATCAAAGTCGGATACTTTTGACAAGCGCACGCTTTCTATGTCGCCTTGCTTGAAGCCTTGCGCCGTCGCTTTACCGCTTATCGTAGTTGCGGAACCCGGAGTTACTTCGATACGATACACTCCGTCGCCCAAGTTTAACTTCGTTACGTCGTAAGAACACGATTGATAAAATCTTTCCGTGCGAATAACCTTACCGTCGGCATTGTATATCGATACCTTATACCATTCGGCACCCTGCACTTCTTCCCAGGACAAAACGTTGCCCGACACGGTTATTTTCTCTATTGCGCCAAGTCTGTAAGCGAAGCGAACTTCGTTAAACGTTGCCGACGCTCCTGCGCCTGCCACCTCAAATCTGAACGCCATAAACGGTTGCTCGCTAACTCCGCCGTAACCCGCACTTGCCAAACTTTCCCAAACGTCTATCGTTATAGTTCCGGCAGATACAAATCCGTTCTTGGGAGAAATAAGGTACTTTTGATTGCCTACCACGGCATACACTTTCAGTGCGCCGACAATCTTTTCTACGTCCATTATCAACGCGGAAGAAACATTGCGGCTTACAGCGACCAGCGGAGACGTAATTGCAGCGATTCCCCTTAAATTTTCCTGTAGAACAGTAGCGTTACCGTCAACTTTCAGCAATGAATCGTATTCAGAATCCAAATCCCAAGTGGCAATTTTGCTGCCCGAAATAATTGTTCCTTCTTCAAAGGACGGCATTGCGACATCGTAATCGGTGGCTACTTTTCGCACGTCGACGTAGTTTTTGCCGCCCTGAACATTTATTTGCAGGTAAATAGATTTTACACCGTTTAGCATAGCCCCTGCGCCTGATTTGGTAAGAGCATCGCGCAAGTTGACGGTGGTTTTTGTATATTTTTGCGAATTTAGTTCAATAAGCGTGTAATTTGTGGACGGATCGTCAAAAAATGCCACGCTGACTTCCCATTTACCCTTTACGTCGGCAATCGAAAACGATACTACGGGATTACGGTCAAAGTTGACGTCGTATTTGCCGCTTGCGCCTTTTATCGACGTAAGATTGGACGAAGCGTCGCCGTTTTGTATGCGGTAATCTTTGCCGTTTTCGTTAGGCGCAATCAGGCCTTTGCTAACTTGCATTGCATTAGGCGACCACTCGTCAAAACCACGCCCGCTGACAGTTACGCCCCACTGAGTCAACTGATAGTACGTTTGCACTTTTTGCAACGAAATCTGAGCCGACGCAACACCGACAACAACTATTTTCAGGTTGCAAATACCGCTTTTTCCGCTTTGCGGGTACAGTTTTTTGAGTCTGTCTGCGATTGCTACCGTTTGTTTGGACGCACCCGAAAGGTTTGTCGCCAAAAGGTAAACGGTGTCGTCGCCCTCAAAAGCTACACCCAACGAATACTCGCCTTCGGCGTTACCGATAACAACGTTAAAAACGGGATTGCGCGACAAATCGGTATAAACGTAAGGACTTGCCACTTTACCGTCCGACGAAAAGCAGAGCTCTGTCAATCCGTCGTTGTATCGCACCGTGGCGTTGTCGTCTTGCGATTGCCACAGATTGATGTGTCCCGTTGTAAACGTAAAGCCCCATTCGTATACGGATGGTTCTTCTACCACGGGGAAGTCGAACAAATAGTATATTTTCAGATTGCTTATCGTTACGTAACAGTTTGTTCCGCCCGTGGGCAAAATCCACACGGATACGCTTTGCACACCTTCCAAATCAAAGGTTCTGTCTGCACTCTTTATCGATTCGAGAAGATCGAAGTTGTAGTGTCCCGTTTCGTCGGTATCGATAACGATGTAATACCCCGTATCGGAGCCACCTTCTACAAACACTTTAAGCGCCCACAAACTACTTACTTGGTTTATGTCAAATTCCAATTTCGGCGTACGTGACAAGTCAACGCCGTAAAACCTTGTAAAAGCCGATCCGAAGCCTTTATCTCCTACATTAGTAATTTTAGTTGCGTCTTGCGTAGACGTTACGTCGCAATCAAAGGGCAAATCGTTGTACTTGCCATTATTCCATGCCTCCTTGTTGGCGGCAAACGCTTCGGTTTGTTCGTTGACAGTATCGAAACTCATCACCGCTTCCAGCTTGGACTTTGCAACGATAATCGATATGGATTTTTTCAACAAACTACCGTTTGCAAGTTCCAGAGTCACTTCTATTTTGCCGTTTCCGCTACGGAAATCATCGGAAGAAAGGTCCACTTCTACATAATCTTGCGGAATATCGTTTTGCGAACAAATCTCTTTACCCGCAACCGAAAGCGCAAAATGCGTTACGCTTGTGGTAGGATCTATATCGGCAGACGCAGACACGCGGATTTTACCGTTAACATTGTCGCCGTTGCTTATCGACGTCCATGCGCCGTCTTCGTACTTGTCAGCCGTAGCGGACAATGTGCTGCGCGACGACGTTACGTAAACACCGTTTAAGTAGTAGATGCCGTTTTGTGATGTAACCTCGCCTTCCGCGGGCAATTCTACCACCACCGTTGCCGAATTTGCCGCAGCATTAAACGTCACTGTTTCGCCATTGCCCTGCGTATCGATAAACTTTTTGTTTATTGCGTCGTAAAGACGAGCGTTTATGTCGGACTTTTTGTAACTTACGGTCTTGACTTGATTGTAAGGATTGTAGTACAAGTACTGCGGATAACCGTTTTGCCCGAAATAGTCTGCCGCATTTAGGTCAAGTCGTAAAATTTGCGGCACGTCCGTTGCCGAAATGATCGAACCGAAAAAACCTACATGCGACGAACCGTACAATCCCAGGTCGGTAGCACTTTCGTTTTTTACCCACAACGTAAAGGCATCTCCGCTTGCGTAAGGCGAATGTTCGTCCGAGAAGAAAGACTTGCTGCTTTCGCCCGTGCGGTGAAAACCTTTGCGATACTTACGCAAACCTTCATACGCTATAAAACTCGATTCCTTGTCCTCATGCGAGAAATAATTGTTTGCCTGATAATAACCACTCCAATGAGAGTAAGTTTTTCCGTTTACGGTGTCGGTTATCGTTTCCCCGTCCAAGGGTAGGCTGTCGCCGTAAAAGTATCTTGCCGAGTTGGAAGCATTCAGCATCCATTTGCCGATCGAGTCTGCGTAACGAGTGTCGTATTTGACCATAGGCACAAAGCCCCATGCGGCGTCAAACGTGTTCATTGCAAAAGCATAACCGCCTCCGTCCGTCAGGCTTCCCATAAGTCCGTAGGTATGTTTGCCGCCCCAACTTTCGTTTATCATTCCCCAACCGCCACGCACCCTGCTGGAACCGTCCAACGACCAGTTTATGTACTTGGTCAAGTCGTAGTTTTTGCCGTGTAAAGCATTAAGTTTGGAGGCGACAGACGGTGCAAGGAAAGTAAGAACTTCGTAAAAAGGCGAGTAATCCAGCCCTTCCATAAAGTCCATACACCATATACTTCCTGTCAGAAATCCGGACGCCAGGCTTGCATAAGCAGGATCGTCCTTGGCGACGCTGTAACCGCCGTACAAAATATACGCCAGTCCCGCCGCCGCGTCGGGTTCTTTCCACGTTGAATAGGTGGGTTTGCTTGTACCGATGTCATAACCTTGGCAGTTAGAAAAGTCGCAGTTAGCTCCTCCCATGTTTTCCACACATTGCAACCACACTTTTGACATTTCCACGATTATTTCTTTCAGATACGCTTCTTGCGGATAGTATTGATAGAGATTGATAAACAAGCAGCCGGGCAGCAATGCGTACCAGAACGACCCTCCCGAACCCGTTGCATTGTTAAGGACGACGTTAAAACCGCTTTCGGCCTGATAAAACGCCACCATATCTCTTACATAATTGCGAGGCGTTTGTCCGTTTACCGAGTAGTTTGTCATGTCCAGCCCTATTTGCGCACCCGAAAGTACCGCGGCAATGGAGTTTATTGCTTCTACCGAACCGCCCGTAAGTCCCAAATACGTGCGTATCGACCAATATTTATTACCCGTTTCTTCAAAAAAGGCGTCTATGTTGCTCGCGTCCTCGTAAGAAACGACTTTTGAGGGGTTTTCCGCCAACGAATTTCCCCACGGATCCGGGCCGTCGTATACCGACGATTCGCTCAACACGTAGTCGACATAATCTTTGGTGGTTTGTTTCCAATCCTTGTAATCGTAGTCGGTAACCACAGACGGAAGATTGTCCATACGGCTGATCGATATTTGTGTTTTGCCGTCCGCTTGCGCCATGTTAAAATTTACAAGCGTTGCGCCAACATAGGATCAGAACCAACGTCAAGGATATCAATCCTACTTTTTTATTATTCATAATGTGTTTCCCCTTTTATCGGTGCTTCGACATAGCGGTGCCGCTACAATCGACAATTTGACTTAGCCCTCACTCTTTAATTTTGTTTGCTATTCTCGGATCCTGTCAAATTGCTTCCAGATACACTATACTTAGCGATTTTACCGAAACGCGAGAGTCTTTGCCTTTGCAAAAACCTATCATAAACGAGTAGTCACCCTGCCCTTGCGGAGAATCAATCGTTCCGCTTGCTTCGGGAATAAGGTTGCCGTCCGCATCTATCCACAACGGTTTGAAAATGTTGGCATAACTTTGTCCCTCTCGGCTTTGCGGAACGGTGTCATGCTGCATCACAAACATTTTCGACGAACCAAAGTACCCGCGAGCCAAAAAGCCACCTTTTACAAACACATCCGTCAACACCGCTACCGGCTTGCGGGACAAATCAACGTTTACGGGATTGCATCCTACCGCGCCGTAATCAACATTGCCGCTGTGGTTAAACACCGCACGATCGGTAGTTTTGTCGTAAGCAACCTTGGCGCTGTGCCAGGAATTGCTGAACGACGATATTTGTTGCGCATTAAACATTGCATAACTGTTTACGCTGAAACTAAACGTTGCTACGGAGGAATCTACCGTGTAAGGGGGTTTGCCTTTTGCCATAACTTCGATGGTGTATTGTCCCACAGGCAAGTTTGCTACGGCGAAAGAGTTTTCAGTGACAACATCCGAAGCGACAAGCGTTTGTTCCGTATATTTTTTTACAAGCACGGAGTAGCCCGCGCATCTTTTTATTGCGTTCCATGTTACCGAATATCCGTTGTCGCCCAAACGCATGTTTTGCGGAGTCTCCAACGGCCGATTCAGTTCGGTTTGTTCTACCGCATTAAGCGCAAAAACGCGTGCGGAGCGTATGTAAACGCTCGGTCCGCCGCCGGTAGGACCTACGATAAGTGCGGCTTTTACAATTTCGTTGTTACCTCCCTTTGGGATAGTTGCCGTAACGGGCAGGTTTTTACGAGTATCGTCTATTATCTTTATTTCCGTTTTGTCTACAAACAACGTAGCAAAATAAGCGCTGTCCACCTTGTATATATCCAACGCAAGCAACGGGTTCAGCGAGTAGTCCAAACTAAACTCGCCGCTTTTTGCTTTACCCCAACCGTCACGAGTGGTTGTAATTTTTGCAGTGCCGCTTTTTTTATCAAACGACGGTTCTCCGTGGTCGCTGTTTTGCCAGACGGCTATGTCGTTTGCAGAGTAGCTTGCAAACACTTTATACTCGACATTGCAACCTTCCGAATAGTCCGAATCGGCAAATCCTTTGGAATGAGCATTGACAAATACGGTATAATCGCCGTCGGGCAGGTTGCAAAAGCCTAGCGGCACAACGCTTTGTTGCGAGTCGATTTCGGCAACTGCCTCTGCGGAATACGCTTGTCCCAAAGTGACTATCTTTACCGTAAAACTTTGTGCATTCGGCGGATTGTCGAACACGATACAACCGACATTTTTACCTTCGCCGACCGAAACGTTTTCGGGGCGAGACAATTTTTCAAACTGTTTTACCACGACTTTTCTGCAAACTTCAATCTTTTGTCCGTTACTTATCACAGGCTGATTGTTGTAAAACGCGCCTATTGTCACGTTGTATTCGCCTATAACCGCGCTGTCGATTTCATCCGAACCTACGATTTGCACGTCGTACGAGTTAAAGTCGTCATCCTTTGCGGAAACGCCGCTTATCGCCTCTTCCAGTATTTCAAGCTGTGTTACACCGCTCTCATGTTGAATATAGACGGGTTCTTGCTCTATTTCATCATTGAAATAGAATGTAATATCATCCTTTTCCAAACTATCGGAGACTACAATTTTTCTAGTAAAAATAAGTTCGGTTTCGGCGTCCTTTTTTACGATTTTGTCTTGCTTTTTTACTCCGAAATACACGCGATAAGTCCCGACCATATTTACGTTTAGTCCGGTTTCGTCCCTTACATACAAACTAAAACCTTCGCTTACGCTACAACCGTCAAGCAACGTTTGGCTTGTAAACGTTTGACCTTTTACAAAATACAAATCGCTTGCACACGAAAACTTAACGTCGGCATAAAACGTTTCTCGTACGGTTACTTTTCTTTGACAAGTAACCGCACCGTGTCGGTCGTATACTATCTCTCCGTCGAGTTTTACACCCAACACAACTGTATACTCGCCGACTTTTGAAACATCCAGATCGTTTTTGTCCACAACGTAGATTGTAACGTTTTGCGATGATTCGTTTACGGTCGCTTTTACGCCGCTTGTTAAAATTTCGTCGGTGACAACCTCGCCCACTGCAAGCTCTACGGGAGAGTTGCCTACTATTTCTACCTTTATTTCGCTATGGTCGTTACACGAAACCAAACACAATACTAAAATTAAAACGCATAATAAAGACAGAAAAATGCGCTTCTTGCGTATCGTTTTCATACATACCTCCCATTTGCAACAAAAATATATCAATATTTATTTTTTTTAATTAAATTTTGTGTCGAAAATAAACTGTACAAAATGCCCTTCTACAATTATGATAACACAAAAAAAAGCCAAGTCAACCCCAAAAACTACTTTTAAATTATCCAAAACTACACAAAAAGCGCAGCTTACAGAATGTCGGACGTGAAAAGTTTAATATACAAAAACTTGCGACGACTTAAAATCCGAACAAAAGATTTCCGGGCAAAACAACTATCGCGAAGTAAAGAAACTAAAAAACTTGATTTAAATAATGACTTCTCAAAACCGTAGCGAAAAAAAGTATCGTAGAAATAAAAAAAACAAACTTGATGGCAAGACTGACTCTTCAATAAATATTCGATTCTTAAGTACTTATTTTCGCGGTGAAGTTGATATTCTCGCCGGCTTGTGCTACAACCGCTACCCGAGAAAGGCAACAAAATACGAGAAGTTAAACGATAATGGAAAGGGTTCCGACTTGTACCAAGCCGAAACCAATTTTTTATTGCATATTCGATTTTACAAAAGGTAAAGGCTATTTCAATTTTACTTTCAAGCCGAAATAACCTTTGCAAACAAAAAACACGCACTCGGAACAATTTTCCGGGTGCGTATTTTTCATCTGTGGTGGAGGTGACGGGACTTGCACCCGCGTACCGACGTAAGACCATTTGGCTTTCTCCGTGCAAAGTTTGCTTTTAACTGTCGCCGCGCGTGGAAAGCAAACCAACCGAACGCAGCCAAAGGCAAATAAATTTCGGGCTACGCCGCTTTGCCGAACGGTGTTGCCTTAGTTGTACTGTCTGACACAGTGCACCACGCCGCACAACATAACGTGGGACTGCGCGCTGCGGTTAAATTAGGCAGCGTATGCCATTCCGTAGGAACGGCTTGTGCTATTGTTAGCGTTTAATTTGTTTTGCCTTGATACGCAGTGGGCACTGCGGCACGCTTACCAAACCTTCTTTGCCGCCGGGCGAATCTGAAAACACCCCCGCAAAACGCCGCAACCGTCGGGCAAAGCCCGCGCAAGTCAGGTTGCAACGCGTCCGGCAACGACATAAATCCGCCGTCACCTTTGTTAAGCAAAGTTATTGTAACATATTTTACCGCAAAAAGCAAGTGTTTATGCAATGGCCCCAAAAATCGGCAGCACGACAACAAAGCCGCACCGCCGCATTTCAGTTTAATCTCGCTCATCCTGCCTGACATCGCTGCGTAACAATCAATCGCCTGCGCACATTACACCCGACAATCAATTGCCTGCGTATTTAACCACCACTATGTAAGTTTTGCCTGCTTCCATGGTAAACTTTGTCGCTCCCGGCTCGTCAAGCGCAACGCCGTCAACGGACACGCAGTTGTAACCCGGCAGCATAGAGTAAACTCCGTCGCCCTGATTGCCTGCCGTAAAGTTGCCGCCATTGTCACAAACCATCGCGCACTTAAAGCGAGTTTCACCGTTTTCTTCGTACAGGCAAATTGCCATGGACAAGTTTTCGGGCAGGTTGAGCCTGACATATATCGTCGCGTGTTCCTCAATCGCGTCAAAACCCTCAAACGGCGTTCCGCGTCGCTGTACAGCGTGTACAAATCCTTGTATTCCACAGATTCGTCATGAAAATGGCGTTCGATAATGTAAGCCGCGGCAAAGTCCTCTGTCGCTTGCTCCTTGCTGTACGGCTCACCCGCGAGCGGGAACGTCAGGTATCCGTAGTAATAGCCGTTTATGTAGCACTTAAGTAGCGACGTGTAATTGTTTTCCGTAGTGTCAGTGCTCATGTCAAAGGCGGCATACGCGACTTCATCAAACGTATACGCAATTTCTGTTGTCTGTTTACGGATGTACACGGTATTTTTGTTTTCAACGGAAAACAACTCGCGCACGGCGTAGTCGTCCACTCTGTAGACAATTTTGCCCTCTTTCACGACAATTTCGTAGCCCATTTCGATGGTCGTTTTAATATAGTCTTTGTCACTTGTGTAGTTCGGATTCTTTTCGTCGGCAGCAAGTGTTGCCTTGAGACTGACGGAATTGTCGTCATTGCGCACTATCGTAATCGTGACGTCCGCGGCTGCCTGAGCGACATAAAATGCTTTTGCCTCGCCGACAAATTTGGCGAATGACGAGTCGTCGAAGTCGACAAGCTCGGCGCAAAGCCTTTTCGGGGAATAGTGCAACGTTTCCTCGCTTGCTTTAGTCGGACGAACCCAACTTCCTTTGCGGGTAACCTCGCCATTGTCGTATTCCACGCGTACTTTTTTGTTGCGGGAGACGCCATTGTCGTCAACGATTTTTATGCAGATGTCGTCGCCTTCCGTCACCTTGCTTTCGTCCGTTTTGCCGTCGGCACCGATTGCATGTGTGCGATTTGTACGCAGCAACTTGTTGCCGTCCGCTGTTTCAAGCACGGCGTCAGCGTAGCTTGACACATCTTTGCCACTCGTTTCCGTCGAAGTACCCGTCGCCGCGGACGTGTACGCGCCGTCGTAATTCAAAGAGTGCTTACGCCCGATGTTCCAGTATGCAAAATTTTCCTCGTCGGTATACGCCAATGTTTCGCCACAATCGCACTTCTTTGCCGCGCCGCCCACTTCCTTAAATTCGTGAGTGTGAGCAGGTTGCGGCGGGTTTTTATCGCAAGATACAAAAAACGCCGTTAGCAGCAAGATTGCTACAATAACCGTCGATAGTAATTTGAACCGTCTGTTTTTCACTTTGACCTCCGTTTGAATTCATTGTTCGGGTAATGTTTGTTTTACGGTTTGTACAATACACCCACCTGCTACCTACGCCTGCAATTCCTTACAAGCGGGACGGAAAAGCAATCGTATTATTGTATTCCGACAAAACAAATCAGTTACTACGCAAACGTAATCTTAGTTTTGCAAACATTGTCTTTGCTGCCGTTTTTGGGGGAAAGCGACCGGAAATTTCTGAAAAACAACAAGTTTTTCAAACCTGTTTTTCAAAAAAATGTCGTAAAAAAACGCATACGTATCGACTTTTCGCCGACGTATCCTTTTCCTTCGGCGATACGTAACAAATTATTGTTTGCAAACTGGTTTGCAACTCAATTCTACCATAAACCAAATAATATATCAAGTGGAATTTGTCTGTTTTTTGAAAAATACAAAAATAAAAGCAGAATTAACCGCTGAGGGTTAATTCTGCTTGACAAGTTGATTTATTTATTTTTGAAAACCGCTTCGTTTATAATTCTTGCAAACTCATCGTAGCCCTCGACGTTAAGATGTATGCCGTCCGGTCTGTAAAGGTTCTTTTTGGCTTCGCCGTTTTCCGTTAAGTCATTAAACGTGTCTATACCGTTAAGCCAAGCGTTGTTTGCAACAATTTTTTTCATTTCTTCTATAAATTGACCATATTCATAGTTGAATTTACCGCCCTTGTAGCAACTGGGGACAGCCATGGAATAAATGTAGTAAATTTCCGCTTCGGGGAAGTCTGCGTGCATTTTGTTAAGCAAATTTGCCATCAGACTTGCGGCATACGCTCCGGTATGTCCCATATTGTTGATGTTGTTGCCGCCAAGGTACACCAAAACAACCGACGGTGCAAACGGCTTTACAAGTTTGTCATAAGCGTACAGCCAATCTTCCACTATCGTTCCGCCGATGCCGACATTGTAGCCCAGCCTGCCTCCGATATCCTTCTGCCAATCGCTCCAGTAATCCATGGTACTGGAACCCATTATTAGAACACCGCCCTTTTCAGCCGATTGATATTGTTTTGCAAGCTTGTTGATTCTCGTTTCGTAAGGCGAAACGTAAGTATAATCTTTCATTTCCGACACAAATTTCTCCACATATTGATTGTCGGTGCTTGCCGTCAGATTTTTCAAAACAACGGTTCCACCTTTACCTCCGATAGTTACCGCGGCGTTTTTCAAAAATTCAAACTGCACCGTATGATAGACTAAACCGTCAATAAGCAACGATGTCTTGCCGCCGTAATTTACAAGGGTAAAATTGATGGTTGCGGCGTTTTTAATCTGCGGTCTTACAATAAGAGTGTATCCCGTCCAATTGTCGTTGCCGTTTTTGATTTCGTGAAAAACCTGATACGCCGACCCTGTGTACTCAAACACGTACCTTACGGCGTGCGTTTCGTCCGCATACGCGCTCAGTTCACCCTGTGTCCACGCGGCATATTCGCCGAATTGCATTCTACCCGAAACAAGCCAGTACTCACCGCTTACCGCCTTGCCGTCCTTAAAAGCAAACGCCTTGTTGTACGCGCTTTCCGTCTTGTAGTATGTGCCTGCATTGCCGCTGCTGAAACAGCCGTTGTCCGTAAAGGTGTCTTTTTCGGCGGAAAATCCCAGTTCTGCCGTGCAACTTTCAAGCGTATTTACAAGCGCGTCGAAATCGTCCCCGTAATACGTCCTGAAATTGTCAAACGTTACGTTGCAATACTGTCTCATTGCCATCGTAAACATCGTGTAACCCCAGTTTGCTTTCTGGCTGTACACAAGTTTATACTCGGGCATATAACTTCCGTCCTTGAAATACAGTTTTATTTCCTGTCCGTTGTACACAAAAAGATAATCGGTCTGATATTCCGTGCCCTTCGGCATTGTGTTCTTTTCGCAAACCACCTGATTTAACGCCTTTCCGTTTTCCGTGGGATAAGCATAAATGCTATTGTTGGTGGGATAGCGAAAAAGGTGAATTTTTACAAAATTTTGTACATTTTTGGCAATTTGCAGTTCGATTTTGCTCGCTGCGCCGTCCGAGGTTTTAGTGTCGGTTATATTGAGACGTCCCGAAACGGCATATTCGTAGCCGCCCACGGGCACACCGTTCTGATACAACGCGCCCATTACTCTCTTGTTTGAGCTTTTGCCCTCGACGTACACGCTTCCGTCACCGTTTTCGACAAAACTATTTATATTTTCCGACGTGTTTATAAGCGAAATGCCCGTCAGTTTGTCGGTGTAATTTACAAGCGCGTTTTCGTACATGATTTTCGCTTGCATTTCGTCGGATACGATTTGCAAATTTTTCATTTGCGCAACGCACTCGTAGGTGTCCAGATACAGTTCGGTGTATCTCAGTTCCGGCAAGGCTCTTCTGTAAACGACGTTGCCGTCAACGATCATTACCATACTGCCGTCCACTACAATTACTCCGATATTTACGCCCTTTGCTTCGTCATACAACGCCGAAGTAACGTGCTCTTTGTAATTGAGGAAGTCGGATCTGTCCTTGTAGTCGGAGAAGATGAGATAATGTGTTTCGTCCACGCCCCTCATCACCAGGCGGATCTGGTAGTTGCCTGCGTAAACCGCCGACAAAACCACTTCTCTGCCCTGCGCAAGCGTTTGAGGATAAATTTGCGCCGAAAAAGCGTAACTGCCGTTTAAGTTTGTTCCGTTTGCACCGGTTACCGTTGCCGCGCCGTTCAGCGAATAAAGCAGATTTTCGTAGTCATACGTAGCGTGGCTTTTGTCACCGCCGCCGGTAAGAGAATGCGTCCCGAAAGGAAGAGCAACGTTTATTTCCACTTTAACTTTGTTTGTTTTCGTTTCATCCTGAGACAAAACGTCGAATGTAAGCGTATGAGTTTGCTTGTCAAACTTTATCTGCACCGTCGAGCCCTTTGACGATTGATATTCGCACGCGGCACCGTAATCCTGCAAATTCAGGAATTCTGCATACTCGCTTTCACTGAACGTAACTTTGCCATCGGTCACTTGCTTGTTGCACACCGTCTTTACTTCGATTTCGGCAAGGTCGGACAGTACGGTCAGCGTAATTTCGTATTTTCCTGTGTTTCCGCCCGTGGTTGTAAGGTCAAAAACAAGTTTGTTTTCGGTTACCGAGATTTTTGCCGTTACGCCGTTTGCAATTGTATATTGACAATTTTCTTCGGGCGAAGCAACAAGCGCATTGTATTGCGATTGAGTAAGCGTAACACTATTGTCTTTTACTTCCACCCCTGCAACCGTTGTTACCTTGAAGCCTTCCAGCGGGTCGGTTTCGTCGACATCGGGCACTACCGTCAGCGTAATTTCGTACTTTCCTTTATTTCCGCCCGTGGTTGTCAGGTCAAAAACAAGTTTATTTTCGGTTACCGAAATTTTTGCCGTTACGCCGCTTGCAATTGTATATTGGCAATTTTCTTCGGGCGCGGCAACAAGCGCATTGTATTGCGATTGAGTAAGCGTAACGCTACCGTCTTTTACTTTCACCCCTGCGACGGTTGTCACCTTAAAACCGTCCAGCGGATCGATTTCGCTCGTCGTCGCGCAAGCGCACAAACACAGCGATAAAACGACAAAAAGCACAAAAAACGATACTTTTTTCATTTTTTTATCTCCTTAAAATTCGTTTTGTTGTTGACATAATCAAATATGTCTAATATACTCAAATTATATCAAACCAAATTTTTCGTTTCAATACATAAAATTGCAAACTTAAACACAATTACAGGTAATAAAAAAATGAAAACGACCAAAAGAACGGTAGAACTTCTTTCCGGCACAACGTTAGCCATACGTCCCGACAACTACTATCGCCATCCGCTGCTGTACAACGTTGTGCAGTCGGGGTATGTAATCGGCGGCTTGAAACATTCCGTTTCAAGGGCAGGATACAACTCTTTCGGGCTGTACGGGGTGGTTAAAGGTGAAGTCGTCCTGAAAACCAAAAACAAAACTTACAAAGCGCACGCAGGCGACACACTGTTTTTCTCGCAAGAGGACGCGCACACCGTCGTAAACGGCGGCGACATACCCTACGAAGCGTACTTTGCGTATTTGTACGGACCCGAAGTAAAAGGCTTTTACGACAGTTTTCAATCCAAGTTCGGCTGCGTTATGACAGACTTTATTCCGCCGTCGCTTGAAAACGCCATACAGCAAACAACCTCCATGATACAGTCCGGCAACGAAAACAAATACCTTATTTCGTCGCTTTTGTACAATGTTTTGACCGAACTTTTGCAAAAATGCGACGAAAGCGACGGGCGCGACGGCATTACGGACGCGATTAAATACGTAATGGAACATTACAAAGAAAAAATAACCCTCGACACGCTCTCTTCGATGGCATATACGGACAAGTTTTATTTCATAAGGCAGTTCCATTCGCTGACAGGTTTTACCCCCAAGGAATATCAAAACGAACTGCGCCTGAACGAAGCGTTGAGTTTGCTTAAAAATACCAACTTGTCGGTAACGGCAATAGCAAAAGAGGTCGGTTTTTTCGACGCAAGAGGACTTATTGCGCTGATAAAAAGCCGCAAAGGCTGCTCGCCGTCGCAATTAAGGAAGAAATAAAACTAACGCAAGCGAGTATTCCACCCAAACTACCCGAACACTACCGCTTCCGAGCCACAAAAACAAAAAAAGCCTCGGGCAAAACCCGAGGCACATTGGTGCTGGTGGTGGGACTTGAACCCACATGTTGTCTCCAACATCGGATTTTGAGTCCGACGCGTCTGCCATTCCACCACACCAGCAATCAGCCTACTTAATATATCATAAACCGTCGCAATTATCAATTGTTTTTACGCAATTTGACAAAATATTTTTACCGCCGCGCACATTTTGCGCGAAAAATAACGCACAACCATTGCTAACAAACCGACTTTGTGGTAAAATAACAAAGTAAACGTCTACCTGTAGTCTAATGGATAGAATGATGCCCTCCGACGGCATTGATCCGAGTTCGACTCTCGGCAGGTAGACCACTCTCGCAAACTTCGGCTTTTAGTCGTAAACCAACATCGAACAAGTAAACCGCTTGTTCGTTTTTGTTTACTCCGTTTTGCCTCGTTTGCTTGTCGGACAGTGCTTCGAACAACAACATATGTAGCGCTCCGCTTTGCTACGCTTACCGCCACGAATGTGGACGGACGACTCTCGGCAGGTAGACCACTCTCGCAAACTTCGGCTTTTAGTCGTAAACCAA
>OGMF01000653.1_pt1 | contig 38107 bp, 20 predicted proteins | sample 1572921 | NCBI WGS metagenome assembly OGMF01 (sample SAMEA2581919, study PRJEB24529) | metagenome | biome: Human gut stool | place: China | collected 2011 | reverse complement strand
GAATTTTCAACAGTTCACTCCACACACGCTTTTGGAAATCCGTGCCGATAAAAAGCAACGGAATATCAAAAGTCGTTCTTTCGCGAGCAAAATATTCATCCAATTGAGTCACAGCCTTCGTTATAACCTCAGACGCACGGACTTCGTACGGTGCTTGCAAGACACCCTGCAATCTTTTATCGATACCCGCCCTACGTTTCTCTATCTGCCAGTCACACAGGCAGAGCTTACCGTCATAGGAACCAACAATCAACTCCCCACAAGGAGATTGATAATACTGTATCTCAATTACTTTTGCTTTTTCCATGATTTTCATAATTCGTTTTACATTTCAAATATACGAGGTTTACAGGTATAAAACAACAACCGTTCGCTGACATTTCACATCCTAGCGCCTGCATGTTTACTAAAACTCACCTCGAAAACCTTCTGCCACTTTACAGACCCCGTGAAAACGATAAACTTAATCATCCAGAACTCTTAAAAAGACTTATATTCTAGTCTCGACGGCGAAATAAAGAAGAATTTCTTTTTTTTATTGTCAAAAACGGCTAATTTTGCCTTTCGTTTTTAATAACAAACAGTTACAGAATAAATACATAAAAATCTATTATGGCAGAGAATGTAAACGAAAAGCTTTTCAATGAATTTGCTCCCAACACGACTCAAGAGTGGAAGGACAAAGTCATTGCAGACCTCAAAGGGGCTGACTTCGATAAAAAGCTGGTTTGGAGAACAAACGAGGGTTTCAACGTGCAACCGATGTACCGGTTGGAGGATATGAAAGACCTCAAGAATCTAGAATGCTTCCCGGGAGAATATCCTTTCGTGAGAGGTAACAAGAAAGACAACAACGATTGGTTCGTACGTCAGGACATCGTGGTAGAGGATGTTGCCGAAGCGAACAAGAAAGCGTTGGATATTCTGAACAAGGGTGTTGACTCACTCGGTTTCGTGCTTTCAAATTGCAAGAACTTCACGAAAGCCGATATGGCTGCCCTGTTGAAAGATATTTGCCTGGAATGTATCGAGATCAATTTTGTCGCATGCTGCAACAAAGTTGCTATTCTGGATATGTTCAAAGCGTATGTTGCTGAAAAAGGATTTAACCCGGAGAAAATACGGGGTGGTATCAACATCGACCCGATCAGCAAGTTAGTTCTGGAAGGTAAATTCTGTGACCCGAACCCGTTCAACGTGGTTAAGGCTACGACTGAAAGCACTGCCGAATTGAAAAATTTCAAGACTATCGAAGTGGGCGGGTACGTTTTCAACAATTCAGGAGCGTCTATCGTTCAGGAATTGGGATTCAGCCTGGCTGCCGGGGTAGAATACTTGGATAAATTAACCGATGCAGGAATGGACGTGAAGGACATCGCTCCCCGCATGCGTTTCCACTTCGCTACCGGTTCTAAATATTTCATGGAAATTGCCAAACTGAGAGCAGCTCGTTACCTGTGGGCTCACATCGTGAAAGCTTACAATCCTTGCTGTGACTGCGTTTGCAAGATGAATATCCATGCTGAAACATCAGAATGGAACAAGACGGTATACGATCCGAACGTGAACATGCTCCGTACTCAAACGGAAACCATGTCCGCAACGATCGGTGGTGTTGACTCGTTCACGGTTCACCCGTACGACTATATCTACGAGTGCCATCCTTCCGAACTGGGAGAACGCGTGGCTCGTAACCAACAATTGTTATTAAAAGAAGAATCACACTTCAGCAAGATTGTTGACCCTGCCGGTGGTTCATACTATATCGAAGAATTGACCCAATTCATCGCCGAGGCTGCATGGAAACTGTTCCTGCAAGTACAAGAACAAGGCGGAATGGTGAAAGCTCTTGAAGCCGGATTCGTTCAAGCCGCAGTGAAAGCTACCGCCCAGAAGAGAGATCAGGATATCGCTAACCGGAAAGAAAACTTCTTGGGTACGAACCAATTCCCGAACTTCAACGAGAAGATGGATAAAGAGCTTTGCGCTTGCATCCTCGAACCGGAAGACCAAACGGCTCCCGACGCGGTTGTTGAAACGCTTAAACCTTACCGCGGAACCCAGGCATTCGAGGCTATGCGTATCAGAACCGATATGTTTGCCAAAGAAAACGGACGTCGCCCGGTGGTTTACATGTTCCCGATGGGTAACTTGGCAATGCGTAAAGCAAGAGCCCAGTTCGCTTGCAACTTCTTCGCTTGCGCCGGATTCCAGGTAATGGACAACAATGGTTTCAAAACCGTTGAAGAAGGTGCTAAAGCATGCTTGGACAACAAGGCTGACATCGTGGTTATCTGTAGCTCGGATGACGAGTATGCAACCATCGCCCCGGAAGTATACGCTGCACTGAAGGACAAGGCAATCATCGTTGTTGCCGGTAACCCGGAATGCAGACCCCAACTAGAAGAAATTGGCATCAAGAACTATGTTCACGTGAAATGTAACGTGCTGGAAGACTTGAAAGCATACCAACAACTATTGGGAATTAAATAATTTTAGATTTCAGATTTTAGATTTTAGATTGAAAAATCAAGAATCGTAAATCGTAAATTATAAATCAAAAATTGAAAGATGAAACCAAATTTCAAAGATATAAATATCAAGTCAACAGAGAAAGCTACCACCGCTGCTGCCGAGTGGGAAAAAGCTAATCACATCGAGAAAAACTGGTTGACACCCGAGCTGATACCGGTAAAACCCGTGTACACGGCTGAAGATTTAAAAGGGATGGAGCACTTGGATTATGTTGCCGGAATCCCTCCATATTTACGTGGTCCCTACTCCATGATGTACCCGATGCGTCCTTGGACAATCCGTCAGTATGCCGGATTCTCTACAGCTGAAGAATCAAATGCATTCTACCGTCGTAATCTGGCTTCCGGACAGAAAGGTTTGTCTGTAGCCTTCGACTTGGCTACACATCGCGGCTACGACCCTGACCATGAACGTGTGGTAGGTGATGTGGGCAAGGCCGGTGTATCTATCTGCTCACTGGAGAATATGAAGGTTCTTTTCGATGGTATTCCTTTGAACAAGATGTCTGTGTCCATGACTATGAATGGTGCTGTTCTTCCAATTCTGGCATTCTATATCAATGCCGGTCTGGAACAAGGTGCTAAATTGGAAGAAATGGCAGGTACTATCCAGAATGACATCCTGAAAGAATTCATGGTGCGTAATACTTATATTTATCCGCCTGCATTCTCCATGAAGATCATATCCGATATTTTCGAATATACTTCTCAGAAGATGCCGAAGTTCAACTCTATCTCTATCTCCGGTTACCACATGCAGGAAGCGGGAGCTACGGCAGACATTGAGTTGGCTTATACGTTGGCCGACGGTCTTGAATACCTTCGTGCCGGTGTTGCCGCAGGCATAGATATCGATGCTTTTGCTCCGCGTTTGTCTTTCTTCTGGGCTATCGGTACCAATCACTTTATGGAAATAGCCAAGATGCGTGCGGCTCGTATGCTTTGGGCAAAGATCGTGAAACAGTTCAATCCGAAGAATCCGAAATCACTGGCTTTGCGTACGCACTCCCAGACTTCCGGTTGGTCGTTGACTGAACAAGATCCGTTCAATAATGTAGGCCGTACTTGTATCGAGGCTATGGCTGCAGCTTTGGGACATACCCAGTCTCTGCATACCAATGCTCTTGATGAGGCTATCGCATTGCCGACAGACTTCTCTGCCCGTATTGCCCGTAATACTCAGATTTATATCCAGGAAGAAACTTATATCTGTAAGAACGTTGACCCATGGGGAGGTTCTTATTATGTAGAGTCTCTGACAAACGAACTGGCTCACAAGGCTTGGGAGCTTATTCAGGAAGTAGAAAAACTGGGTGGTATGGCAAAGGCTATCGAAACCGGTATTCCTAAGATGCGTATCGAAGAAGCTGCTGCGCGTACACAGGCTCGTATCGACTCCGGTTCTCAGACTATCGTTGGTGTGAATAAATATCGTCTGGAGAAAGAAGCTCCGATTGATATCCTCGAAATCGACAATACGGCTGTTCGTCTGGAACAGATTGAAAACCTGAAACGCTTGAAAGAAGGAAGAAACGAGGCTGAAGTACAGAAAGCATTGGAAGCTATTACCAAATGCGTGGAAACCAAGGAAGGCAATTTACTGGAACTGGCAGTAGAAGCTGCCCGTGTTCGCGCTACATTGGGAGAAATCTCATATGCTTGCGAAAAGATTGTAGGACGTTATAAAGCAGTAATCAGAACTATATCAGGCGTGTATTCATCAGAAAGTAAGAATGACAGCGACTTCAAGCGTGCTTGCGAATTGGCCGAGAAGTTTGCGAAGAAAGAGGGACGTCAGCCCCGTATTATGGTTGCCAAAATGGGTCAGGACGGTCACGACCGTGGCGCTAAAGTAGTTGCGACCGGATATGCCGACTGTGGTTTCGACGTGGATATGGGACCGTTGTTCCAGACGCCTGCCGAAGCTGCCCGCGAAGCTGTTGAAAACGACGTTCATGTAGTGGGCGTATCTTCATTGGCTGCCGGACACAAGACACTGGTTCCGCAGATCATTGACGAACTGAAGAAGCTGGGCCGTGAGGATATCATCGTAATTGCAGGTGGAGTGATTCCTGCACAGGACTATGATTTCTTGTATAAAGCCGGTGTGGCTGCTATCTTTGGTCCCGGAACTCCGGTTGCCAAAGCTGCTTGTCAGATTCTGGAAATCTTGATGGACGAAGAATAAATCTTTATTCATATAATTTTAGAGGGGCAGGGTATTGTATTAATATCCTGCCTCTCGCATTTTAAGTATATAGAGATAAAATTAGTTGATTTTTAATGTCATATTAATCTTTTCTTTAATCACTCCGGTGGATATTTGCGACATCATTTCTTTGATATCCGTAATCTAATAATTGATGTAGCATGAAAAAATTATTACTTCTTTTTATCTCAGCTTTATTAGCTGTAAGTGTGCAGGCGCAATCGAGTGATAAGCCTGGTAACTGGAAACTGATTGTGTCGGATGAATATCCGGCGGATGACATCGGTGTGGCAACGTATGACGTTGTAGCTGACTTTGGAGCAGATCCTACCGGAGTGAAAGACTCGTGGAGTATTTTTCAAACAGCACTTAATAAACTAGGTGAGAACAGGCGTGGCGGTGTGCTTTTTGCTCCTGCCGGCCGTTACCGTATTACCGGGAAACTTTATATTCCTACAGGTGTGACGCTGCGTGGCGAATGGAAACGGCCGACCAAAGGAGTAGCCATACAGGGAACCATTCTGATGGTAGACAATGCCGGGGGAGATGAACTTGAGTCGAAATCTTTCATCACCATGGAGCCTTCCACTGCCTTGACCTATCTTTCCATTTGGTACCCACATCAGGATCCGGATCATATAAAGCCCTATCCGCCGACAGTGCTTTATGGCCGTGATGGTGTGTGGGGTAATGAATATTGTAATGTCCGTCATGTAACATTGGTGAATTCTTATAGCGGCATTATCCTTTTCAGAAAGAACGGTGGCGGTTGCCCTAATATCTATGATGTATATGGAACCCCACTGAGCCGTGGTATTGAGATTGATAACATAGCTGACGTCGGTCGTTTTGAGCAGATATACTTTTCTCCTGATTATTGGGCAGGTTCAGGGCTTGAAGGGGCACCGAAAGCAGGTTCCGCTTTCACAGATTGGATCTATCAAAATGGGGTAGGTATAACAATGCGTCGTAATGACTGGTCTTACACCTGTTTCGTCGATGTCGAAGGATATAATTGTGGTTTTAAGACCGGAAATAGCATGTCCGGTGACGGCAATCCGAACGGTCATAATTACAGCTTTCATCTGAAAGACTGCCAGACTGGTATTCATGTTGATGGTAGTTCTTCCTCCGGCATTATGTTTACTCGCGTAGAGATGGAGAATTGTGAAAATGGTATCGTTGTATCTTCTGCCGACGGACCTGTTCAGCTTTACGGATGTGAAATATCCGCTCGTGAGAATGCTGTACTTATGGAATCCGGTTCTTCTTCTCGCTTGATGATGGAGCAATGTACTGTAAAAGGGGGAGCGGTGAATAGTATGTCAGGTGATTTTGTCGCTTCGGATTGTGACTTCAATAATACTACTCCGCAAGTTTTCATAGGTTCGGATGCACGTTGCATTCTTAAGGGTAACCGCTTCGCAAAGAAAGCAGATGTTCAAAACAATTCGCTGTTTGAATGTCATATAGATCACACAGCTCTGACAGAGAGGAGCAAGCTGCCGGAATTTCCTGACTTGCGTGTGCCTGAAACAAAACCTGCCCGTGTGGTGCTTTATAATGTCCTCGATTTCGGTATTGAACCTTTCGTTGTGCCTTTCAATTCTTCTACGAATACGCAGAGTATCCAAAATGCGATCCGCAATGGCCTTAACAGTGCGAAGGATGCTACTGCAGCTATACAAAGTGCCCTGGATAAAGCCAAAGCTGATGGGGGTGGTATTGTCTATCTTCCCGGCGGGCGGTATAAGATGCTCGGGACTCTTACTGTGCCTACCGGAGTAGAACTACGTGGTGCAGCCGATTTCGGGAGTATTCCCCGTGGGCACGGAACCATTTTTGAGGTATATGCCGGTAAAGGACAGCCTTCTGGAGAATCATTCTTGAAACTTGAAGCCGGTAGTGGTGTTCGTGGAATATCCATTAATTATCCTGAACAACTCTCTTCCATGTTGCCTGCGATGGCACAGTATCCGTACACCATTCAGGGGAAGGGGAAAGATATCTATATTGTCAACGTCGGCATACGTGCAGCTTGGAACGGACTGGATTTGTTCAGTAACAAGTGCGATAACCACTATGTGGACTATCTGGCAGGACATGCTTTCAAGAATGTGATTCGTATAGGCGGAGGTTCGCAAGGCGGTATGGTTAATAACATGCAGTTCAATACCATTGTCTATGCTTGTGGTGCTGAAACAAAATTTGGATCTTGGTCTAATAATGCCGATGCTGATAATGGCAAGGCATACGATCAGAATATGAAGGAACTTCGTTTTATTACGGTGGAAGACTGTACGGATGAGATTCTTTACAATGATTTCCATTACGGAGGATACGAGGGTATTGTGTTCGATAAGTCCGGTGCAGGCAGGGCTGCTTCTGGAAAAGCACTTGGGCTTGGTATAGACGGTTCGATGAATTCTGCCATGTTCAATGCGCTGGGCAGTGCAGGTTTTCCGCTGGTGAATACGCAGTTAGTTGCCCTTGAAGCAAAGAGTACTGCTTTTCCTGATACCCGTTACATTACTTTGGGTGAAACATTTACAGGAAATGCTGAGTTTTATGGCATAGACCTTTGGGGAGGACCCAAACATTCGACTGTTATTAATAATGGGAACTTGGTATTGAATCTGGCCAATTTTTCAACTACTGGTAACGTTTATCATTTCTATTTGCCTAAATCAACCGGAAAGGCCAGGATGCACAATGCAGTAGTAAATATGAAGTCTGACGCCAGTATTGCTAATTCAAGTCATGAGAAGCAGGCATTTGTCGGTGCCAGTGTCCTCGACGTAGAATCGTGGAGGATTAAGTTGATGGGTGAATGGGATTGCAATCTCACGCTTACCCCCGTTTTTGAGGCTACCGATGCCTTGTTGAGCCGTACTAAGTGGAGTATCACCGCCAATGTGAACAATGGGAATGCCCGTAATGCCATTGACAATAATGTATCTACCCGATGGGACACAGGACAATCACAAAAAGCCGGTCAGATGGTTACTGTGAATATGAATGCAGCCAATAAGCTGAACAGAATAATTCTGGATTCTTCAAAAAGTCCCGGTGACGGTCCTGCCGGTTACGAACTGTATGTGAAGAATGGCGCTAACGCTGACTGGAAACTTGTAGCCGAAGGGAAAAACGGTACTTCCGTCCTGATTATCGGTTTCCCGGAAGAGACAGCAACACATTTCAAAATTATCCAGACCGGGACGAAGGGCGGATATTGGTCTATCCACGAGCTCTATGCGGCACTGGTGGATGATACCCCTACAAGTATATCACCGGAGGTTGCCGAATCAGCCGGAGAGATTTATTATTATGACGGTCGGTTGGCTTGGAGTGGATTGAAGAGCGATGTAGACAATCAAGTTGAAATCATTGATTTGTCGGGACGACGCATATTATCACAGCAAGTGAATACTAATTCCCTGCAATTATCCGGCATGCAAGGCGGGTTCTATATTGTGGTGGTCAGTGATGGCACGAATGTGTTGCGGAAGAAACTGTTCTTTAAAGAATAAAGCCTTGACCGGGGTATGATTTTGCGTTTGGTTGATGAGAATTATAAATTGTTTGTTTTTAGTATTTGTGTTGATTCTCAATGTATTGCATTTACCAAATGTTTTTCTGATAATGTAAAAGCATTTACCGTAGTATGTAACGACTTTTACCGCTTATTGTAACGGCTTTTACTTCGGTATGTAACGACCTTTACCTCGGCGTGTAAATGAAGTTACCGTGTGGGGTGAAGGTTGTTACCATGAAATGAAAGCAGCCGTGTCCACGTAAGGTGAAATTCATTCACCTGCCGGGGCACGGCTGTTTGTTTGTAAGATATGACTGGTCGTCCGTTGTATGGTAGATAGCGGAAACCTTGTTACCAGCTATATTCTTCTACATAGCTATCGAAATACTCTTCCTGTTGCAAACCCAACTTCTTGGCCAGTGCCATCACTTTTTGTTGTTCGGAAGGCGACAACAAGGTTTCTCCTTTCCGTTTCTGATAATATTTTCTGATTCCCCACGTGCCTATCAGCCCGTAGCGGAATGTTCCTGATGCACTGACAGCCAGTGCTTCCGTGGTGCGGACAAAACCTTTGGCATAGTGCACTTTCTGGTTGGAACGGTAATATTCGCACTTCCCTGTCCTGGCTTCAATCGTTTTCGGATTCAGTGTAGGCGGAAAAGTAACACTTGCCGGTGTATGAGTGTATGCAATCCGGCGTAGGCAAGTGTCGGCATGAGGGCAATCTGCCGTTGCGCACAGACCAAAGTTATGGGGAACTCTTGAATAATCGAATGATTCTTTTTCCATTGTGTTTTCAATTTAATGATTGTGCGGCAAAGGTACGATATATATCACAGATTGAGGCAGATTATAAAATGATATTCTGTGATATTATGACTCGTTTTTATAAAGTATGTTTGACTGAAATATCAGGATTATCTTTTATAAATAAAAAATCCGTTACTTCCATATCATACATCAGTAACGGATTTACCCTGTCAAACAATCTGATTACTTCGTTAGATTCCTATATCTCTGTAAAGCTTCCAGATAATAGTAGTCTGCATAGTTCAGAGGCACATCTATTTCCGAGCCATGAGGAAGTGAACCGGTGGAGTGCATCAGTACAAATCCTTGGTTGCTGCCTTTCATAGCCAAATATTTATCACTGGAAAGATTTTTCAGAATGGTTTCGGCATAGTCGAAATATTTCTTTCCTTCCGGAGCTAAGGTGCTGAGCTCAAGTAATGCTGAGGCTGTGATGGCTGCTGCCGAGGCATCTCTCGGAGTGCTTTTACCTGCCGGTGCGTCATAGTCCCAATATGGAATGCAGTCGTCGGTAGTTACTCTTTTCATAATCATATCCGCTATGTTTGTAGCTTCTTGAAGGAAAGCAGTATCTTTTGTTTCGCAATAACATGAAGTGTAGCCATATACTGCCCAAGCCTGTCCGCGCGACCAAGCAGAACCATCGTTTTTACCTTGATAAGTACCTTTACTTTCCACTGTGCCGTCATTGTTGTAGCTGATGACATGATAAGAGGTGTAATCCGGACGGAAATGATGTTTCATGGTGGTTTGAGCATGTTTAACAGCCACTCTGTAATAAGTGCTGTCTCCGGTCAGCCGGGTTGCATTAAACAATAAATCCAAGTTCATCATGTTATCAATGATAACCGGAAAATTCCAGTGTCCGAAGTCCCACGAGCGGATACAGCCAATTTCCGGATTGAAACGTGCGCAGAGATTATCTGCTGTTTCCACAATTATGCTTTTAATGCTGTCATTGGGAGCCAGGCGGAGAGCATTGCCGAAACTGCAATTGATCATGAAACCTAAATCATGCGTATCTTTGAAACTTCTTATCGGGTTCAGCAAGTTAGTATATTGGATAGCTTGTTCTTTTAACTTTTCATTTTTTGTCATCTCATAGGCGTACCATAGGCTCCCGGGGAAAAAACCGCTGGTCCAATCATAGATATCGGTCAGATGCCTTTTACCAGTTATTTCAACAGATGGATTAGGTAAAAGAGCTTTTTGGAATGAATCGGGACTTCGTTCCAACTGGCTGGTAAGAAAGTCGATGTCGTATCCCGCCCATACAGATCTGGGGAGCTTTGCAGAGTCAGCAAGCTCATTTGCCGTCAATTCCAATTGATAGGAAGCAACATCTAAAGTTTCTTTTACCCATGATTCCTGATTCATATCTGTTTTCTTTTGACAACTGACGAGCCCCAATAATAGGGCGGCTATAATTGATCTGTTTATTTTCATACTAAAAATTGAATTATAAAATGATTATTACTATACTACTTAATCTTCTGATTGATAAACCACGTTTGCAGGGATTAATATCTGTTTCTCCTTTTGATCTCGGAAAATGATAATTTCCACTACTTTGGTAAAATCAGCCTGTTTTGTGTGTTTTATCATATCCGCCAATGTGTGAATATCGTTTCCTGCCAATGAAAGAATCACGTCATTAGGTTGTATAAAGTCACGTAATGGACTTTCCAATGCATCAACAGCAATGACATATACGCCTCGCTTAGAATCCATTCCGGTAGCGGAACGTTCTTCTTCCGAATCCAGTTCTTTTAAAGACAATCCTGACCAGTTTTTAGTGACTATGCTTTTAGCTTTATGTGCATAAATAGTCGGGAGGGGCATTTGGGGGTGTTTAGCCAGTTGTTTTAAATTAGGAGAAACCACTCCGAACTTATTCATCTCAAAGTTCTTGAAACCACATAAAGGAGTTATCTTTGAAATCTCCACAATACTGAAGTCACCAATGAGGGCATTTTTGAATGTTACGGGATAAACAACAGAATGCTTGTCTGTGTGATTTTTAATTGCCTCCTGATAGGACAGGCTGTCAGTAAATAAATTGTAATCTGTCTCTGCTCCCCAATCAGAAACTCTGATAGGACGGTAAGGACGCATTATCAGATTTCTGGCAAATACATCACCACTGTTTTTAAACCATACATGTGGATGGAATGTATTATTCACTATTATATTGTTTTCTACAACTCGATAGAAGCCTTCTCTTAACTTTATCCCTCCACTTAAGCAAAGATTATTATAGATATGATAATTACTGGAACCATCATCCAGGTCAATATCCCAACCACGGTCACATTTGAATCGGTTGTATCGTATTATATTTTCTTTTTTAGCGTCAAGGAGGATGATATCAGGCTCTACTGCAACCAAACTGTCCATTTGGGAACGATTGCTTCTCCAAAAGCGGTCTCTTCCCCAGGAGTTGAGCGAACCGTGATCACCTGTTTCTCTTACGGTGTTGAAAACATCATTGTATTCGATAATATGTCCTCCCCAAGTACCTTCGCTTATATTGATACCTGCACGTGGGGTATGGTAGATGCTGTTGTGACTGATAGTGATGGAACTGCACATTGATAACTGAACTCCGGCAACTTGTTTTTCGTAAAGCCCTATATGATGAATCAAATTGTCATAGACTAAACATTCTGTTGGATAATTCTCTGTTTTAGAACCGGTGATATGGTCAATCTGTGGTATAGCCACGGATTCTTCATACCTGAATGAAGGAGAACGCACGGCTTCAGGATCACCTACGAAACAGATCCCGCTGGCACCTATTTGAGACAAATGACAACCTGTGACAGAAGATTGGTAGTTATAATTAGAGAAGAATATTGCGTTACCTCCCAAATTATAAAAATTACAATCTTGTATCCTACTGCTTTTACTACCCTCCAATAGAATACTGCCGCTCCGATATATAGCCCAGTCCGAGCGCAACAAGGGCTCATAATGTTCCATAAAAGTTCGGGTGGTTTGAGTAAACTCAATATCTTTTATAGTAATATTCTGTACCGGTCTTTCCTTACTGCCTCTCAATTCAATCAGATGCTTCAGTTGGGGCGTTTCTAATGTAATCTCTTCCATATTCTCATCAGGCATGGGATAATAATAGAGTATTCTATTTTCTTTGTCATAATACCATTCTCCCGGCGCATCCAGTTCTTCAAATATATTTTCTACCATTCGATTCTGTACATGTCCGGCAGAGGGACGGTTGTTCTGCCAGCCTCCTTCCAGTTGCAGTGTGTTATTCTTGTTCTTTCCAACAATTTGATAATGAATATCTCCCCAGTCTGATGCATGCATGACATGCAGATATCCCCCCTTGGGAGCCTTCCACTTCTTTATCCTTTCAGTGGAAGTGGCTTGAGCTGAGGTACCGTTAAACCTGACTGCAGTAGAGTCAAAATTGGGGTATCGGGCCATTGGACGATAGCTGCCATTGACAAATAGCTGATCCATTATCGCCGATTCCTTAACAGAGGATTTCATGATATTTTTCTTATAATGTTCCCAGTTGGGATGAAGAGTTACTCCGCTTGTAATAATTACTTTTTCTTCAGGATATGCACAAATCGTAAGTTGCTTTTCTCCATTTCCATCTTCGGAAGTTAAAACGAGTGGTTGTTCTAACCGATATACACCTTCACGCAGGTAAATGGTTGTAATTCCATTTTGCTTGCGTGACTCTTGCTTCGCTTTTTCTATACTTAGAAAGGGAGAATCGATGTCTCCTTTTCCTGTATCTTTTCCATTGGGAGACACAAAATATTGCGCCTGTGAGTATGCGTAATTTGTTCTGACAAAGCATAACAGAAACAAATAAATGATGATTTTCCTTCCCATTTTAGTATTGCTTTACCGTTTTACCCTTCACTCTTGTAGCTGACATTTCAGTGTTTTCTTTTTGCCATTTATTTTCACTTCAAGTTCTACGCTGTTTCTTGTTTTTTCTTGAAACTTAGCTGAAATATCAACTTTCTTATTTATATCTTTGACTGGATATATTACAGTTATATAACTCACTGTTTCTTCACTTGTTTTTTCAACATTAAAGGCAAAGGCAGGGCGCTTAGTGCGATGGCGATAGGATGTGGAATACCACCCTTCTTCCTCTTCCATCTTTACTTCTTTATTTGCGAAGCACTGCAACACTACATTGCTATTGCCCTCGTAGGCGGTAGCTAATTTTTTATTTTGAGAATCAATGTTTACTTTTCCGTCACAGAGTTGATAGTGCAGATTTATGGTTCCTTGCGCTGTGCCTATAGCCTCATCTACAATAACGAAGTAAGAAGCATCTATAAAAAAGATGAAACGACGATGCTTAAGTTCCTTATAGCTTGGATTCTCTGTTACCAGTACTTGTATATCACCATCTGCTTTCCACTGCTTGGTTACGGACTGCGTAGTCTCTAAATCCTTGTTGTTTAACGTCAGTGTGTTATGTACGGCTGTCTGTCGGAACCAATTACGGAGTTTCGCTACTTCTTTGTCACCGCCATATACGTATGAGCCTGAATCCGGAAACAGGTTCTTGCCGTTAAACCACAGTTCGAAAGTGCCATTATCGGGTTGACAATGCCATTCTCCCTTTGGACCGGCTTTTATCATCATTATTGTGGCATCTTTATTCCACCCGTTACGAAATGTAAAGAAACCGGACGTTAGGAAGCCTTTCGATAAATTATCCGGTGCTTTGCCTTCCTTCCCCAGTGTAGCAAAATAGCGTATTTGTTCATTGTCAGGGAATAATTTAGTCCAATTCCGGAATCTGTCCCGTGTGTTTTTCCGGCTGGCATCGCTGAAGCACGGGTACGTATAATCAGGGAAATTAAGATTCAGAAAAAATACAATCATATTCTCTACAGTCTTGATATATGATTGTGGAAATTCATTGTGAAATCCATTGGACTCTGCCATGAACAATGCTTTTTGAAATATATCGGCACAAGCGGCATGGTAGCCCAAGTCTAGCTCATACTGACCTCCATCCTCATATACTTGTTTTTCTATTTCCCTATTCAGAATCTTGATACCACTTTCTCTCCATGAAACAGCTTCTTTAAATTCGGGGAAGAAGACACCTGCATAAATCATGCGTTGCGCTTCGAATAATAGATGGTTTCCTTCCGCTGAATAGTTATGAAGCACATGAAAGGCGTGACGCCGGTAGTTCACGAGAAACTCCGTCAGAAAGTCCGCCGTAAATGAAGGTGATGAAAGAAAGAGTGTAAATTGATTGATTTGGTCTGCCAGACGGTGGCTTGTCTCTAATGGACGCCAGGCAAATCGCACATTCTCTGCCACATCTTTGGTTTTACTATGGCTCAGTATCTCATACTCTTGTGCATCAATTTCGAGTAAGGGATTCTTTCGAACCCAGTCTCTATATTGATAGACCCATTCTTTGGCATATTTTTCGTCTTTACTTAAATAATATGCTTTTCCCATGGGAATAAACCACTTATGGCGGTGCAATTGCCAGCGCAGTTCATTATCTTTCACCGGCCAGTATTGCCAATTGATGTCTTTCCCATAATTGAAGGGCCGGTAACCATCATGTACATAAAATGTATGTTCCAATGCTTCGTCTGCCCATTCTTGCTCTTGTTTGCTGATGCTAATACTATCGAGGTTAATGGTAGGATTAATTATGCTTTTGCGATTCTGATAATATTTTAGAAGAGCTTTTGCAGCATCTTCCTCGTTCCCTTCATGATATAGTCGGTTTACCTCTTCCAATCCCGGGTAGTTTAAATCCAGCAAAGTAAATGCATCTTCGTTCAATGATTGTGCCCATACCGTATTAGTAAAAAGACATAGATAAAAGCAGAGTATTATTGTTGGCAGCTTTTTCATATTTATATATGAAGTTAGTATTTATAATGAATATACCTATTTTCTTATGAGATGAAAGAGAGAGAGAGAGAGAGGAATAAATTGAGTATAATACTGCAAAGTATTCCTCTCATAGATTTTCATAAAAGCATCAAAAAGGATTAGCTTATTTTTCTCCTATTGGGAAAAAATATTTTTCCTATTGGAGAAATAATAAAGCCTGTTATACCACTTTATTTTTTAAACGTTACTTAATAGCCCGGATTCTGTTTCAATAGCGGGTTAGAAGTCATTTCTTGCTCCGGAATCGGGAATAAGTAACAATCTTTTGTAAATTGAAGTGCTGTACTGGAAAATGCTGGCCAACCATCACGCCCTTGTGTCCAGTAATCCTTCAGTTCACTAACCAGAATATCCCAACGTGCCATATCAAACATCATGTGTCCCCACTCGAAACCTAACTCACGGAAACGTTCTTGTTGCAGATATTTCATTAGATTTTCTTTATTACCGGCAATATCTACGCCTTGAATAGTACCGATTTGTTCAACAGAAGGCATATTGACTCTATTTCTTACTCTATTGATTAATGAAACGGCTTTGGGCAAATCATTTTCATGAATACAAGTTTCTGCATATAGTAAAAGGACGTCTGCATAGCGCATCACAATCATATTCATTGGGCTGTAGCCACTTTTTCCTCCGAGTTTCCCAACGATGTATTTTACTACGCAATGATTGCTGGTTTTAGAATATCTGCTCTTGAAGTTTGCATTGTCTTGCCCTGTCTTCTGTATAAACTCTTCAACGGCAGGTGAATCCTCATACCAAACTGTATATTTCAAACGGGGATCTCTGATTTCGTAAGGTGCAGTGGCATTAAATTGCGGATCCTTTGACTCATAGTTGTAATTGAATACAGGACCGGGAGTCGCATCTGTACGGTCAATATATGTGCTGGCTACTTTATACCCATTAAGAGTCTCAAATAAGTCACAGTAGTATTCAGTTGGTTCCAGATAACCAAATCCTCCTTTGAAATTCATATTCGCTTCGGCGGGCGGATTTATAAAGTCCATGAAGCGGTTCATGGCATATTGTCCCGTGGCAGTGGGGCGGGATGGATCATATTGAATTTCATAAATGGATTCTATTCCATTTTCACCGTCTGGCCAGAATTGATCATAATAGTGAGGAGTTAAGTCATAATCAGCATCCTGCACATCAACCAATGCTGCAAATTCCTTTTTTGCGTCTGTCCATCTTTCTTCATATACGTACACTTTCCCTAAAAATGCTTGGGCGGCACCTTTTGAAGCACGTCCCAGGTTGGCTGTGCCACGATATTCTTTAACAGAGGGCAGCAATTGTTTTGCCTTCTCAAAATCTGCAATAATCTGAGTGATGACTTCTGACTTTGGAGTTCTGGGCTTTAAAACTTGGTCATAACTAACCTGCGGTTCTGTGAATAGGGGTATATCTCCAAATAGAGTAACCAAGGTGAAATAAGCATATCCACGTATAAAGTAAGCTTCTCCCAATGTTCTGTCGAACACCTGCTGGCTAACGTTAGCGGGCTTTTCCGTATTAGTGAGAATATTATTGGCGCATGCGATTCCTTTGTACATATTCTGCCAACATTGGCGGGTGAAATCCAGGCTGGAAGAAACCATCGGGAGACGTCCGTTGTATGGATTGAATACACCGCAACGACTGGTTGCCGTTTCTCCTGCAAAAGGAGTAATTCCATCAATCATCGGAAAGAATTCTGAGGGATATCCGGTCATGACCGAATACATACCATTGGCTGCTGCTGCAAAATCATCGTCAGTTTTGAAGAACGTTCCTGCAGTCAATTGATTCTGAGGATAAGTTGTCAGGAAGTCTTCGCAAGAAGACAAGAGCATACTTGTTATTATCCCTATTATTAAATATATCTTTTTCATATTTCTCTATGTTTTATGTTTGGAGATGATTTACATTAAAATTTCAATGAAAGTCCCATTGATACAGATTTACTTACCGGATAGTATCTCACAGTGCCATCCTGTTGGGTACTGGTGGTTTCCGGGTCGAATCCTACGTATTTTGTAAACAAGAAGGGGTTTACCGCATTGAAGAAAATGCGCAGGTTACTAATCCTCATCTTCTGTGTGAAACTTTGGGGTAAAGTATAACCTATCTGAATATTCTTTATACGGAAGAAACTGGTATTCTGCATTACCTTTTTATGACCTTCCGGGGCATTGGTACCGAGCCCTGCCATTGCAGGATATTTACCGGAAACAGTTACATTGCCATCTTCGCCAACAATAGTACGATTGTCGAAATATTCTTTATAAATATTGCAGAACCTGGGGCTTATTCCGCCATAGCTGTTATCATAGTAGAGACATTTTTTTGATTCTCCACTCGTGGCTATAGAAAGGTCGATACCTTGCCATTCTGCCGTTAGATTAATTCCATATACTAATTTGGGGTCACGGCTACCAAGGAAGGTTTTATCTTCTGTATCTATTTTGTCATCTCCGTTGGTATTTTGGATGATATAGTTACCCGGACGAATGTCACCATTCGGTTTTACGCTGTTATTGACTTCATCCCAGTTTTGATAAATGCCTATTGTCTTATAGCCAAAATAAGAATTGATAGGATATCCTTCTTTAATCCAAAGGTCATTTTCTATTTGGAATGGAGCTACCCCTCCCATATTTGTCACTTCATTTTTATTGTGTGCAAGGTTGATGGATATGCCATAATGGAATTTTTTAATATTGTCGTTCCAACTTGCACTGATTTCCCATCCGCGATTCATCACCTCACCGACATTAATGACGGGGCCATTTAAATATCCTGTAGAATAAGGAATGGTAGCGGTAAACAACATATCATTTGTACGTTTGTCATACCAGTCAAATGTAAAATTCAGCCTGTTGTCCAATACTGTTGCATCAATACCTACATTGGTAGTGGTAGTACTTTCCCATTTGATATCCTTATTGCTCATGTCTGTCTGGTAATAAGCCGGATATATCGCATTAGGGGCTCCTAAAGGATAACGGTCGGTCAGTTTGTAACTACTTACCCATGCAAATGACTTGATATTGGCATTTCCCAAAGTACCATAGCCTATTCTTAGCTTTAAATTGTTCAGCCAGGAAATCTTTTTCATGAACTCTTCCTCACTGATGCGCCACCCGATTGATACAGAAGGGAATGTACCCCATTGGTTGCCCGGTGCAAATACTGACGAACCATCTCTTCGGATATTGGCCTGGAAGAGATATTTACCCATATAGTCATAATTCACTTGTCCGAAAAGAGAAACTACGGAATTTTCTGCCATACTGCCATTTAAATAATCAATGGTGTTACCTGCATCAATTACACGCAACTCATTACCGGGAAAGCCTGTTTTCTTACCGGAAAGATTCCCTGATTTAGCTTTCTCCGCTGTAAATCCGGCAAGTACTCCTAAAGTATGCTTTTTTGCAAATATTCTGTTGTAAGTAAACAACTCTTGTATCTCCCATTTCTGACTATCTGAATAGTTGCTGATAGCTTCAGCATTAGCTTCTGTGTCATAAATGCTTTCAGGAGTTTCATAATCATACACTGTATAACTGGATTTCCAATAGTTCTTTTTGCTCCATATATACTGTTGATTATAAACAGATTTAAATTTCAGTCCTTTGAGGATTTCCCATTCCAGGAAAAAGTTTGCTCGAGTGGTAAAGGTGTTACCTTCAATCAGTCTTACGTAGTTTGGGTCGCTGAGGTACATCATGGACAAAGGCATAGCCTGCCCTGCATCATACTGTCCGGAGAGACTACGAAGTGGAAGTCCATATGAACCATCAGGCATATATTGTGGAACGCTTGGATGCATGAGTAAAGCGTTTTTAGAATAATGATAGATATCCTCACGGCTATCAGTATTGGCGATACTGGCTTCTATATTGACTCCTATTTTAAATTTCTTGTTGAAGGCATAATCAAAATTTGAACGGAAATTAAAACGGTCATAATCTGTCAGGTGGATGACCCCTTCTTGCTTGATATATCCGGCTGAAATAGCATATTTTGCCTTCTCGGTACCGCCTTTCATGGAAAGATAGTAGTTTTGTATGGGAGCATCATTCTTATAAGCATAATCCCACCAGTTGAATCCTTTGCCGAGGGTCTCAGGCGCATGATTGCCACTCCAGGGCAGAGTCTGATTGCTCCATGCGGCTTCTTCGTTCTGTTTTATTGCCATTTCTGTAGCATTCAGCACATCTGGCATGTGAGAAACGCTTTGCCATCCATATTCAGCGGAAACTTCTACCTGCATAGCTCCTGTTTTCCCCCTTTTAGTGGTGATGAGGATAACGCCATTGGCGGCTTTTGAACCGTAAATAGCTGCTGATGCCGCATCTTTCAGTACGGAAATGGTTTCGATATCCCTCATGGCAATGTTGTCTAATGTTCCCTCAAAGCCATCAACGATAACCAATGGTTGTGTTCCTGACATGACTGAGCCTATACCTCGCACTTGGATGTTGGATGCAGATCCGGGAGCACCATCTCCTGCTGTGATTTGTACACCTGGTAGTTTCCCTTGTAATGCTTGTGCGGAACTGGTTGCTGTGATTTTAGTCAATTCTTCACCATTAACGGAAGATATGGCACCGGTTAAGTTCACCTTCTTCTGTGCAATATATCCTGTTACGACTACCTCATCCAGTATTTCTGTATCTTCTTTTAAAATGACAGAGATTTCATTTTTCCCTTCTACAGATATTTCTTGTGTAATATATCCGATGAATGAAATGACGAGAACTCCTTTTTGAGGTGCATCAAAACTAAATTTGCCATTTATGTCGGTAATAGCTCCAATTGTCGTCCCTTTGATAGAAACATTGGCACCGGTTATAGGGCCTTGACTGTCTTTTACAACACCTGAGATTCTTCTGTTTTGCAAGATATTCTCAATAGAGTTCCGCTCTGTTAATGCTGCTGACACATCATTTGCCTTAGTTTGTCCTGGGAGGCAACAAGCGCAAGTTAGTAACGAAAGCATGAGCATTCGTTTTGTGTAAAATTTTCTCTTATTCATAATTTTTTTAGTGTTAGTTTATGTATTAGAAATTAGTGTTATTTCTTATTGTGCCTTATTGAAACGGAAAACCAAGGATTCTTCTTTTATTCCTTTGGGTAGAGTGATTCTTGTTTTTCCGTTTCTACAGGTATATTTCATCTGCTTTCCGTTTTGCAGCAGCGTGATTTTACCGGTGGGGATATTGCCTTCCCATTCGATGTATGCGGGGAGTTTTTCATTTTCAGGGAGTGCGTAAATTGCATATAACGTTTTTCCGTTTTTATTGGCTGTAAACCAGGTGTTCCCGAAATGATAGTTAGGTGTTGTACGTGTATCATAGATGGCTGTACCATTCTTATGGAGCCATTCGCCAACTTTTTCTAAGCGTTGGTATACGATGTCATCGATATTGCCTTCTCCATCAGGACCTACATTCAATAGAAGGCATCCCCCTTTGGCAACCACTTCTGCCAGAGTGTTTATTACCCATTCTGAAGTTTTGTATTTTGGATTAGGATTCCATCCCCAGGTATTACTGAATGTTATGCAACTTTCCCATGGGAAATTCTGCTGTTCTTGCGGAATTGCTTGTTCTGGAGTTTGGTAATTCTCATTTCTACCGGGAATGGTTCTGTCAACAGTAATTAATCCGGGTTGTTTTTTGCGGGCATTCTGTATTATTTCATCTAACTTAATATCTTGTTGAGGTTTTCTTACCCATCCGCCGTCTAGCCAAAGAATATCGATTTTACCGTAGTCAGACATTAACTCATCAATCTGATTGGCAGTATATTCTTGATATTTAGCCCATTTTTCAGGGTATTTCTTAAGGTCGTAATTGGGATTGCGCGTAGGGGTTGCAAAAAACGGATCCCAATAATTTTCATTGTGCCAGTCCGGTTTTGAGAAATAAGCTCCAATCATGAAGTCTGATTTGCGAAAAGCTTCAAAGACATGGTAGGTAATATTGCTGTATTTTCCTTTCTTATACGGCCCTTTGGTAACGGTATAATCTGTATATTTGGAGTCGAACATACAGAAACCGTCATGATGTTTGGTAGTGAATATCAGATATCTGAATCCTACTTTCTTCATAAATGTAGCCCATTCGGTTGGCTCAAAACGGCTTGGTTTGAAGGATTCGGATAATCCCCAATACCATTTCTTAAATTCACAATAGGTACTTCCCGGAAGTGCTTCTCTGCGACGATCTGTAAACCATCGGTCTTCTGAACACAATGCCCATGATTCTGCAATGCCGGGAACTGAATATATTCCCCAATGAAACATAATGCCAAATTTTGCATCTTGCCACTTTTCTATCTTCTCTAATACGGATGGATCTGTGGGCCATTCGTATTCTTTGGAGGTTTCGTGAATAAAAGTTTGCTCTTTAGTGACCAAATTGTTTTGACCATTCACAATAAGTGATAAACTGATCCCGGTTAATAAGGTTAATAGTTTTTTCATTGTCTCGTTTAAATGGAGTTATTATTAATGTTTTTCATTATTCCTGCTTTTTTGTTTGATGTAAAGGTAGGGGTTGTTTTTTTATATTCGCTTTGCTCTTGTAGAAACGACTTGAGGTATTGTATAGAATGCTTTTATTTTTGTTGAAGTAGCTTTCGTTTTTGTGTAATATATACTTAAATAGCCTGTTTACAGGCTATTTAAGTGGAAATATGAAGTGGATTTTCAATTTCTTTTTTAGGTTTGGCTATGATTGCTTTTGCCGTTTTTTCCATATTCTGATGGCAGGCAACCAAAATATTTCTTGAAACTTGTAGCAAAGTAGGAAGGTACGTAACCAACCATGCTACTAATTTCAGACACTGTATATTTCCCTTCTTTTAGCAATTTGCAAGCATAATTGAATCGCATCTTGCGAATAAATTCATTGGTCGATTCACCAGTCAATGCCTTCATTTTAAGGTGAAGGTTGGAACGACTCATACACATCTCACGGGCGAATTCGTCTGTTGTAAATTCGGCATCATCCATGTGCTTTTCCATAACTTCAACCGCCTTTTTTAATAAATCTTCGTCTAATGGGTTGAGTGCTATTTTTTCGGGCTCGATTTCTAAAGATTTGGAGTAATATTCTATAGCGCGGTGCCGTGTTCGGAATAAATTCTTTATTTTAGTCGTAATCATAACTAACGAAAACGGTTTGGGGATATAGTCATCTGCTCCTACTTGTAAACCTTCCAATTGCTCTTTAAAATCAGTCTTAGCAGAAAGAATAATGACGAGGATATGGCAAGTGCGCAAATTTTGTTTAATGAGTTTACATAGTTGTATTCCATCCATGACGGGCATCATTATATCGGTCAAAACAAGGTCTACTTCTTGTTCTTTTATTATAGCTATTGCTTCTTCTCCATTTTGAGCTTTTAGGATTTGGTAATTTTTACCTAACTCGTCGCTCAAGTATTGTAGAATATCGATATTGTCCTCCACGATCAATATGCTTTCTTTATTATTTTTATTTGTCTCAGTTATGTCTTCTTTTTCTTGTATGTCTCCTGTCTCTGTAATGTACATATCTTGATTGTTGGTTGTATGAACTTCAGTTTCTTGTTCTGTGGCTTTTTCTTCAGGTTTATAGACAGACTCGTCTGTTGGTAAAAATACAGAAAAGACACTCCCAACACCCTCTTGGCTTTCCAGTTCAATCCTTCCATGATGCAAATCTACTAATCGCTGTACTAAGGATAAGCCAATACCGCTGCCCAGATGTTCGTTATCTACTTGGTAGAAACGTTCAAAAATTCGTTCTTGTTTGTCGTTAGGTATACCACTTCCAGTGTCTTTCACCTGAAGTAATAACATATCATTCTCCTCTTTCAGTGTTATAATGATGCTTTTTCCTTCCCCAGTGTATTTAAAAGCATTGGAAAGCAGATTGTTGGTTATCAATTCCAGATAGCTGGGGTCACAGAGGATGTTTTGTCCTTCTACTTCAGAGTAGAAGTTATAGTCTATTTTTTTATATTGAGCCATTTTCTGGTAAAAGAGAAAACTCTCTTCAATAGTTTGGTGAATAATATTGTATTTAACTTTAAGGTTAAATACGCCTAATTCAGCACGTCGGTAATCCATTAGTTGGTTTACTAGGTGCAGCAATCGATTCGTGTTTCGTTGTATATGTTCTAGCTGTTTATGTATCCAGCGGTCGCTCACCTTATCCATAATTTCTTGTAGAGGAGCAAGGATTAGGGTGAGTGGAGTACGTAACTCGTGTGAGATGTTGATAAAGAAACGTAGCTTCATTTCGTTTACTTCCTTTTGTTTCTCTTTGTCCATGCGTTCCATTTGGAGTTGCATCTTCATATTTTTTCGCATCCAGAAATATCGAAAGATGAAAGTGAAAATCATTATAAGAACAAATCCCAATAGTAAGATAGCCCACCATGTTTTATACCATACAGGTAGAATTATAATTTCCAGTTCGGTTGGTTTCTCATTCCATTTTCCGTTGTTGTTGGACGCTTTGACAAGAAAGCGATAAGTGCCGTGTGGCAGATTTGAGTAGGAGGCTGTACGCAAAATATCTGAGTAATACCATTCTTTATCGTATCCATCCAATTTGTATGCAAATGTGTTATGATTGCCGGAAATATAATTTGAAACAACGAATTCCAGCGAAAACACTGATTGGGCAGCTGTTAATGTAATGCTTTCCGTGATATTGATATTTTTTTGTAGTATACCGGAATCGTCACCGGGAAGGACTGTTTTATTGAAAAGTCGTAATCGCTTGATGACAACCGGTGGAGTATAGGGGTTATCCATTAATTGATCTGGATGAAAAGTAGTAATACCGTTAATTCCTCCGAAATACATTTCTCCATTTTCAGTATGGCAGAAAGAATTATTAGTGAATTGGTTACTCTGCAATCCGTCGTTATCTGTATAATTCCTGATTTTTTCTGTTTGCGGTTGGAAGCGACTCAATCCTTTGTTAGTACTTATCCAGAGTTCTCCATAAGAGTCTTCCAGAACCCCGTGCACTATATTGTTGGGAAGTCCGTTGGCTGTAGTGTATTGCTTGAATTCTTTCTTATTTATATCATAACGGTATAGACCACTTCGGGTACTTATCCAAAAAAGACCATTGTGAGATTCGTATATACTGTTGATAAAATTATGATTGACCGAAGAACCTTCAGGCAATAATAAAATACTCTTTAGCTCGTCTCCGATTTCAATATAGGTACTAATCCCTTTTTCACCGCAGAGCCACAAGCGCTGTTCACTGTCGCGGAAAATAGTAGTAATATGATTCGTCTTTATTGCCTTTTTGTCTTGGTCAGTGGCATAAGTTATGAATCTCTTCTTATGTGGATTAAAGCGTACAATAGAATCAAGTGTACTTATCCAAAGGTCTCCGTTGTTGGCTGGCACTATGGAATATGCGTGTTTTATATTGGAATTGTACGTTTCAATGCGTTTGGAATGGCGGTGCAGGATACTAATCCCTCCGGCATGTGTACCAATATAAACTAAATTTTTAGTTTCGTCTATATAGATTGTTTTTATATCATTTGATCCTAATCCTTCTTTTTGAGTGTAATGGGTAAAGGTGTTTGTTTCTTTGTTGTAGTGGTTCACTCCTCCGCCGTTAGTACCTATCCATAGCCCTTTTTGTTTATCTTCTATGATGCATGTGATTACATTATCGTTTAGCGAGTTCCGTTCAGACATATATCGTATGTTTTGGAAACAACTTTTGAGAGGGTGATAGTAGTTCAGACCTCCAAAGTAAGTGCCAACCCACATGCCTCCCTGAGAGTCCATAAAGATACTTCGAACGGAGGTTTGTGATAAACTTGTTTGTTTTTGCAGATCTCGGTCATAGGTGGTGAAAGTATCTTTTTCTTCGTTGTAAATATTGAGCGCGGTAAAAGTTCCTACCCATAATTGATTCTGCTGATCAGTGGCAAGTACACGTACATAATCAGAACTGAGTTGATGTTCTCCTCTTTTACGATATATGTTGGTTGCTAATGTCTGTGGATTGATGCGGAAAAGTCCTTTACCTTCTGTTGCTACCCATAGACGAGTAGAAGATTGTTGCAAAATAGCTAATATTTCCGTTCCTCTTAGTTGTGGAATAGGAAAAGATTTTAATGTGTTGCCGGATATGGAGTAAATAAATACACCTTGTCGTGGGGTACCGATGTAGACATTATCTCCTTCTCTTTTGAGACATGTGGCGGAAAGTGATACTAAAGATGTTGGAAGTTTATCAACGCTGAATGTATGACTTTCTGTGTTAAAAAGAAATATCCCTTTTTCTGTACATATAAGAAGTTCTTCTGAATTAATTTCTTCAATATCAATAATCGGTATATGTTCATCTTTAATTGGATAGAAGTTCACAAAATGATCTCTGCCCGAAGCATAGAGCGAAAGTCCTTCTTCGGTTCCCGCCCAAAGCCTTTTTTGACTATCTATTTTGAGAGTTCGTATAATATCTCCTGATATGCTGGCTGTATAATTCTCATTGTGCTGATATACGGTAAAAGTATATCCGTCATATTTGTTTAGACCATCGTAGGTGGCAAACCACATATTTCCTCGATCATCTTGTACAATGTCAAGTATCGTACTTTGTGATAATCCTTGCTCAAGTCCAATGTGGACAAAGTTTATTGTGTTTGAGAACTGAGCATATATTGGAAATGCTGAGAAAAAGAAAATGAGGTATACGCAAAGTCTTGTCATAATTAAATTTATAGAGAAACATTGTGAAACAAAGATATAAATAATCGGGGAAAGACCAATAGATAGGCTGAAAATAAAACATGTGCAGAACGTGCAGTGGAAATAAGTAATTGATATGACATTTTCCTCATAATTTTATTTCTTGATGTAATAAGATGCTGAATTTTTATTTGTAAAAATATGCATAAAAAAGGTATTTCTCATTTGGATTTGTTTAATGATTTTAGATTTCTGGGTATATTGATTCTAATTTTGTTGAAAGCTCTTTGGGTTTTGTTGAAAGTGAGGCGAATGGGGCTTATGGAGTCTGATTCTCTTATTTTGTTACTTTAAAAATGTGATATGGTCTTATATTGGAAGATAAAGAATATCTCAATGCCAATTCTTTTATCATTCTTCTCTTTTTTGTACCTTTGCTCCGCTAAAAGAATAATGAATGATAGTTTGTATTGCCGAAAAGCCCTCTGTGGCGCGTGACATAGCTGATGTATTAGGAGCGAAAGATAGAAGAGACGGCTATATCGAAGGAAACGGATACCAGGTGACCTGGACATTCGGTCACCTCTGTACACTCAAGGAACCGCACGAATATACCCCGAACTGGAAATCATGGAGCTTGGGAAGCTTGCCTATGATACCACCGCGTTTCGGAATAAAACTGATCAGTAACCCTACTTATGAAAAGCAATTCCATACGATAGAGACTCTTATGCAGAAAGCCGACATGATCATAAACTGTGGTGATGCCGGGCAGGAAGGAGAGTTAATTCAGCGTTGGGTGATGCAGAAAGCCGGTGCACGTTGTCCGGTAAAGCGTCTGTGGATTTCATCCTTGACGGAAGAAGCCATTCGGGAGGGTTTTGCCAAATTGAAAGATCAGAAAGAGTTCCAACCGCTTTATGAGGCAGGATTAAGTCGCGCAATAGGCGACTGGTTATTGGGAATGAATGCCACACGTCTTTATACTATGAAGTATGGGCAGAATAAGCAGGTACTTTCTATTGGTCGTGTGCAGACACCTACATTGGCACTGATTGTAAACCGACAGTTGGAAATAGAGAACTTTGTGCCCAAGCAATATTGGGAATTGAAGACAGTGTATCGGGATACGACATTCTCTGCTATCATCAGGAAGAGCGAAGAAGAATTGGTTCTGGAAGCTGAAAAGAACAAGGAGGCAATTGCTGCCGGGAAGAAACCCAAAAAGGAAGAAGAGAATAGAGGTATTGATCCTATTGCCAACCAGGAACAGGGTATGGCACTGCTGGAACAGATCAGGAATTCTCCTTTTATGATTACGGATGTAACCAAGAAGGAAGGAAAAGAAGCTCCCCCCCGTTTGTTTGACTTGACTTCCTTACAGGTGGAATGTAATAAGAAGTTTGCTTATTCTGCCGATGAGACCTTGAAAATCATCCAGTCATTATATGAAAAGAAAGTGGCTACCTATCCTCGTGTAGATACCACCTTTCTGAGTGATGACATTTATCCGAAATGTCCGGGTATCTTGAAGGGTTTGCGTGATTATGCAACATTTACAACCCCTTTGGATGGAACCACTTTATTGAAATCGAAGAAGGTATTCGATAATTCAAAGGTAACAGATCACCATGCCATTATTCCTACCGGGCAATATCCGCAGAACCTGACAGACATGGAGCGCCGTGTATTCGACTTGATAGCCCGTCGATTCATAGCTGTATTCTATCCCGATTGTAAGTTTGCTACTACTACCGTACTGGGTGCAGTGGAAGAAATAGAATTCAAGACTACCGGAAAGCAGATTTTGGAACCGGGTTGGAGGGTTATATTCGGAACTCCGGGTGCACAGTCACAGGAAGAAAAAGATCCGGGAGATGAAGAAAATGTATTGCCGGCTTTTGTGAAAGGTGAAAGTGGTCCTCATGTACCCGATTTATATGAGAAATGGACACAACCTCCCCGTCCTTATACTGAAGCTACTTTACTGCGTGCTATGGAAACAGCGGGTAAGTTGGTGGATAACGATGAATTGAGGGATGCATTGAAAGAAAATGGAATCGGTCGTCCGTCTACGCGTGCCGCTATTATTGAGACTTTATTTAAACGTAATTATATCCGCAAAGAGAAGAAGAACCTGATAGCTACACCTACAGGAGTCGAGCTTATCCAGATTATCCATGAAGAGTTATTGAAATCTGCCGAACTGACGGGTATTTGGGAAAAGAAACTTCGTGAGATTGAGAAAAAGACCTATGATGCTGCACAATTTCTTGAGGAATTGAAACAGATGGTTTCTGAGGTTGTGATGAGTGTACTTTCGGATAATAGCAATCGTCATATTACTATTGTGCAGGCGGTGGAGGGAGCATCCGGTGCTAGTAAGAAGCAAGGTGGAAAGGCGGTAAAAGAGAAAGATGCTGCCAAGCCTAAACGCCAAAGCAAACCGCGCAAGAAGGTTGTGGAAACAAATGCTGCTGGCACTTCTCAAATACAATCTATTGAGGGACAAACTTGCCCATTGTGTGGCAAAGGAACCGTAATCAAGGGGAAAACAGCTTATGGTTGCTCGGAGTGGAAGAACGGATGTACTTTCCGTAAACCATTTGAATAAATGATGGTCATACAATAATCAGTCGACTTTTCAGTTTATATGAACGATAACTTGTGAGGCATGAAATTATATAAACTGTTTTTATTTCTTCTTTGTGCTATCTTATTTCTCACTTCCTGTGGAGTGGGTCGGAGCCTGCGTCAGGCAGAGCAAAGTTATGCCCGTGGAGAATACTTTGATGCTGCACGCCATTACAAAACGGCCTATACCCGTACTCCTCCCAAAGATCGTTCGCAACGAGGTGTGCTTGCCTATAAACAAGGTAACTGCTACCGCCGTATCAATTACACGTTGAAGGCTAAAGCCGCCTATATGAATGCCGTCCGTTATCGCCATCCGGATACTCTTTCTCATTTTTATCTGGCGGAGATGCTTCGTAAGAATGGCGAATATGCTGCTGCCATACCTTATTATGAGAATTATCTTGCTTATGCACAGAACCAGTCTGATATAAAAGGGCGTAAAGATTCCTTGGCGCATATAGGAATTGCTTCTTGTCTGCTGGCACAGGAGTGGAAAAAAAATCCTACCCGTCATATTGTAAAGCGTATCCCTATTCTTGTTTCCCGCCGTAGTGATTATTCTCCCATGTATGCGGGTAATGATCCTGATATCCTATATTTAACTTCTACCCGTAACGAGGCCAAAGGTGCCGATCTGAATGGTATTACCGGCATGAAAAGTGCTGATATATTCCACTCCAAGCGAAATGAAAAGAAGCAATGGCAAAAGCCTGAACCGCTTGCTTCGGAAGTAAACAGTGAATTCGAAGAAGGGGCTTGTTCTTTTTCGGCAGATGGTAAAACGATGTATTTCACTCGTTGCCGGACATTGCCCAATGCACCGGCTTATGCAGAGATATATGTTTCTCAACGTGCCGGGGCAGAGTGGGGGAGTCCTCAGAAGTGCGCAATCTTGAATGATACCCTTTCTTCTGTTGCCCACCCTGCATTATCTCCTGCAGGTGATTATCTATATTTCGTATCTGATATGCCAGGTGGACAGGGCGGGCTGGATTTATGGCGTATCAACGTGACTCGTGATGGTTTCGGTTATGTCGATAATCTGGGGCCTGAAATTAATACTTCCGGTGATGAAATGTTTCCCTCTTTTGCACCGGATGGTACCCTGTATTTCTCCTCCACCGGACATCCCGGTATGGGTGGTCTGGATATCTTTCATGCTGTGCCGGATAGCCTGACGGGACGTTGGCGTATTGAGAATATGAAATCTCCGGTAAATTCACAAAGTGATGATTTTGGTATGACGTTCGAGCCGGGTGCGCCCAATCGGGGTTTTTTCTCTTCTAACCGGGGAGATGCCCGTGGCTGGGATCACATTTACAGTTTTGAGCTTCCGGAGGTACATCATATCTTGAAAGGACTGGTTTATGATAAAGAGGGGGATGTACTTTCTGATGCGCTGGTTACTTTGGTGGGAGAGGATGGTACTTATATGAAGATCAATGTGAAGAAGGATGGAACTTTTACTCAGGAACTTACACCAGGATGCCGTTATGCCTTGCTTGCTTCTTGTCGTGGTTATCTGAATGACAAAGAGGAGTTGATGACGGAAGATGTTAATGAGGATCGCCATTATGAACTTGAGTTTCCTTTATCTTCCATTACCCGTCCTGTACTGATAGAGAATATCTTTTATGAATTTGACCGGGCTGACCTGACTCCGGAATCTACAGTAGCCTTGGATGAGTTGATACAATTACTAAATGATAATCCGAATGTTACTATCGAACTCTCCGCACATTGCGATTATAAAGGGAATGATGATTATAATCTCCGTCTTTCGCAACGTCGTGCAGAATCTGTAGTACGCTATCTTATTAAAGGAGGCATTGATTCGCAACGTCTCACGCCGAAAGGGTATGGAGAGCAACAGCCTAAGACAGTCACAAATTTCACTCTGAAATCTGCACCTTTTCTGAAGGTGGGAGATGTATTGACAGAAGAGTTTATAAAAAATCTCCCACTGGAACAGCAGGAGATTTGTAATGCTATTAATCGTCGCACAGAATTTAAAGTGTTGCGAACCACGTATCAATGAGTTACAAGCTACGAGTTACAAGCTACAAGTACTATGCAGTAACGATAGCGCAGTACTCGTAACTTGTAACTTGTAGCTCGCAGCTTGTAACTCGTAGCTAATACCTTAAATGGAATTCAACGACTGCTTCGATTCCTTTTCGGAAAATATCCAATGGAAAGTTCTCATTTGGTGAATGGATAGCATTTGATTCCAGTCCGAATCCCATAAGTACAGTCTTGATTCCAAGTACTTGCTCGAATGTGGAGATGATAGGAATACTTCCTCCCCGGCGTACTGCAAGTGGTTTCTTTCCGAATGCTTTTTCAAAACCTTTCTCGGCAGCCTGATAGGCTGGAAGGCTAATTGGACATACATAGCCCTGTCCTCCATGCATGGGTGTCACTTTTACCTGTACGGTATCCGGAGCGATGCTTAGGATATAATCTGCAAACATTTGGGAAATCTTGTGATGATCCTGATGGGGAACCAGGCGACAAGAAACTTTGGCTGTGGCTTTTGAGGGAAGTACTGTCTTGGAACCTTCGCCGGTATATCCGCCCCAAATGCCACAAATGTCGAAAGAGGGACGGCAACTGTTACGCTCCAGAGTGCTGTATCCTTTTTCTCCGGATAGCTCTTTTACGCCAATGGCTGCCTTATATTTTTCTTCATCGAAAGGAATATGGGTGATCATGTCACGTTCCGCCTGTGGAACTTCTTCTACATCATCGTAGAAACCGGGCACTGTGATACGTCCATCGGCATCTACTACTTTGGCAATCATTCCACATAATACATTAATGGGATTGGCAACGGCACCTCCGAAATGTCCTGAGTGTAAGTCACGGTTAGGGCCGGTTACTTCAATTTCCCAGTATGCCAGTCCGCGAAGACCTGTAGTCAGTGAGGGCAGGTCGGCACCCAACATACTGGTATCCGATACCAGAATAATATCTGCTTTTAATAATTCTTTATGCTCCTCACAGAAAGCTTCCAGACTGGGTGAACCGATTTCTTCTTCACCCTCAAAGATGAATTTGACATTGTTCTTAAGCATGCCATGTTTCACCAGATATTCGAATGCCTTTACTTGTATAAATGATTGTCCTTTGTCGTCATCGGCACCACGGGCCCAAATGTGCCCATCGCGGATTTCCGGTTCAAAGGGGTTGCTTTTCCATAGCTCCAACGGTTCTGCCGGCATTACATCATAATGTGCATATACCAAAACTGTCTTTGCTGCCGGGTCTACTATCTTTTGCCCGAAAACAATCGGATTGCCTTTCGATGGCATTACCAGTGCTTCGTCTGCACCTGCTTCAAGCAATAGTTGTGCCCAGCGCTCTGCACAAGCCAACATGTCGTCATGATGTTCAGGTTTTGCACTGATACTTGGGATACGGATGAGGCTGAACAAGTCTTCCAGCATCTTCGATTCATTCTCTGAGATGTATTTCTGTATTTCGTTCATAAATATATATATGATAAGGTGATAGGGTGATAAGATGATGGGGTGATAAAATGATAAGATGATAGGGTGATGTCACTTTATCATCCTATCACTTTACCACTTTATCATTCTTATAACTGTGTAGTACGGTCAATCAGATAAAAATCCAGTATTGTCAAGGCAGCCATAGCTTCTACTATAGGCACTGCGCGTGGCAAAACGCATGGATCATGACGACCGCGGGCTTTCAATGTTGTATCTACGCCATCTATATTGACTGTATGTTGCTCCATCAATACAGTAGCTACCGGTTTAAAGGCAACCCGGAAGAAGATGTCCTGTCCGTTACTTATACCGCCTTGGATACCACCGGAATGATTGGTTTTCGTTTCAATGCGTCCGCAGTTATTGAAGAATACATCATTCTGCTCCGAGCCTTTTTGTTTCAGACCTTTAAATCCGTCACCATACTCAAATGCTTTAGCTGCATTGATGCTGAGCATACCGGAAGCAAGAGCTGCATGTAACTTACCGAATACGGGTTGACCTAATCCGATGGGGCATCCTTTGATGACACAGGTCACTACGCCGCCAATGGTATCACCTTCTCCTTTGGTCTTGAAAATAAGTTCCTCCATTTCTTTTGCCTTTACCGGATCCGGACAGCGTACTGGATTCGTTTCTATTAAATCAAGATCATAAGCAGTATAATTCTCTTCCAGGCGGATTGGTCCTACCTGCGAGGTATATGCTGTGATTTTTACACCCAGTTGACGGAGTGCCTGTTTGGCAAGGGCACCTGCCACTACGCGCGAAATGGTTTCGCGTGCTGATGAGCGACCGCCGCCACGATAATCACGGATGCCATATTTCACCTTATAAGTATAGTCAGCATGCGAAGGACGGTATACCTCCTTCATATTATCATAATCACTGGAATGCTGATTCTCATTCCACACAATGAATCCAATGGGACATCCTGTTGATTTGCCTTCAAAGATACCTGAAAGGAATTCTACTTTATCGCCTTCTTTCCGGGCCGTAGTAATAAGAGACTGTCCGGGACGACGACGGTCCAGTTCCGCTTGCACGAAATCCATGTCAATGCGGATGCCCGCGGGAAATCCATCTATGACGCCTCCGATGCCTTTACCATGTGACTCCCCAAAGCTGGTAAGGCGGAGAATGTTGCCGAATGAGTTGAACATAATCTTTTGCTTTAATGGTTTATGTATAAGGTTTATTCATGCCAAATCCTTTGAATAAAAGCTTTTGGTTGCATAAAGATAACAAATAGTTATGGATTTTTCTCATAAAGAGGGAGAAATATTATATTTTTTATGGAATGAGATGTTTTTTAATATCGTTGCGAATTCCTCCCATTGGCAAATCATTTTCCATAAAAGGTGATAATTAAAACTTGGATGCTTAAAAAAGGGATAGTTCATTTTAAGAATAGACCTTGTCGGATTTCTTTAAAAACTGTTATTTTGCACCTTGAAATATCAATACGAAAGAAACATGACCTTACAGTGATGTGAAGCTATTAATTAAAAAAGAATAATATGAAGAAAAAATTATTGTATTTTTTTGCTCTGCTATGTTCCATGAGTTTGTTTACTTCTTGTGGTGGTGGTGACGATGAAACTTTGGCTCCAATCGAAGGTAAATGGAATTTATCCCCTATTGTAACTGATGATGACTCTTATGTTTCCGGTCCTTTAGAACTTCTTTGGACAGGGAGTGCAACTATTGATATTGGTTTCGGTTTTCCTTTGCCTGTTGCGGACATAGCTCCTACTATAGAGGGGTTTGCTAATGGTTATTTGGCTCCTGTGCTTACTGATTTTACTTTGAATGGCGGGAACTTGGCTGCTACGGTTAGTGGTGAAAGTCTGAGTGCAAATGGGTTGGTCTCTTATAAATTGTCAGCAAGTAATCAGGTATTGCTGGTGTTGAACCTATCTGGCATTATAGAAAAGATTACCGGTAGTGGCACTTCTATTGATCCGTCAGTTATAACAGGTATTATAAATAGTCTTTCTGCGGATTTGACAGCTATGATAGCCAATGGTATTCCTGTTAATTATAGCATAGCTGCAGATGCTAATAGTGCTGTATTTTCTATTGATAAGAGTTTGATTTCGAAATTAGCCCCATTAATGCCGGTAATAGCTAATTTGCTCCCATCTGATAATGAAATGCTGGCAATGGTGAAACCAATTTTGGAAGATTTCCCTGATTTGATGGCAAAGACAGATGAACTTAAAATTTCGTTGAAGGTAGTAAGACCGGTAGCGCAATAAAATATTAGTTTATAAAGAGAGGACTTAGAATCCCACCTCTTTTTTATAGTATTGTAATTATATAATTATTGATATGTAGGCTTAATATTAACTGTCTTTAAGTGCTTGCCTCTCTTTGATAAACGCATTTTCTTCTATATTATAGATGTTTTCAAGTTAGAAAACAAACAGATGCTTTTATTTGTTTTTATCTAATATAAGAAGCTTTATACGTTTAATTATCATAGGATAAACATATGTTTTTCTTAAAAATGGGACATTAATAAAGTAGAATAGACCTTTTGGGTGTCTCTTAAAAGCCGTTATTTTGCTGTCTTGAATTATTATGTGTAAAAATGGAGTATTATTGCCTTCGTTGAGAAGGTTTGTATTAACTAAACAACAAAAATTATGAAGAAGAATTTATTTTATTTGTTTGCATTGATCTGCTCAATGAGTTTGTTTATATCTTGTAGCGATGATGACCCGGACTATTCTGTTGCGATTGAACAGGAGATAGCGGGTAATTACAAGGGAACATTAGACGTAGAGGTAGACGGAACGACTATTGGAAGGAATATTCCTAAAAACATATCAGTTGTAAAGGCTGGTTCCACTGCTATTAACCTGACCATGAAAGATTTTAGTTTTATGGGAATTACGATAGGTGATGTTGTATTAAGCAATTGTAAATTATCTGAAAAGAATGGCGTTTATACTTTTACGGGTGTTCAGGAGCTGGCGGTGACAGGTCTTTCTTGCACTATCAATGCCACAGGTACTGTGACCAATGGGCAAGTGAAGATTGATATGGATATTGATGCCAAAGTAGGCGATGTAAACCAGAAAGTAAAGGTGGTATATAAAGGTAATAAACTTTCTGGTTCCGAAAGCTCGGAGGCGAAGATAACAAGCTTTGTTTTTAAAGATGCTCCTATTGTAACAGAGCAGCCTATTATTGATGACGCTACGGGTAAAATTTCATTTAAAGTGCTAGAAGAAGCTACAGATACCGAACTGGCAGCATTAGTCCCGACTATTGAAATTTCTCCCAAAGCAGTTGTTTCTCCTGATACGGGTGTAAAGCAGAATTTTGCTTCAAGTGTTACTTATACGGTGATAGCGGAAGATGGAACAATCAAGGAATATGTTGTTTCAGTAGCTGGCCGTCAGGTAACGATGAAATTTCCGTTTGATGAATGGAAGTCTGTAGGTAGCGGAAAATCTCAACATGATGAGCCTGCAGAAGAAACGTGGGCAACAAGTGCATCAGGAGCTTCTTTATTGTGGCTTTATGGAGTAGAAGGTTTTCCTTTGTATAAAGAAACAGAAGATGTTGTTGCGGGTAATGCCGCAAAATTGGTAACAATGGATACAAGCGCGAAAACAAATGCTTTAGTACCTGCCCTTACATCCGGTTCTGTGTTTACCGGTTTCTTTAATATTAATAAAGTTTTTGAGGATCGTTTGCTAACTACTGAATTTGGTATTGAGTATGACAAGAAACCGGCTTATTTTAGAGGCTGGTATAAGTATACTCCGGGCGAGAAGTTCATAAACGGTAAAGGTGCCACTAAGCCGGGAGATGTAACGGAAGAGCCGGACAGTAAAGATGAATGTGCTATTCAAGCCGTGCTGTACGAAGCCACAGATGCTGATGGTAATGAAGTAATCTTAACAGGACATACTATAAATGGTTCTGAGTATCATGTAGCTACTGCAGTATTAGCAGATGGAACAGCAAAAAGTGCATACACCTACTTTGATTTACCTTTCACTTACACCAAAGAGTATGATCCGAATAAGAAGTATAAGCTAGTTATTTCATGTTCTTCCAGTAAAGAAGGTGATGTTTTCAGGGGTGCCGGCGGAAGTACTTTATGGATTGATGAGTTTGAGGTTATAGGTGAGTAAGAGAAACGCCTCTCATAAATAAATTAGGCGGAAGTGATTATAATCACTTCCGCCTAATTTATTTATTGTTCATCCACCTATCCATTTATATATACACTTAAAGTAACAGTTTTAAATTAGTTTGATATATAAATGATAATTATGAGCGGATACTTATTATAATATAAAATAGGTTGTTTCTTAGAATGAATAACCAAATCCTATGTTTAGATAAATAGGATACATGGCAAAGCTAATAGTATTGAAGTCTTTCTTGAAGATATCATTTAGCCCCCATGTTAAGTCGGCATAGACATTCAGATGTTTGAAAGCTTTCCATTCTCCACCGAATTGTATACCCCATTGGAACTTGCGAAGATCATTAGAAAAATCATAGGTTGCAACGCTTTCTCCACTAAAGTCTACACGTGAGCCTGTTTCATCAGGAGTACGAAGGTGCCCTTCGTAAACATGACCGGAGAAATCTCCTTCCAGTAAATATGAAAAATAAGGTCCGGCTACGAGTTTCCAGCGTTTGCTGACCTTATAGTTGGCAAGGATAGGAATAGTAAGGTAGGAATTTTTTACTTTTGTTTTTACACCTCCGGTCCACAGACCTTCCAATTCGCCGCCATTAGTATTGATAATCTTCATACCATAGTTTTTGACGGTAGCTTCTGTTGTCATATTCTTAGTTTCCAGACGTAACCCTAAAGTCAATCCCCATAATTTTTTCTCATCGAGCCATTTAGTGGCATTTCCTTCGATGGAAATTGTCATGCTGGGTACATAGCTATCTATTTTACGTATTTCTTCAGGTAATGGTAGAGGGGCAGTGCCACCAATACTGAATCCTGCTTTTAAAGAATATTCCCATCCGCGGAGGTAGGATTGGGTGATGCTGTGAGTTCTATCTTCCTGCGCTTTTACAGATATGCTTCCCACTACAGCCAGCAGGAATGCTATAAAAATAACGTTATATTTCTTCATAATTATTTTCGTTTTTAGTCCTCACAAATTAATTCTACTTCGTCTATATAAAGTGTGCTACCTACTGCACCTTTGAAGCGGTCACCATCTATACTGGAAGAGAAAATGATGCCAAGTTTGTATTTCCCATTCTGAAGTTTTTGTTCATCAATAGACTTGTTGTTTTGAGGTTCGAACGGTAAACTAAACTCGGTCCACTGATCTGTTTCTATAGCTGCTTCTGCTTTTATCTGTGCCAGATATACAAGCTTATTGGAAGTTTTAGCATTGGTACCATCCAGCATGAATGAGTTATCATCAGCTTCATACATAATAGCATAGATGTCGAATCTGTCTTTCGGACCACTTTGGGGCTGACCGTTTTCTGTATAAACAGGCCCGGCTTTGTATTTATAGTATCCTTTCAGAGTTTTTGGGCGTTGATAGATTTGGAACCCAAAAGTAGTTGCCTTTAGGGCGCCTTCTTGTCCGGCCAATGCTTTGCTGACATCAAAATTACCAATGAACAGATTACCGGCAGCAATATACATCTTTACCATCTCACCGAAACTACCAGTGTCTTTGGTTTCTAATTTGACACATTTGCCACTGTATCCATTATCTGATTGTACGGTAGGATAATCGATAGGATTCTTGGCCATTCCTGTTAGCGCAAAGCCCGGATTTCCACTGGACCATTGTAATACCTTTGATATTCCCTGTGAGGTACTTGGGGCAAATTCGTAGAGGATATGATAGGGGGTGTTCTCTGCAACCAGTAGCTTCTCAAAGTGATAAACTGTCGGCAACTCTGTCGGTTTAATATTTATAGTATAAATGGGCCTGAATTCACCATTTTCAGATGTCACGGTAAATGAGCGTGAATGACCTTCTTCACTAAAGTTATAGAAATCTCCGGTATCTCCGTCTCTGCTATTGTTGGGTTTGATAGTAGCTCCTTCCGGTAGAGTAAATTTTAGTTCTTGTTTTGCAAGGTTTGCACCTTTATGTACATATACATCGACTATTTTTTCATTCGCATTAATATTGGCCAGCTGCACATCTGCACCCGTACAACCATCAATGGCCGCTTCAGAATTAAGCGCTTCGT
>OGMF01000640.1_pt1 | contig 38461 bp, 45 predicted proteins | sample 1572921 | NCBI WGS metagenome assembly OGMF01 (sample SAMEA2581919, study PRJEB24529) | metagenome | biome: Human gut stool | place: China | collected 2011 | reverse complement strand
CCGAATATGTGCGGGAAGAAGCAATCTCAAACGGAAATCAGTATTGGATATGCACGATGGTTTACGAATCCGATAACACCGGCTGGAAAATAGCTTCTTTCGGGCATTGATAAAGAATTAGGAGGACAGCACAATGAAAAAACTTTTATCGCTGATTTTAACAATTACAATTCTTTGCTCCATGGCAATAACTGCATTTGCCGATGATACCGTCAATGATGCGGTGAAAGTAGGTATTAACGCAGAGTTTAAGCCGTTTGAATATTACGAGGGTGACGAGCTGAAAGGCTTTGATGTTGAGCTGATGAATTTAATCGGTGAGAAAATCGACAAAAAAATTGAATTTGTCAATATGGATTTTGATGCACTCATTCCGGCTGTTTTAAGCGGAAGAGTTGATTGTGCGATTTCCGCGATTACTGTTACGGAAGATAGGGATAAAGTGATTGATTATTCGAGAGAATATTTGAGAACAACGACAGTAACCTTTGAAAACGGTCAAATAAGCCGCAAGTACGGAGAAGATTATGCGATTGTTTTCCGTGACGGTGTTGCTCAAGCCAAATACAGGTCAATCATAATACCTACGGATTATGAGAAGTTATATATGAATATTGACGATGCTTTAAGCGATTTATCTCAAAACGGAACCGTCGGAAAGCTCATAGAAAAATATGATTTGAACCAACCGCTGGACGAAACAAAAGAAAATATTGAATATATGGATGTGCGCGGTTGTGGTACTCTTGGCGCAAAAACAGTGGAAATAGAAATACCCGTTTCGGCAAGCAAATGGGCAGCAGACAGCATTGAAACCGCAAGAAAAATAAATATTATAAGCGGAAACTGTAACTTCCCCGGGACAATTACCCGTGAAGAATTTTGTGAACTTGTATTCAATTATATTAAAAATTTTCCCGGATCGGCTTTCTCGGTGGCTATAATAAAACCTCCTTTTACCGATACGGATAATGAACATATTGAAGTGCTGAATGCATTGGGCATTGTCAAAGGAAAATCTGAAACGGAGTTTGCTCCGAAAGATTCGCTTACACGTGAAGAAGCCGCAGCCATTCTCTGCCGTTTGATAAACAAAATATATCCCGGTTGGGATGCGACGGCGCAATACTTTGATTTTGCCGACAGCGGGCAAATTTCCGATTGGGCAATGAATGATATTCAAGTCATCTGCAATATGGGTATTATGCAGGGCGTTGGCGATAACAGATTTGCTCCAAAGGAGTTATATACCACCGAACAGGCTATTGCAACGCTTGTGAGAGTATATAATAATTTTTCAAAATCAAATGATATATTAAACGCCGAGAATTTGTCTTACAGCCAAATAGAAGATTTGCAAGAGTCTGTAAACAACGGTCATTTTCCGTGGCGGCTCGACTATAAGCAAGTCATTATGAATTTTCTTTCCGACAAGGGTGAAAAAGCCGAAAACGGCGAACTCGTTGCTTTTGCCGGTGACAGAGAAAAATGCAGCGGCAACTATAAAATAGGAAACAGCATTTATACTCTTGAATTGTTTAAGCCTATTGATAAAAGCGAAACAGGTATTTGGATAGTAAAATCGTGTGCCAAAAAAGATGTTATCGGCGGTGCCGATGGGGAAACAGAAATAAGTGTTTCCGACTTGACTTTTGCCGACAAGCTGAACTCACAAATGCCTGCGGATAAAAACTATATGTTTTCTCCGCTGTCCGTCAAGATGGCTCTTGCCCTTGCCGCTAACGGAGCAGAGGGCGATACAAAGAATGAGATATTAAACACACTCGAAATTAAAAACCTTGACGAATTTAATACACTTTCAAAGGATTTGATAAAGAGGTACTCAAAGACCGATATTTTGAGCCTTAATATTGCAAATTCAATATGGATCAATAAGGACGAAACAACACAGAATTTCAGCAAAAACTTTAAGAATATCGCAACGGAGTATTACAATGCCGATGTTAAGACGGTTTACAACAAAAACGCTGTCAGTGAAATCAATTCTTGGGTGAAGGATAAAACAAAAGGCAAAATTCCGCAGATTATAGATAATGCCGATAACTTTTGGGCAATGCTTATCAATGCAATTTACTTTAAGGGCGCTTGGGAAAATGAGTTCAGCACATATCTTACAAAACCAGATGAGTTTACAAACGCAGACGGAACAAAAACACAGACAGATTTTATGAATAAAACAAACTGGATTCCGTATGCGGAAACAAAATCTGCAAAAATAATCGAATTACCGTATAAAAACAGAGTTGATAAATTCTCGGACAGCGGTGAGCACATCGGCACCGATAGCTTTGATGACCTTGATGTGAGTATGTATTTAATGCTTGCGGATAGCGGAATAAATACAGAACGAGAGCTTAATGCCGCAATCAATGGCAAAAGCTTTGAGCGAACATATACAAAGCTTTCAATGCCGAAATTCAAAATCGAGTATTCCGAACGTCTTAATGATATGCTTAAAAACATAGGCATTAAAACTGCTTTTGACACCAAAACGGCACAGTTTGAAAAAATGTTTGATTCGGGCAATATGTGGTTTACCGATATAATCCATAAGACATTTATCAGCGTGGACGAAAAAGGAACTGAAGCCGCCGCCGTAACCTCAATCGGTATGGGCGGTTCGGCACTTCCGCCCGAGCCGATAGAGCTTAAATTTAATAAACCGTTCTATTTTGCAATTCGAGATAATACAAGCAGAGAAATCTTATTTATGGGAAGATATGCTTTTGCAGAATAAACGCAGAAAGGCTCTTTGCCGCTAAATACGGCAAAGAGCCTTTCTTTAATAAAATTGCTCGATAGCAATTTTGCTTGTTGAATTAAGCTTTTTCTGTTCCTTTTTCGGAAGAACAATGGTCAAGACACCTGATTTATATTTTGCTTTTACATCTTCTGGAGTAACATCGCTGACATAAAAGTTCCTTGTGCAAACACCTGCATCAAGGAGGATTTTTGAATCCCCCTTGATGATACTGCGATGCACACGGAATTATTGCTCGGCACGGCATTGTTGCTGTTTGAAATCAAGGGCGCTGCTTTCTTTGCAAGCATTAAAAATAATTGAAAAGGCACGGTATCTGTATTCCATTTTACACCCATTTCTTTCTCAGAAAAAAGGAACAAAACATAAGGTTATTTTTGATACTGTGAAAAAAAATAGAAATTTCAAAAAAACTATTGACATTCGCTACTACATAGTGTATAATAAAAACAGGATGTAGAAACGAAAGGGGATGCTGCAATGAAAATATCAGAAACAGAAATGGAGATTATGAAAATAATCTGGGATAAGAACGGTAAGGTAACGACGAGCGAGCTTGCCGATAAAATGCCCGATAAGAAGCTTACAACCATATCAACCCTTGCAGGAAGGCTTATCGACAAAGGCTGTTTAAAATCCGAAAAGATTGGCCGTTCTCATGTTCACGAATACGAAGCGATTATTTCCGAACAGGAATATCAGGCAATGCAAACAAAAGAATTTGTAAAGTCTATTTACCGCGGAAGTGCAAAAAGCCTTATTTCAGCGCTTTTCAGAGATGAAGCTTTTACAAAGGCAGACATTGACGAGCTTAAAAGATTTATAGAGGAACAGGAGTGATGAAATATGATAGAATCGGTTATAATATCAACTCTTGCAGGCTCTGTTATATGTACTGCATTGCTGATATTCAAAAACAAAATATTATCGATCCTGAGCGGTAAGGCTTTATACTACATAAGCTTGCTTGCAATGCTTATATTCATTCTTCCGATGAATATCGGTGAAATATCGCTCCCAAAAGCTCCAATACATCAGCAAGTTAATGTGACGGAATTTAATACGAAAACAACGGCAGAAAAAACAGATAACGCACTGATACAAACTGTTCGGCAGGAAGCTCAGCAAGAAACACAGCATAATGTACTGCCGAAACCGTCAAAAATCGTAAGAAGATCTAATCCTATTACTATACAGGAGATCTTAATTGCTGTATGGTTGCTTGGGTTTATTATTCTAATGTGCAGATACCTCATTTCATACTTCAGATTTAAGAAGAAAATCTGCGGATTTGATACACACGAAGTCATCGACGGCGTGGACGTAATAAAAAGTACGATAATATCATCGCCGCTTGTGTTCGGATTTTTTAAGCCAACGCTTGCAATTCCCGAAATCAAGATGAATGAGGACGATTATAACCTTGCAATTAAGCATGAAATGGTACACTATAAGCATCACGATTCCTGGTTCAAGCTTTTTGCGGTGATTGTCAATTCAATTTATTGGTTTAATCCGATTACATATCTTATGGTGAATTTAATCGGCGAAGCGTGTGAATATGCTTGTGATGAACAAGTAACAAAAGAAATGGATATGTCAGACAGGAAGCAGTACAGCACAATGATTCTTTCGATGGTATGCCAGACTTCGCCCGCTTTGTCCAGTAACATGGTTAAAAACAAAAAACAGCTTAAAAGGAGGTTTGAGATGATTATGAAAAAGAAAAAATTTAGCGTATGGGGAACAACATTGTGTATGGTGCTTATTCTGGTGCTTACCTGCTGCAGTGTAGTATTCGCAAATGAGATCGAACCTTTGGTATCTTCTCTTTTAAAAGATGATTATGTTTACATTTCCACTTGTGGGGACGGCGGTTATAATGAGTTTGTCCCTGTTCGGAAAAACGGAGAATATTATTTGCCGTTAAGAGAGTTTCTGAATAAAACAGATATTGAGAATGATAAAATCAAATATAATAACGGAGTAATTACGATTGATTTTTGGGCGAATGAAACGACGATGATTTCTATGGGACTCATCCCAAACGGCAGCGAGACATCCTATTCACAAACAGAGAACAAAACGAAAATACCGGGCGAATATTCGTGGTCAGCGGTTTGTACGGTTGGCAGTAAAGAGGTTGAAATCGGGAACGAAAAATACACTTTATCCAATGCCCCGTATATTGAGAACGGAATTACTTATGTTCCTTACGAATATCTCAAAAAACTGAAATTATATGAAAACAAGACCAGGAGTGCAAACGAACCGAAAGACAGACGCCAAATAACATCAAAATTTATTTCGTTAATGATGTTCGGTTTTGACAGTGCGAACGCTGAATATTATACCGACTACATTCAAATGGAAGTTTTGTTTGGCGAAAATCCCTTTTCAACCTTTTCGGATATGACATACGGTGCGGAAGCAAAAATATCGAAAACAGGCTATCGCACAGAATTTGAAGCCAATTTCAATTATTTTGAATCAGATGATGCCCAAAAAGAAGGAAATGTTAAAATAAAGCTGAATAAAGTAACACGTATATATAGTAAAGGCAGTGATATAGAGGGATTATTTACAGTAGAAAAGAACGGTGAAATCATTTATGATAATCAAAAAGGTTATATCATGCAGTTGCCGTGTCCTGCAGGTGACGGAGTATTGGATTCTCAAAATACAAAAGTAAAAATCGGTGAATTAAACATTACTGCGTTTTTTACGGGTCTTAACAATGTCCCCGAGGAATATGATGAACGCTTGATAGAAGCCGCAGAAATAATCAAGCTCCCAAATACGGTCAAAAAATTTATAGTTCCCTCTGCCGTTAAGCTAAACGGTATAAATGTGAGCCGCGGAAGTAAGCTATACAGTCATTTTTGGTATAATCCCGAAAAGAAGTTTATTGATGTTAACATAGGGTTTGATAATTTTATCGAAGACAATGACAATCCTATGGAGCAGTACCGTATAAACAGTGAATTGAATTCAAAAATGACAGTCATTGACGAGAATACCATCTCGGCAGAGCTGTATCTCACAGAGGGGAATAATAACAGAATTGATTCCTTTGATGCAATAATCACATTTTTGCCCGATGAAGGATTTGAATTGAAATCTACAGACGGTAAATATATTATTAAAGGACAGACAGAAGATTTTGTTCCGCAATGGCAGTGGACTGAAGAACAAAGGAATACTCCTGTGCCTGCAGTGGTAATGATTGATGAATAATAAGCAACATAATACGGCTTGGTCTGCCTGGATTGACGAAACCAAAAAGACCATAACCATAAAGGAAACACAAAACGCAAAGCAAGTATTCTTTAAAAACCGTGAAATCGGTATAGAAACAATTATGAAGCTTGTTTCTAAAGGATACAAAATCGGATAGTAAAAAGGAACAGGCAAGTTCGGGTAAATACACAAGCTCTATGCTACCCCCGAACAAACCTGTTCTTTTGCATTAGTTCAGTTAAGGAATTTAAGACAAAAAGCAATCTTAAATCCCATCTCTTTTCAAAAGTGTCGATTTTTATTTTGCCATACATTTGAGCGTGTTTTTTAAGTTCTGAAAAACTCCTCACGCATTTTATAATACTGAAAATAATCAACGAATTTTAATTAGGTATGCCGAACAGTTTTATGTACTGAGACTTGGTTAAAATTTATAAATTTAATTAAAGAGCTTGACAAATACGACAAGTGTAGTGTATAATAAAACTGTAATACGACACCAGTCGTAGAAAGTGAGGTAATTATCTTGAAAAACTTTGAAAAAAGACTTCCGGACGCGGAGCTCGAAATTATGAAAGTGATATGGCATAATGAGTGTCCCATATCCACAAGTGAGGTGAAACGAATTATTGATGAAGAAAGCAATGCCGCTCGAACGCAGCAAACCGTTCAAACGCTTATCAACAGGCTGATAGCAAAGGAATACATTGCAAAGGGCAAACGGGGAAAAGAATATATTTATACGCCGCTTGTTGCCGAAAAAGATTATGTCGAATTTGAAAGCGAACGATTTTTAAGAAAAATGCACGGAAATTCCGTCACAAATTTAATGAGAGCATTGTTTGACAGTAAAAAAATAAGCGATGAGGATATTTCGGAGCTTGAAAAAATGTTTAAGGAAAAGAGAAAATGACAGAAATTATAAAACAAATTTTTGCGCAAAATGTAATTTCATCAATTAAATTTTCGGTTGTAATTATTTTGCTTTTAGCTCTTACAAAGCCGGTTATGAGAAGGTACACGGCAGGTTTTCGATACTATTCGTGGCTTGCGGTTATGCTTGTTTTTCTGATACCGTTCGGAAAACTCGGTATAAGCTATAAGGTCCCGATATTGCCTGTGATAATGGACATACAAAGCGAAACAAGAGATATTCGTAATTGGTATGAGGAAAAGCTGCCGCAGCAAACGGTTACGAAAACCGTACCCGTTAAACCGAATAACGGCGGACAAGCCGAAAATCCACCATCGGAAGAAACGACAGCTACGGTAAAATACAAAACACCGATTGATGTGAAACTGATTTTAAGTGTTATCTGGCTGGTCGGCGCAGTACTGTTTTTGATTTTGCATATAAAACTGTATTTTTCATTCAAAAGGGCAGTGAAAAGAATATCATCACCGCTTTGTGATGAAAGCACAGCCGACATTCTGGAGTCGGAAAAGCAAAAGCTTAAAATTACTTCCGATATACCGGTAAGAGTTTCCTCTGCTGCCGATACGCCTATGCTTGTGGGAATTATTCACCCGTTTATCCTATTAAGCGAAAATGAGTTTTCAGATGATGAGCTGCATTTTATATTTCGCCACGAGTTGATACATTACAAACGAAAAGATATTTTATATCAGCTTATCACGTTAATTTTTATATCGCTCAACTGGTATAACCCTTTTGCTTATATTATGGCACGGGCAATAGAAATTGACGGCGAAACGGCTTGCGACGAAAAAGTGATTAAAGGGAAGGCATACGAAACGAGAGTGTTTTACGGTGAAATGCTGATAAACTTTCTAAAAACACAAAATCAAAAAAAATCATATATGACCACAACATTTTTTGGAGGTAAAAAAGGTATGAAAAAGCGACTTACTCTGATAGCAAGTAAAAAAATAAGAAAAAAAGGAACGGCTGCAATGGCTGTTTTAATGGCGTTTACGATTACAGCATCTGTATGTGCCGCAGCGATGAGTAACGAGTTTTTCGGCGAAGTGTTCAGCGGTGATACATCGTATTTGGCGGACTTTGTAAAAACGGAAAGGCAGAGCGTAAGCGATGAAAACTATACGCTCACCCTTGAGCAATACCTGGTTGCGGAAAAACAGGCTGTTGTTATTTTCTCAATCGAAGCACAAACTGACACGGCAATCGCTGAATTTAATGCTGTTGACGAAAGAGGAAACAGCATTTTCCGGGATATGGACACGATCGGATTCGGTCCGGTTGACTATAAAAAGGCTTATATAAGCAGTTTCTCAACCGGTTCTGTGAACAAAAAATTTGATACGGATAAAAAGAAATACTTTGTTTTGAAATGTAATTCGATTGATAACAACGATAAGATTGATTTTTATATCTGCACAAACAAAATAAAAGGCTCACCGAAAATTGTTTTCCCTATGGAAAGCAATATAGAAACAAAGACGCTTAAATTTGATAATATTGAGGTTCGTTATAATCCGATATCAATTGAATTAAGCTATCCCGCAGCAGAAAAAAATGTCTGCGATTGGTGCGGTATCAGTACAAATTACTTTTATTTCAGAATGAAAAACGGTGAAATTAAGACCTTTAATCAGTTATACAGCTGGAGCGGAAGCAATATCAAAACAAATATGGGACATTTTCGTGCATGGGCAAAAAGAATTATCAAACCCGACGAAATCAAAAGTATTATTGTAAATGATACAGAATACCCGGCAGACGGTGTTTCAAACTCCGAAAAAATCGAAATCGACAGTTATTTGAAGCCTTTTATAATTAAGCCTTATATTAAAGAACATTTATGGCTGCCGCTTAGAGAATTTTGTGAAAAGCTTGGTGCGGATATAGTGTGGAACGAATCCGAAAGCACGGCAACCGTTACATACCGCGGTTCAACCTATGTGTTTACACCGGGCTCAACAAAGATAATAATTGACGGCGAAACGGTTGATTATTACGACAAGGATAATGACCATACCACTTTTATTGATGAGAGCGGAAGAATGATTGTTTCATTCGGCTTTACGGAAAGAATGGATATTGACTGTCACGGATATAATATGTATAATGAGAACGGCGGCATGAATCCGAATGCAATGATGCACATAGTACCGTAATTGTAGGATATAGCACCGCACTTTACAACAGTCAAATAACTAATTTTATTAAAAGGTTATGAATTTTCAGAGGATTCATAGCCTTTTAAATTTGTAAATATCCTTCCATAGGCATATAAAGAGCATATAACGATGATTTTAGGTCAAAACATCAAGTCAAGACTTGGGTGCGAGAAGTTGAAAATTTTGTTTTGATATAGGTAGTGAGTTTATATATTCCGAACAGTTTTATGTGTTAAGACTTGGTTAAAATTTATAAATTCATTAAAAGGTCTTGACAAACTATGTCTAATATAGTAGACTATATATGTCGACAACAGTAGATTATATTGGAGGTATGCCTTATGAAACACATAAATATAGGTGAAGCGGAGCTTGAAATTATGAAGGTTGTATGGAAAGCAGACGGGCCGATAGGTTCAACGGCAATCGGAAAAGCCGTTGAAGAAAAGGGCTGGAAGCGCACAACGATTGCCACATTTCTTGCAAGGCTTGTTGAAAAGGGTGCATTGTCTGCCGAAAGACGGGGCAAGGCGTGGTATTACACACCGATTTTAGCGGCAAAGGAATACAAAAAATCGCAGGTAAAAAATCTTATTAAAAATCTGTTTGACGGCTCAGCCGAAAATTTGGTTGCCGCACTTTTTGAGGAGGAGCAGTTTTCGGAAAAGGATATACAAGAGCTGAAAGCGATTTTTGAGAAAAAGGAGGGGTAAAATTGATTGGTGAATTATTTAAAGCTCTTTTAATCACATCGCTTGCCGGCTCTGTCCTTGCGGTTGTTATCAGCCTGCTTCGCCCGATTACAAAAAAGCTTTTCGGGTATTCGTGGCATTATTACATATGGCTGTGCGTACTTTTTGTAATGCTTATGCCGGTGCGGTTTAATGTAAATCCGATGCCTGCGCCGAACATTGCAACACAAACGATACAGACACAGCAAACAGTTGTCAGCGAACAACCCGAAACAACCGAAAATGTTGTGCAAACAGCCCCGGCTCAAAAGCCGCAGCTTTTGCAGAAAGCAACAGTTATATGGGATAGGATAATTTATAACCGAATGAATATTTTAGCGTATGTATGGCTTATCGGCGCAATAGCTTTAATGCTCTTAAATGTTTTACGGTATATAAGGCTGAATATTAAAATACGCAAAAACAGCGAGGTTATATCCTGCCCCGAAACAAGAGCGTACACCGACAGGAAAATCAATGTTCGTGTGTGGGAAAATGTTGCGTCACCGTTTATAACAGGTATTTTCAGACCAATGCTGATTTTGCCGAAAACAGAGCTTTCGGAAGAACAGTTACACAACATACTCCGTCACGAAATGACGCATTTTAAGCGGCACGATATTTTATATAAATGGTTTGCCGAATTTGTAAAATGCGTTCATTGGTTTAACCCTACCTCGTGGTATGTTTCAAAGCAAATTGCGGCAGAGTGCGAAATATCCTGCGATATGTCGGTTACAAAAAATATGTCGGGAAGCGAGGAAATGAGCTATGTGAGCACAATTCTTTCCCTGCTTCCGACTGGAAAATCCAAACAGCTTCCGCTTACCACACAAATGGCAAGCAGTAAAAAATTTTTGAAAAGGAGATTTATTATGATTAAGAATAAGAAAACAACAAGCAGATTTATGTCGGTATTGTCAGCGGTCATTGCGGTTATTATGCTTTCGACAACGGTATTTGCAAGCGGCGTATTATCCGATTTGACGACTGATGATTACACGATTGAAATTACAAACAATGGCGAAAAAATTGAACTTAAGAACAAACCCTTTATCGAAAACGGTGAGGTATATGTTCCGCTTAGAGAATTGTTTGAAAAAGTCAGCGCTATGAATCACCCCGACAGTAAAATAGAATGGGATAACGGAAAAATTGATTTGGATATAGCTTATTATGCTGATGCTTACACAACACACAAATCTCCTAATGACAGTCAGGACGTTGACATTATTACCATCATAAGCAGTTATGCGATAGAAATCGGAAATTCTACAATTCTGCTAAATGCGCATCCGACACTAATGGGGCAAAATATATCACACGAAGATATTATGGATAATGCGCCTGTATTAAAAGGCTCAAACACATACATTCCATTTTCGTATGTTCAGCGTATGCTGCACTCACAGCCGTGGCAGATAAGCTACAATGTATACGGTAAAAATAATATGCTGATTGACTTTTCGCCAACATTTAATTTCGTTTCACCTACGGTTGTAAAAACAAGCCAATATGATAACAAAACACCCGAATATACAGTAGACCAATTCTTTTATTTATTTAGTAACGGTGATTTCGGGAATATGAAACGTTACTGCACTCAAAACTGCATAGATAATTTTTTCAGAGATAATAGCGTTTTCGGTATGAAAAAGGCAACACTTCAAAGCATAAGCAAGGATGCCGATGATTTAAGAAAAAGAGGTTTTTTTATAGTCGGCGAATGGGCTGCGCTTGTAAACGTAACAATGACGCCTGCTGAAAACTCCGTTTTCGATCCAAATCAAACCGAAACATCGTTTTATCTGATATTAAAACAGCAGAACGGCAGATATTTAATTGATGAGTTTGCAACAGGACTTTAATTAAAAATCACATTTTATAGATAAGCTGTATCAACAATGTATTTATCACGGGGAAAAGGTATTTTCCCCGTTCCCCTTTTGCACACCTGATATTCTGTATCAAAACAAGTTTGACTCAGAATATCAGGTGTGAATTTATTTGTGCATATAAACAAATTTGGCGAAAATATATTTACAGAATGCTTATATATATGTTATAATTATTACGCCATAGTATACGACTTTTTAATGAAAGGAAGTGTGTAAATTGAAGAAATCACTTTGCTTTTTAATGATTACCGCTATGATTTTGACGACAACGCTTTGTGCTGTAAACGCAGACAACGGATATACCATAAAAGATTATATTGCAAATTATTATTCGGAAATTTATCGGGAAGGTGCAGATGCTGCGTTTGATAAAATCACAATTCAGGACACGGACAGAAAAAACGAATTATGGGTATTGACCGGGAATTTATCGGAATATAATATATTTAATAACAAAATTGAGAAAATAGAAAATCCTTATGTTATACAGACGGCGGAAAGATATTATATTACATTGCAAAGCACAGCGGGCAACTATCTGTATCTTTGCATAACCAAAAACGGCGAAATGTTTTTTGGTCGGTATGCCGATTATGATAAGCCGAATTATTGCGAATATATAGTTGCGGAATCCGCCGCCGTATCAAATGAACTATCTCAAATATGTCAAACCGGCATAAACGGCTATATAAATCAAAATTCAGCTGAGGGTGTTCCCGAATGCTCCAATTGGGCGCAAGGCATTGTGACAAAAGGTGCGGAATTGTCTTTCATCCCGTCCTATTTGCTTAAAACTCATTTCTCCGAAAGTGCCTCAAGAATAGATTTTTGCCGCATGGCTTATAAAATGTTAAATGTGAAACAACAAATAAGAGTTATTGAACGCACTCACCCATTTACCGATGTTGACAAAGACGAGAGGGAATTGGCATATTTATATGAAAACGGTATTATAAAAGGGAAATCGGCAACCGAATTTTGCCCGAATGATTCTATTTCACGGGAAGAAGCCGCAACTATCCTCGACAGGCTGTTTAAGTTTGTTTATAAAACGGATGCAGACAACCCCGATAAAGAAAAATTGTATGCTGATGATAATACAATCAGCGATTGGGCTAAAAACAGCGTATATTCAATGAAAACGCATAAAATAATGATTGGCGTAGACAACGATTCGTTTTCACCGAAAACACCTTTTTCGCTGGAACAAACCGTTGTTACATTGGTAAGAATTTACGAATATAAGTAAAACTGCAACTATTTTGCACTGTTGCAGATACCGTCTTTAAATCGGAGGTGAAAAGGCAATGAAAAAAATATGGTTTTTAACTTTCATCGTAGCAGCAGTAACATCCACTATTGTATATGCCGGCGGTTACAGTTTTCACGACGGCGTTTACAGAGGCGAAAAATGGGAGTTTGATTTCGGTAAGCCGAAGAAAAATTATATAACAATCATACCGAAAGACATCCCTGAACCAAGAGTACACGGCAACGGATATATTGTGCGTGATACAAGCCCCGAAAAACCATATGACATAATATTATTATCCGATCAGAAATAATTTGCACAAATGGCTATATTATAAAACTCAAAAAATATCGTGATACCTGTTTTGTGTATCATGATATTTTTTATGTGTGTAGAAAGCGAAAACTATATTTTCGGGCAAGGTAATATAAAACCATTACCTTGCCCGTTTTGACCTCTGAAACCCCTTATTTTATGCGATAAAAAACGCTTAAAATGTCAACACATATCTTTAATCATTCTAACAATATCTCAAATTGCCGTTTCTATAAAATTTTTGTATTCCACCTCAATAAACGAATGACACAGCTTATATTATCATTTTTGAAATCGGATAGAATTTTGCACAAACTGAGAGCCACCCATTCCAAATTGGAATAAGGTTACTATTAACTGCTGTTAAGCTCTGTATAATTTTCTTTTTCAGCTTTATTTAAACTCTCAGGATCATTATTATCAGTATCGTTATATTCAGGTTTATTATTATCAGTCTTATTTGGTTTTAATTTTGAAATGTCCTGACATTTATTTTTTAAATCTCCCGACCTTTCAGCCGTAAAAGTCCTGTTCTTTAAATTTTCAATGTCCGAAGATAAAATAGGTGCAGTGTCATTTGAGAGTGTATCAGTAATTTCATCTTTATTGTTTTCAGGTTCTTTTTCTTCCGGCACACTGTAATCAATTTTACCGATATATATGAGGTTGGGTCTGTTCAAGCCCTGTCTTTTTTCCTCTATCAAACCTACCTCTTTAAGCTGTTTTATAGCTCTCCAGACCGTTGTGGTGCATATGCCGAGCATATCAGCCAAGTCCTCGCGCTTAAAAATCAAAAATATAGTTCCGTCATCTTCAATCCAGCCGTTTGTTCTTGACAGCTCCATTCGGTCAAGAAGCAGGGCATAAAGCATTTTTGCGTCATTATTGATTGTGGTCTTATATCTCGGATTTGTATATAGCTCTTTCGGCACTTGATAATATTTGTGCTGTGTTACCTCATTGATTTTATATAAATTACTGTTCACTGTTTTCTCCTCCTAAAACTGAAGCAGAGCGGCAAATGCCGCCCTGCTCATAATTCCATTTCCTCATCATCTTCGTCTTGTTCTGTGTATGCCTGAATACGATGCAGAGTTTTAACAATATTATCAATAATAACGGGTACTGTTCTATGATAATAATTGCCGTAATACACCGAATGTTCATCAAGCATTTGCTTTATTTCATTATCTTTCTCTTTGCTTTCTTCAAGGTTATGTATTCGCCCTTGCTGCTCAAATGTACTTCCACGGTTTATAAACAGGTTAAAATTATCGTAACTGTTATGCTCATCCCATATTCTCGCACGAAAATCGTTACTGTTATTCTCTCCGTAAATCTCGCTGAACAATATAGGCGAATCCGTCACAATTACATCAACCTTACCGACAAGCCTGTTTATTCTGTGAGCCTGTTCCTTAAATATGCTCTCCTGATCTGCTAATGCCTCATAATTCTCGTCCCATACAAGCTCTTTTGCATATTCAGGCACATACTCGGTCACAATGCCCCGTTTCTTTAACTCTGAAGCAATTTCCCAAGCGCATGTTGTTTTCCCGGCTCCGGGACCGGCAAAAAGATTGACAACCAGAGTTTTCATATCATCACTCCAATTCTTCCTCGCAATCCTCGCTATTATCCAACGATTTTTGATATTCTCCCATACGCTCGCTGAATGTATTCTCAACGCTGTCTGATACTCTATCGTTCCAATCGCCGTAGTCATACCAATCCTGCATTAAATCAGTCAGTACACAATCGCCGGAATTTAAAATATACTCCTTTTCTTCCGGCGTAAATGTTTTGCTTTCTGTCACATAACAATACACATCCTCCATAGCCGCTATTTTATAACACGATTCAAATACATCAATCGGACTTTTCGATACCATTGCTTTTTTGAAATTGATATATTCTTCATCAAATTTCTCACGAACAAGCTTATCTGTCCTGTTCTCATCAATCGAATCCACATATGCCTTATTCATATCACTGTAGCTCAACACTTCTTCACTTATCCAATCATCCGAAAAATCCATATCTTTTGCATTTTGCAGTGTTATATACGCTCGGCAATATGTTGGAATACCGTCTGTATGCTTACACAGCAGACAATTCGCTTCCTCTGATTTTATAACCTCATATTCAGTGCCTTCTCTTGATTTAACAGTATTTTTCTGTTTTTCTCTTTCTATCAAATCCTTTGCGACAGCCTCAATAGCAGCCTCTGATAAATGGTCGGGAATATAGTCCGAAAGCACATTATCGGTTTCATATATAAACATTGCCACTATCGCATTGTCCGCCCATTTACGAACCTGGTCACTGTAATTTTGTGAATCCGATCTTATTGCATTTACTATAAGCCGTTTCACCATCTCCCGACCGTGTTCATCGTAAATCGGCAGCAGCGCGTCAAGCCGCCGTTCATCATCAAACGAAAGATTTTCGGCATTTGCGTTCAGTACGGTTTTGCAGTTTACAGCCTCCTCATAATACTGTCTGAAAGCTTCTATGTTTATGATAGGCTTCATAATCAATCCTCCGTTTCCGTTCTCTGTTCGTTTTTTCCGAATATAAGCTTTGCATTAGTTACAAGCACAAAGTTTGTCTGCAAGCTCTGTTCGCCCACTGTAATAGGTTTATTTTTCAGCTCACCCTCAATATAAATCTGATCGTCTTTTTTAAAATTTCTTCCGATAAATTCCGCCATACTGTTCCATGCGGTTATATCGACAAAAGTGCTTTTGTTCCTGCCCTGATAAATCATAACACGATTATTCAGGACTGTTTTTTCGCCTTTTTCGGTTGTCACCGTTTTTGTCTTAACCTCGTTTAACAGTTTGCATAATTCAATTACCATAAAATTTATACCTCCAATCCTTCATCATTCTCATTTTCGAGAAATTTCTTTAATGCATAGGGATTTACTGCTTGCAGCAGATTATATACCTCTGAATTGCTTCTGTTTACATCATTATTAAAAGCCGCCTGAAGCTCAAGCGACCTTGTGATTATATCTGCTTCAACATTATCGAGAATCAGTATTGTTTTTGTGTTATTTCTTACTTTGCAGCCGTCACCGTTCAAAAGCATAGAACACTTTCCGGCTATCAGTGACATTCGGTAGAAATCAAATGTATTCTCCCCGAGCGTTTTCCCTGTTGCAAAATGAACCTGCCGTCTTTCATTTTCGGACGAAAGATATTTTAAGTCAATATCAAGATATATACCCTCGCTGCCGAAGTTCACGCTGCAAACCGCCTCGTCAAAATCGGGGATTTTATCATCAGGCTTCAACTCTCCTGACATAATAAAATAGTCATCGGGCATAAATCCCGCCGCTTCAAGCTTTTGTGTCAAATCGTCAAATACTTCACCGTTTGTTTTTGTACCTAAACGCCTTACACGCCTTTGTTCGTCAGGCTCACTCCATATGGTGTGCTGCACCGTTTCCTTGTAATTCATTCTCAAGCCTCCAATCAAGATGTTGTGCCATCATCATCAAACATTGAACCGTTAATAACAAAGCTGTCGGTAATGGTTTTGCAAAACTCAACACCGTTGACACCGCCTCCGTAAATGTAAATATCATAATTATGCGTTTCGGGATTTTCTGCTGTTCCGGCAAGCGAAACCTCGGTATAAATAGTTCTTGATTTCATTATCGAAATCGGGTTTTCCGCAGTTGTAAAAACAGTTTGAGTGCCGCTGTTTGCCGTCCTTTCAAGAGGTACTGTATTACCCTGTGTGCCGATTATATTCGTTACGGTATAATTCAGCTTTACATCAGCTTTCGTTGGCGCCTGAACAGTTTTTTGCGGCGATCTGTTATTACCCCAAGAATTGCAGCCGCCGCTATGCGACACAAGCCTTGTTGAAACGGATGTATTCAAATCAACCGTAAATCCGTATCCGCTTTTAAGCGTTTTGGGTGACATAGTATGTTCCGCAGACAAACTTGTTTCATATATAAACTTGTGCTTACAGGTATATTTATGTGAGCCGTGCCGTCTGCAAGATTTAGTTACGGTATGTGAATCTTCTTCCGTCCACCGTATAACCTCACCGCAGCTTGATGTATTTTCATCAGGCAAATTCGGCTGTTCCGGCTCTGTCGGTTCATCATCGCGTTCGTGAGTTTCACCGGGATTGCCGTTATTCTTTCCGTCATTCGGAATATCCGTCATTTTACCGCCTTTATAAAAAGAAATCTTAACCGGGTAATCAAAATGAACCGCAACGGCTCCGGCATTTGCAAAGGTTTTATATCCGATAGCAATATTATTACTGCTCATCCAGTCAAAAGTACCGTTTTCTCTGTCAACATAAATGTTCAAATCGGATTGTAAGTGTCCCAAATTGTTTTTTATCTGCGAGGGATGTATAATGCCATCCGAGCCTGTGTTATAGATATTATCGGGATTGAAAAAACCGTTTGCCGCACCTACCGACCTGCCGTTTTTCGTCCACATCGCATATCGGTTATATCCGTATGGCGCTACTACAAACGGAATTTGTTTTGAAAGACCGCCTACGAAATTGTTATATTTATAAGTTGTATCAAAATTGAATTTAGGATATGCCTTAAAAACAATTTTTCCGCTTTCATATTTAAAGGTAAATCCCTTATTCAAATTAAAGATATTATTAAGCGGTATGCCGTTTGCCGACATAACAACATCAACATTGTAACCATCATTAAGCAATGATATAACTTCATTCGGCAGTGCCATATCAAACTCCATAACCGCATTTACGGCTTCTGCAAGCTGATCGGGATCGTCAAAAACCTGTTTATCATAGATACGGACAAAATTATTGCCCCAATAACCGCCGGAATAATGCCACAATTCTACGCTGAATGTGTTTTGTGCCGAGGCGATAAAGCTGTTTTCGTAGGTTTTATCCTCCGATATGGCTGTCTGCCACTGTCCCCACACATTACTTGCTGCATATGCCGATTGTGTCCCTGCAAAAAGCATACACAAAAGAAAAAGGAGAGCGAAAATTCGCCCTCCGGATAATATATTCTTTCTCATATTAAATTATCCTCCTTACCACTGAAACAGTTTTGAAAAATCATATTCAAAGGTTTCGCTGTTCTCGCCTGTTTCCTTAACAAGTGTAATTTCATTTGAATGAGCGGTACTGATGTTATAATATGCTGATTGTGCTTGCGAATCAGGCATATCCACGGCATCAACGCCTATTCTTATTACAACAAAGTCCAAATTATCGGGATTTGATAAATTTAGTTCTTTCTTAAAGCTTCCACTGTTGGGGATTTTATTTTCCTCTATCATTGTAAATCCCGTTGTCAATCCGAAGCTCGGTTCATCTTTCTTTGACTGCGATGTAATCATCAGCCAGTTTTCAAAGCCTTGCGGAAGTTCCGGGAATGTACCGCTTACATAATACTTGCCGTTTTCTTTATAAAACTTCAAGCTTTCAAGCGTTATATCCATAAATTCCTTTGACTTCTGAACATTCATTTTGCCGTCACTCATAACATCCGTATTGTTGTTAAACGCCACATCGCCGTACATTTGCACACGATAGCTTGAGTCTATCATTCTTACAAGCATTGTTGTTGCCTCTGCTCTTGTAGTATAGCTGCCGCCCGAAAAAGTTCCGTCCGGCATACCGCATATAACACCTTTTGAATATACCTCTGCAACATACGGCTTACAGCTTTCACAGACATCAGACCAATCCTTTATCTTTGCAATATACTCCTGCGTATCAGCGGCCTTAGTTTCCTTTAAAACCTTTTCCATTGTCCTTGCCGCAAATTTCGCCATTCTCTGCCGTCTGATAGGCTCGTCATATTCGTTTTCAGGCAATTCATCGGCTTCAATAATACCCAAACCTCTCGCTTTTTGGATATAGCCCTCTGCCCAATGTGCGTCATACACGATAGAACCCGTATCAACAAGACCAATAATGGTTTTTATAAACTCCGCATTTGTGATTTGGTTGTTCGGTCGGAAGGTGTGATCCTCATATCCGTTTATACCGCCCTTTTCCACAAGCATTTTCATATGCGGATAATACCAGTCACTTGTTTGTGTATCGCTGAAAATCGACCTCTGCTGTTCCTGCTGTGTAACTGTCTGCGATATATTATCGCCAAGACTTAGTGTTATGCTGTCGGCAAAAGCCGTAGTACCCAAAAGCATACCGATACCGACCGCCGCTGCTATAATTCTTTTCATTGCTGTTTTTCCTCCTTGCTTTTCCTAAATTCTTCAATTTCATCTTTGTAATATTCAAGTAATGCCTTTTCAATAATTCTGCTGTTCGGAATATCCGTCTTTTCGTGCTTGTCAATAAGCCACTCAAAGATAGTGTTGTCAAGATATATCGCCGTTTTTGTTCTGTATACTGCACCCATAACAGTACCTCCGTATCTTTTTTTCGACTCCATTATAACACAAGTGTCGCCACCTGTCAACACCTAAAATATATTTTTATTCAAATCGCTGATTTCTCGCTCTTGCCTTAAACGGAATATCAATATCTACGGGAACCAACGAAGATAGCACAATCGGTTTCATTCTGACAACTCCCGATACCTGATACAAAGCCGGACTGTTTTTTATATTGGTGTTTTGAATAATCAGCTTATACTTCACTTTTCCGTCCTCAACACGCTCATTCGATGAATTGAGCTTCATTTCATTATGCAGATAGCTTTCAAATTCAGCCGTTGCAGTCGGAATATGTATCATAGATATATGCTCCATACGATACTCGTCAAGCATTGCATAATCCGTCGCAATATTAAGCGCCCTCGAAAGCTCCGTATCAATATACTCTTTCACGGTGAATATGTGGTAAAACTCAATCGTTACGACTGTAATAATGATGAACGCCATTATAAACAGAATAAAGAAAACATTAACCGCGCCGCTTTTTCTTTCCATTCAAAACACCTACTTCCAGTAAACCTGACTGATGCCGATAAATTTCTTTTCAATCGGTATGCTTATAACAAGCGGGGATGTGAATGTAGGCTCAATCAGCTTAATGTCAATCGTATCATGAACCGTCAGCGTAAACTTCTGCCGCAGTTGAATTTTATTCGTACCGGAAATATATGCTGCGTTCCATGTTATTGTCGGATTTACACCCATTTCCGATTTCAGCTCATTTGCAAGCGCAGTGATATTACTATCTATTCTGCCGTTTGCTTCAACCGCCCTTACAAGAGTTTTCGCCATATAGTCCATATTCTGCTTATATATAAAAGGTTTCCACAAAGCCACAAAACAAAATATAAGGCTCATTGCAACAGCAAATTGAAAAAGGACATCCAAGAAAGCCTCCGACCGCTTGCGTCTAAATTTCAATTTCTTCATCATCTTCGGATTCCTCCGTGCTTTCCGTTTTTTCACGCTCTGCAAAAGCCTCTATGTGTTTTCTTACTTCATCAGGCAGTTCCTCATAATATTTTATTGTCTTTCCGTCATCGCTTATATGAGCAATGGTTTTATAGTCGTTATCGACTTCTTCAAGCCTGTTCCAGACGGTAGTTCCGTTGCCCAGATAACCAAAGCCCAAATCATATTCTTTTTCCGACATTTAAAATACCTCCTCTCGTAACCTTGTTCCAAAACGAAACAAGATTACAAATTAGTATGCTTAAATCGTAAACACTGATTTGATTTTGTTTATTATATCATTGAACAGCTCGGGAATTGCCACACGCATCAGCGCCAGCAGTGCTGCGCCGATAATTACGGTAATCAGAATTTTTATCAGCACATCAAGATACCCCTCGCCGCTTTTTACCGCCGTGACGCTTATCATTTTTGCCCTGTTCATTGCCGCCTTACCTCTTACAATCAGTTTTCTCATAACAAAAATCTCCTTCCTGTTTTAATTAAAAATGCCCAATCCGTTTTTCAAATCAATGAAAATCGGATAGAGATATAAAAGAAACATCATAATGCCGACCGCAATCGTTGCCTTTTTAATCTTTCCGGGGCGTTTTGCAATCTCACGCTTGATGTTTTCTCTTGCTAATATTTTCATGTCCTGTTCCATAAGATAAAAGAATGTTTCCTGATCAATTCCCTTGCTTGTTCCGATTACACCGCTTATGAATGTTGAAAGCTGCGGAATATTGACTCTCTCGTCAAACCTTTGCAATGCCTCCTCTGTATTTCCTGTCTTTAGGTCGGTTATCAGAATATCAAGGTCATACTTAAAATCATCTCCCGCAATCTTTCGGTATCGCTCCATAAACTTCAAAATGTCCTTGCTGCTTTTTAAGGAATTGTTATACGTCCTCACAAATCTCGGCAGCTCGTCAAAAATTTTGCCGTTAATCTTCTTCAGCTTTTCTCGGGCAGCTTGCCGTTCTTTAAAAAACAGCATAATTCCGAGCAGCATAACGCACATTGTAATTACGGTAAGCCCCAGCGGAATAAAGATAAATGATGACAAAATAACAAGCCCTGCCGTCACATACGCTTTTGCGTAATACTCGGCAGAGCTTAAATTTATCCCGGCTCTCGCCAAATCCTTTTCAAGCTTCCGCTTTTGATAATTTTCCATACGAATGAATGTTGAAATGATTTTGGTGAGAGGATATGTTACCGCAGTATAGAATCTTTCGCCTATGCCTTGCTTCCGCCTGAATGTTGACATTGCCTTTTCTGTCCGTTTTGTCGGGAAATCTATAAAATTTCCCGCTAAAATGTAAATGCCAAACGCAAGCAAAATGACGGTTAGTATATAGTACAAATTGCACCACCTCCGTAAAAGAAAAAAGAACAACTAAGCTGTTACACTTAATTGCTCCTGTTTATTTGTTTGATTTATAACAACCATTTATAGTCTTGTCTGCAATCCAAAACATAATCGACATAAACCGTGTTATCCTTAATTTGATAAATTAACAAATACCTTTTTGCTGCAAGCTTTTTTCTGTATTTGTTTGCAAGAATTTCATCACAGTTAAGCCACGGATAACTTTCAGGCATAAATTCCAAAGCTCTTATTTCGGTGATAATATCCTTATGCAGCCTTTTAGCAGCTTCGGGTGAAACATTCGCTAAAAACCTGACATGATTTACAAGCATTGACGCAGCCTTGTCCGAAACTATAACATTATACTTCTTATCCGGCATGGCTCACCTCTGACGCTGCATCGCCAAGCATTTTATCAAGCTCATCAACCGAATACCCTTTTTTGCCCATTAACCTTTCTTCCTCTACGGCAATGAGTTCTTCTCTTAATTTAAGCATCTTTTCTCGTCTTGAAAAGGTTTCAATATCCATAACCACCAAATCACCTTCGCCGTTTTTCGTAAGATACACTGGTTCACCTGTTTCTTTGCAGTAGTTTGAAATATCATTGTAATTGTTTCTGATTGCTGCCGACGGTCTGATATTCATAAAATCAACTCCTTATATAAACATTATACTTTTATTATAACTTTTTGTTACTATAATTATACCATGTATTTTTGTATATGTCAATAAGATAATTGAATTTTACAACACAGAAACAGGCTTATTTATCTTTATCACATATGCCGTCGCGGCAAAAATCACTGCAAATGTCAAAGCAACTATAATCTGTCCCGCAAGCGTTCCTGTGAGAAGTCTGTACCACTCGGCATTCAGGAATCTCATCAGCGGAATATTGGCAGCAACCACAAGCGTTACACTGATATGGTCTTTATATATATTATACATCTGCGTATTGAGTTCCTCCTGTATTTGCTTAATATCCGACATTTTTTCAACAATGGTCGGCAGCACATACATAAGCTCACGATCCTGCTGACAAAGAATAAGCGTATCGCACCATTCCGAGAAAAAGCTGTTATCCACTTTGCTTTTCAGCTTTCGTATATTTTCTGCTTATATTACTGTCAACAAAGGTTTTCTCTGCAATAAACTCAGCAAACAGGTTATAAAACGGCGGTTCGATTCGGTGCAGATTTTCTTTGACAGCCTTTATTATATCGCCCGACTGTAAATAGCTGTTGGTTATAAGCGACAGCGCCGTTTCCATCTGCTCGTTTATCATCTGCGTATATGCGGATTGCCGCACCGCAAGATATTCAAGCGGTACAAATAGCATACCGACAGCCAGAACAGCCGACAGTAATATGTTGTTCATAAGCAGCCCGATAATCACACCGCCCAGAGAAAACAAAAGCGACAGCCTGATATATTTTGAAAAAGTCATGTCGGAATTACTGCTTTTTAGCATTTCCTCCGATACAATTCTGAACCGTTCAAATACACCGGGTTTTCTATCGACCAATTTTCGCCGCTTTTTAAGCATTGTATTTTTCCTGTTTTCCGCAATACTTTGTTTTTTCAAAACAAGCGTATCATTTTGTCGGTTTCTTATCAATGCGGCAAATCCGATACAAAGCAGTATAAATATTATAACTCTGTAAATCATAATTAACCCTCCGTATCGGCTTCGGGACTCCAATTTTCTCCGGCGAACCTATGAATAGTCTGCAAATCAGCGCCGTTTTCAAGCAAAATATTTGCAAGCCGTGATGAAATATTGCTTACCTTTTTATGATAGCCGACCATTTTATCTATCTGTGTTCCGTCCTTATTCATTATTCTGTCCGTTATCACATACTTATACAATGTCCGATAGATAATCTCGCCGTCACGATAGTCCTCCGCCTCAATGATTTTCATATACTTTCTTGATTTGTCCGGCAGCTGCATTTTAAATGCCATAATCGGATACGCCTCAATTATCAGCTTCAGCATAAGCTCCTCCGACAGCTTTGTACCCGACATCATACACATTGTGAGGATTCGTGTATATGCCGCAAGCGCAGTGGAGGCGTGAAGTGATGTGATAATCGTATGTCCTGTTCGTCCTGCCTCCTGTGCCGTCATTGCTTCCTCGCCGCGCATTTCGGCAGGAACTATAATCTGAGGATCAAAACGCAGTGATTTTTTCAAGAGAACATCAGCGGAAACATTTTGTGCCGTGTTTTGTGACGGTCTTGTTTTTGTATGAATGACACGGTTTAAAATTTTTCCGTTTTCGTCTTTCACTTGCAGATTTAATTCTCTTGAGTCCTCGATGCTGTAAATACGCTTATCGTAAGGAATACTCCTAAGAATAAAGCCTATATCGGTTGTTTTTCCGCTGCCCGTTGAACCGGCAATGCCGATACTGACACCGTGCGAAATGCAGAGCGTAAGCAAATCCAATTCTTCCTCCGTTGCGGTATCCCAATCAATAAGCTGCTGTTTGGTAATAACATTGTTTTTCTGTTTTCTGATTGAAAATACCGCCCCGACCGCCTCATCAATACACGGCGGTATAATTGCGGATATTCTCACACCCTGTGTAATAAAGCTGTCCTGTGTAGGCTGCGAACCGTCAATAATGACACCGCCAAGCTGACACATCTTCTTTGTCATATCAATACATTGCAGCGGCGTTAAAAAATGCTCGTCAATTTTGCTCCAACCGTTAGAGGTAATAATCTCAATATCATTCCAGCCGTTACAGTTGATTTCTTCAACCTCGTCATCATAAATATATTTTGTCAAGAATCCGAACCCTGCCATATCCTCATAGCATTTATCCACCAGTTCATTCAGACTGTCATATTCAAGACAGGCAATGTGCTTTTGATAAATATACTTTGAAAGCAGATTTTTAAGAAGCGCTGCGCCCTGCGGCTTTGATATGACATTTGCAAGCTCACCCGAATGATTTTTGCTTATCTCGGCTCTGACAATTTCCAGAACCTCCTCATAAGGCTTTGCGTCTGTTTTTATTTCTTTTTTTACAGTCTTTTCGTGCTGTGAAACCTCATAAATAGCCTGATATACGCTGAATTTACTCATCTGAAACACACTCCCTTATGCAGTCCGCAAGCTTTTGTATGTCGAAATAAAATCCGTTTTTTGTAAGGCACGCAAGCTGACCTTTATTTTCTGCCTGTTCCACATTTTTATAATGCGGAATTGTATGAAACATTTTAACCCCGACAGTTTTCTCAACATTTTTAATACCGACATAGTTTTTATCATTGTTTGCGATATGAATGATTTTACCGGGCGGTATTTCAAGTGCAGAATACAGCGTTCGGTAGCTGTTATAAAAGGCTGTGCCTGTAATCGTAGGCTTTATAAGGTTTACAATCTTATCCGCATAAATGATACTGTAAACGGAAAGCGGGTTGTTTATTTCAGGTTCACAGTCAACTATGAGATACCCGAACATCTCTTTCATATCGGACAGCATTTCTTTTGCTCTGTCACCGTTAATTCCGTTTTCCTCATCGGCAAGCATAAGACAATCGTGGTTATTTGCAAGCGACATCAAAAACAGATTTTTATTATTCGGGCAAGGCACAAAGGCTTTTGCATTATCATATTTTGATAAAGACATTTCATACAAACCGTGGCAATCATCAATAACTGCTCCGAACAAATGCTGAATTATGCCGCAGACCATATTTGTTGACAATATCCCCACAAGAGAATTTTGTGCCAGCATATATCCGAGATTTGCGGCAACGGTAGTTTTTCCGCTGCCGTGACCTCCGCATATCGTTATTATTTTTCCCATTATCAAGCTCCTTTCCGTAACCTTGTTCCGATTTGGAATAAGGTTGTCACATTTTTGCTGTTTTTATAAGGCTTTCCCGTATATCCATTCCATCAATTTCATTTCCGAGACAATACCAGCCGGGACACTCCTCTCTTGCAAAAAGCTCTATCCGAGAAATATCACCAACAAGCCGTACAATCCTTTTTCTTACCTCATCAGGCTTTTTGCTGTGTTCCTCAATCGGTGTATCAACCACTGTATGTACGCCTTTTGAAATGCGTTTCGGGTGTCCTCTTGTTGCTATAATACAGATTTCGGGATTTGCTCTCGTCCAGAAACCCAAACCCCAGAACCATTTATCTGTTTGCTTTTTGCACCGTTTAACCCAGCAGAAACCGAGTGTTTTATATTCAAAGCCCCAGCGTTTTATTGTTTCAAGACCTTCAAGCAAACAAGGAAATGTAACCCAAAGAAATAAAATGCAATCATCATCCGCAATATCGGCAACGGACAGTGAATATATATCCTCTTTACTCATAGTCCGGTAATGATTTTCGGCGCTTCGCCCCTGACCTTTCTTTGAATATACCTTATAAGCCCATGGTGGGTCTATGTACAGGCATTTAAACTTCATTTTTCTCACGCTCGCTTTCCGCAATTTCCTTTATTTTAAGAGCGATTGCATAAACAACCGATACCGTAACACTGTTTCCGGCTTGCTTGTATAGCTGTGCGTCCGAATTTACGGCTGCCGCCTTATCAAAATATTTATCCTCAACCGCTTGCAGCCGCCAAGCCTCACGAGGCGTAAGTCTGCGTATTCTGATACAACACCTGAATGTATCCATATCCATGTTATAGATACACTTTTCACAGCTGCATATCGCAATGCCATGTCTGTCCTGCGTGGTAAGGCAAAACATAGGCTCGCCGTTTTCTTTCATTCGCCGTCCGTTCTGCCTTTTATTTTCTCTCTCAGGCGTTATAAAGGCTCTCACACAGACACAAAGAACGCCGGAATTATCTCCCGTGCGGTTGGTAATGCCGGCGTTTATTCTTGCTTTGACACATCTTGAAATATTCGTTATAACGCTTTTCTTGTTTAAGTCCATAAAACTGAAATTTGTTAAGTAAAGTCCCGTCCTGCCGCCCATACCTCCGCCGTTTGCGGTAAGCGTTACCGAGCAGCCTTTCGGGGAATATACACGCTCGCCCTGTGTTCCGCCTATAAGCTCAATAAGATTTTTTCCGTCTGTTGCGGTGATAGGAAATACTTTTCGTCCGGTTCGGCTTCCAGTATATCTTCGAGCGACAATAAAAACTCGTTCTCTGTTTTGAGGAACGCCGAAGAATTTTGAATTAAGCAGTCCGTACTCAGTATCATAGCCGAGTGCGGCCAGCGAATACAAAACCTCGGTAAAGTCCCATCCTCCGTTAACGGATAAGAGATTTTTAACATTTTCAATGATAAGCCAATCGGGGCGATCTTCGGCAGTTTTGCCTTTGAGCAGCCTAACAAGTTCAAAAAATAAACCGCTTCGCTCTCCGTTAATTCCTCTTTGCTTGCCGCTGACTGAAATGTCCTGACAAGGGAAGCCCGCTGTCCAGATGTCAGCGTTTGGAACGCTTTCGGGTTTAATTGTTCTAATATCCTTTTCATACCAGCAATCGCCCTCCTTTATATCATGTATGGCGTTAAAACTCCTAACCGCAAATGTATCTATTTCACAGTAGCCGACTCTTTCAAATCCCGCTTTTTCCAGTGCAAGTGAAAAGCAGCCGATTCCTGCAAAAAAATCAATGTATTTCAAAAGCTTTCACTCCTTTTGCGGACCGTAAAAGTCCGCAGTTAGTTGTTCTGTAATAGCTTTCGACTTATTTCACCTCTGCCCACAAATACTATATGAATACTGCTTGTGTTTTCCAAAACAACAAGCTCCTGTGCCTGATTTCTGTTTACCGATAAAGTGACTGTGGCAGGTACGACCTTATCGCTTGAGTCCGTTTCACTGTCCGAATTTCTTGTTGACAGTTCCTCCGCACTGCTGTTTGACACGCCGATAACCTCTATGTACTGTAAATCGGTATAATCGGCAAGCTGTTTTGTTTCGTTTATAAATCCATAGACCGAAACAACATCACCGGGCTGTATTTTGCCCGACACGCTCGATGCAAGGTTTGCAAGTGTTACGGATATTGCAAGCTGTTCGGAATTATCCATTTCATATAAGGCTTTATCCGTTTCCGTGCCGACTTCCGTAAACTTCTGCATTACAAGATTATCCTCCGGCAGCAGCTGAACATTTGAAACCTTACCGACAATCTGTTTTTTGTCGGTTATGGTGCTTTGTGTTACAGCCTGTTTCGGCATTTGCTTTATTTCAAGCATATCCTCGGTAATCTGCGTATTTTTCTCAATTTGTTTCGTTACCTTTACCACATCAACCGATTCTGCCATATTTCTATTGCTTTTCGGAACAATAACAAATGCTATCACTCCCGCAAGTATCAGGCACAATGCAAATATGACATATCGGTTTTTAATATATTTCATCATTTTCTAAAGCCTCCCAAAAATCGTTTTTTCATCTTTGAAAGATTTGATTGTGTTTCCTTTACGCTTTTATCCAAAAATCGTGACAGTATGCTCTCATAGATATGATAATTTGTATCATCTTCAAGAATATCCGGGGCATATTCGGCATAATATGTCTGCTCCTTATATTCATCAAGAAAGAGCATAGACTGCTGTTTCGGAACGGAGAAATTCATAATGGTATATAATTCGGGAATCAGCCCGATGCTGCTTATAACCTTGTTATAGTTATAGAACTCCCACGGCTTGCCGCCCGAAACCAAAATCTTTATATCATTTGCCGCAAATTCCTGTGAAGTGATGTCGCGGCAAGCGCCGTAGTCATAGATATAAAACTGATAACCCTCACCGAGAACATCAAGAAACGAATAATTGTGATATATGGTAATGCCCTTCCACAAAATACTACCGTCCTCACGCACGGAATTTTTGCTCCCGGCATAAATATCAAGCATTTTCTGAATATCACCGTGTATATTGCTTTCAAGATAACAAGCCTTTTTACCCTGTCTTGTCAAAAATGCCGTTATTGCCATTGCGTGATGCGTCGTACCGACATGAGGTTCAATTCCGCAGACGCCTATCGTTATCATTGATTTTGATGCTGCCGGAATTACTTTTTTCACGCTTTCTACGGTTCTCGGCTTTACGGGCGGCGCTATCGGATTTATCGTTTTTTCCGCAAATACCTTTTGCGGCGCAGCTTCCTTTGTTTCCGTACCCGAAAGACAGCTTTCGATTTCCTTTTGTACCTGTTCCTCGTCCTTTGATAAAATCAGCTTGCAGACATTTCTCTCACGCAAGGCATTTACAAGGCTGTCGCCTGTGGTTCTGCCAAGCGCTACAATCAAGATTTTTGCTTTTGTCATATATCGCATACCGCAAATGCTGTCATAGATTTCTTTATCGGTGTTATCAAGGCAATCAAGGTCGATTACAAAAAACTTTATATGTTCAAGCTTTTTTATCTCAGTATTCACAAAAAGCTTTATATCCTTGATATTCGTTACAAATTCAAAATTCATCTTTCGTTCTTCACATATTTTCTGCATTAACCCCAGATGTTCCGGGGTGGTGATATAGTAGACCATAAGAATTCCTCCTTTCCGAAAATCTTTTAGTTTTCGGCTCATTTTCTTTCACTGCACTCTCTCCGTATTCTGCGGCATTTCCACCGCCGGAATATTTTGTTCGGTGTTATCGTCCTTTTTGAACTTTCCGACACCGAATATGAGAAGTACAATAATCAGCACATAAATACAGATTTCAACTACATTCATTTTCTTGTTCATCTTAATACCTCCCGTCAGGGTTTAGAAAACGCCCATGCGCCCTTTGCCTCACTCACTATAATCGACACGCTCCATTCCTTATTGCTTTTTTCACGGCTGTTAGGATCGTTTACAAGGATTTTTCCACTTTCCGTTATACCGCGCAGCACTATGAAATGCCCGTTATTAGTGAAATGACCTTTACCCATACTTGTAATTACCACCTTTCCTTCACGCAGCTTTTGTGAAATCTGCGACGCTGATACGGACAATTCCTCACAGCGGATATCCCATTTTCTTGCTCCTGCCGGAAACAAGCTCCACGCTGTACCAATGCCCTCAACTCTGTGTCCGTTTGCATAGCTCCAATCCGCCACAACCTTCGGATTGACGGTCGTATCACCCGTAAGCCCTACCACAACCATTGCAAGAGATGTGGGGCCGCAGCCGCTTGAGCCGATCGTTCCGCTTTTTCCGTAGGAATAGTTTCCCCAGCGTTTATCCCATTGAATAAACAACGGGGTTTGACTTTCGGTGTATTCGCCGGATATGTCAATTACCGCATCGCTGCCTATATACCCGTAATTATCCTGCAAGGCTTGTGCATACGAGGTGCTGATAGAATCGCCGCCGAACAGACTGCTTAAAAAATCAATCGGATTTGTCAATATGTAATACGCCATTGAAAGTATAAGCACAACGCTGATAATAGGCGTTAAGGCTATTGCAAGGACTTTTTTTCTTGTTTCCTCATCGGTTATAACCTGAATGGCAAGCTGTATTAAGACTTTTGTTGCTGCCGCACTGATTGTTATCACCTCCCGGTATAAAAAAAGAACAGACCTCACATTTTCAGTGAAATCTGTTCTGAAAAATATTATTAAGTTTTACTGTTTAAAAATATCGTCGAATATACTGTCTCCGTATTTCTGATACAGTTTAATCGCCGCCTCATAGCAATACTCGTCATTTCTTTTTGAAATAACAAGGATGTTCATAACCTGCTCCGAACGAACAAGCGTATAAACAACCCGTATGCCTATGCCTCTGTATTTTATCTTAAAAAATCCTGTCAGATTGTTTCCTTGCTTGTTTCCGAGCGGCTTTCCGTAGCCGTCCGGACGGGGCAGGGGATTCTTTCTGACCTTCGCAATTCCTTTAAGCACCTGCTTTGCAAAGGCTTTATCCAGCCTTTTAAGGTCTGCTTTTGCGTCAGGTGCGAATTTTGCTTCCCACACTATTCAATCTCCACACTTTCACATTCAGACTCAATTTTGCCCGCATCAAATCCAAGCTCTTTGCAAACCTCATCAAAACTCTCATAGCTTGCGGCGTCTGTTCTGTTTGCTACATCAATAGCCTTCGCAAGCAGTCTGTTTTCTTCGATTCTGTCAAGAAGCTGTTCCATTTTTGCAGCCTTTTCCACAAGCGTTTTATACATATCCAGAGATATAACCATCGCCGTCGGCTGATTGTTCTTTAAAACGACATACTCTGTATTATTGTTTTTCACATCATCGAAAAGCTGTGCCGTTTTACCTCGGCTGAAGTCGGAAATAGGCACCAAATGCTGCGTAAAATTCAACAAACCGTAATCAATATCCATACCTTTTATACTCGCTTTCATAATACTTTCACTCCTATCTAACATATGCTGATTACAATATTATTATACACCGCATTTTGAAAAATGTCAACTATTTTCATAAATATTTTCGTGAAAATTATTATGTTTTATCTTCCGCCTCCGCTTATATATTTTAGTTTGTGCTGCAAGTCAAATTTTACGCTTAACCTTTTAGCGCCGCAGCAGAACAGGGCAACAGCTCTCTTTTTTGCAAGCAGGAGTTCTTTTTCAGCTTCCGTGAGATTATATAAATCCGCAAGCTCCTTTAAGTTCTGACCGTCTGCACCAAACAGAATTTTATAGCACGGAATATCCAAAAGCGCCTGTCCGTACATCTTTATTGACGGATCAAGAAAGTCAACAACGCTATGAGATATAATCATCAGCCCTGCCTCATATTTTCTTGCTCTCTTTGCACAGTTACGCAGAAACACAAGGCTTTGCGGCACTTTATTATCAATCATCAGATACGCCTCATCGCATACAAGCAAAACTCGCTCCGTTCTGTCAATGCTCATCTGCTCCCAAGCCCATGTCAGGATATTAAAATACTGCGTCTTTATAACCTTATCACTGCTGTTTTGCAGGGAGTGCGTGTCAAGACAAATCCACTTTGAATGAGGTTTAATGCTTGTCTGACTGTTCCACAAAAAGCTGTCCTGACCGATAGCGGCGTTTTCCAAAAGACACGCAAGATGTCTGTAATTTTCGGTTTCATCTTCGGGCAGCTCTTTATTGCCGGATTTCTCCCGGAGATAATCATACAAGTCCTTTATAATCGGAAATTTATCAATTTTCTTATCCTTCAGCCGCATTGTCAGCGTAATACCGTATTTTGCGTAAAGCTCACGGAGTGCCTTATTCAAATATGCCTTTTCATAATCGCTGATTTCGGGAAGATACAGACTGAAAAATATTTCAAGAGTTTTTAAGTGCAGAGCCAAATCGCCCATACCCTTATTTTCCTTGCCGTTTAATCTCAGGCTGTCATTTTCCTCATATTCGCCCGTTTCGTCATCATCATCTTCGGGCATAGGCCGTATTTGCAGCGGATTTACCATACCGCCTGCACCGCCGCCGACATCGAGCCAATCACCGCCCATATCCTTAGTCAGCTTTTTATATTCCCGTTCGGGATCAATTAAGATAATCTTTGTTCCCTTTGCATATTCCTCTGTGATAATATGCTTTGTGGTCGCAGACTTACCTTGTCCGGCAACGCCCATAATAACCCAATTTGAGTTTGTTCTGTCACCGTGTCGCAGCCACGGATCAATGGCAACCATACCGCCCGATACATCTTTTGCAAAATAATAGCCTCGCCCGTCCGAATATGAGGACGAAGCAAACGGGAAACCTCCGGCATAGGTTGAAATCGGCATAAGCTTTTTGCAGACATTTTCAATTTTATCATCGGGCACATGATAAGGCGAAATCGCTTTATATGCGTTTTTTTGCAGATTTGCCAAGCCTCTCGCCTTGCATTTTACGCTTGCAATCGTTGTTTCCGCCTGTCTGCACCTCTGCCGGAACTGCTCCTCGTCACTGCTTGTAACCATAATAATATTTGAAACATATCCGACCGTTTCGCCGTTTTGGTCTATCTGTTTCATAATATTTTCGCCCTGTTCAACGGCTTTCATAGCACGCTGTCTTACAAGCGGATCTCTCGCACTTTCGGTCTCTCCCGTTTTCTGCCGTATGGTTGAGGATATGTTTTGTATCAGTTCGCTGTTGTCTGTCGGTGTAAAGGTCTGACACACAATCGTTCCCGGCATATTATTTATTTTTGAAAGCCAGCCGATATTAACCTCCGGCGGATATTTTATAATGCCGTACAGCTTGCCGATATTTTCTCCTGCATACATACTGTTTCTTTTAAACTCCAAGCCCATAGGCGTTATAATATTTAATATTGCCTCATTCGCCTCTATGGGCAGAGTATCATATTTTTTCTTCATCAGCCGTTACCTCCCAGAATAGGAATTGACGGAATTATGTTTCCGTCCTCAAAATGCGAGGATGCAGGATTTGCAAACAAATTGCAAAGCTGTACGATTTCATTATCTGCCAAAAGCTCAATATCCTTTTGCACCGAATTTAATCTTGCGCACAACTCCTCCGCACGCTTTGTAAGATAGTCCTGCACTCCGTCATAGTATTTTTCCCAGATTATAAAGTAAAACTGTCTTTCAACCACATCGCCGCTCAATGCAAAATTACTGATTGTATCAATATTCTGTTTTAACAATTCCTTTTGCTGCGGTGTTTCCGCTACCAGATATGCGTCCGTCAAATCGTCAATTAAGCCTGAAATATTAACAGGTCTTGAAATTGAAAAATGCTTAAACGGCTTGTTTTCAGCCGACAGCTCTACCGCAAGATTGCGGATAATCACTTCCTGCTCCGCAATGCTCATAAGCTCAAGGGCGAGGGGAGGTACACGGATATATGCGAATACATAATGATCTTTTGAATAAAGCAGACCGTTCTTTATATCAAGAACATTTACATAATCGTTTGCCGTCTGCTCACGCAGATTTATTTCCGGTTTTTCCTTTTTACCGAATATACTCATTTAAAAAGCTCCTCTCTGCACTGATAGCTGTAATTTTTCTGCGTTTTTGAAAACGCAATCATGTTTTTTGCATAATCAACCACGCTCTGATTTGTCGAATCCTTTGTAAGCACGGTTACCGTTGCCGCACATACAATAAGAATTGATGTGATTAAAAACGGCAGATTTTTATGAACGGAATATGCGGCAAAGGAAACAGCCCCTGCTATTGCCGTAACCACAGCAGTCTGAATAAACTGCGTTACGCCGAATCCGTTAAATATCTCCGATTTTGTTTTCACTCCTTCGGGAATGTATAATTTTATCATAGCTGTTCATCACACTCCTTAAAAAAATAACCTTGTTCCGTTTTGGAATAAGGTTAAAAATATGAAATAACCAAGTCCTTAATAACCCATACAAGCTCATTGACAGCAACGGCAATAAGCGAATTTCTTATTCTCCGTTTATATGTTCCTTGCTCCTCATCCGCACTCATAAGCCGTATGCAGCAATATATAACCCGAAAGCCCAATCCTGCACGGATTATATTTATAAGCAATGCGGATATATCGTTAATTGTTTGCATTAAATCACCTACTTCTTCACAACCGTTTTTGCCATTTGCACCAGACGGGTTGTATGATAAACGGTATTCATCGGATTTCCGCCCGCACCTGCCGTAATCATAAATTCCTGTAAAAATCTCGGTGTTTTCAAAGCAAGCATCATAGCGGCAATACCCCAAAATACATGAGCGTTAAGCATCAGCCCAACGGACATTTTCGCAAGTGCAATCTGTACAGCCACCGTCAATGTACTTTGAAAAAATTTCTTTACATATGTACCGAATACGCCCTTGTCATTTTCCATAAGTCCCGTACACGCAATCGGCATACCCATTCGTAGTATCAGTATTTCCATGCCCCGCATAAGGAATTGAATATACAGGAAGAAAAAGCATATAAAGAACACCAGAGAAATAACGGCATTAAATAAATTCAGTGACGCCATAGCCATAACACTGCTTGCAAAGCTGTCTGACAAGCTGCCGGACAGCGAATTCAGTATCTGATTTGTCATATCCTCTGTTGCCGCCGCAAGCCAGTCATACAGCGTTGGGAACGATACCGCCACAACAACCGCCCGTAAAAACTTTGTTACAAGGTTTATCGGATCGGCGTCGGGATCGCCGTCCTGCCAAAGTATGTACGAATCAAACATACGCTTTAAGAACTTTAACACAATCAACGATATTCCGAAATTAAATATGACATCAAATGTCTGCTGAAAACCCGAACCGCCGAGCAGAGTTGTCATATACCGTTCAGCGTGCAGGGCTATCGGCACAATGGAATTAAGTATATTATTTACATAGTTTAAAGCGGCGCTAAGCAACGCTGATATTAAAGCAATCAATATGACTTCCATTTATGTCACCTCACAATTCTTCACCTTCGTCTGCCTCGTCCTCCGGTTCGTCAAAGCGATAGACCTGAGCAAGCTCCCTGTCCTGTTCCATAATCAACGCCCGCAAAGTTTCCCGTTCATCTTCACGGCGATTTGGTTCGGCATTGTGCCATAGTCCGAGAAGTTCATAAAACAAATGATCGGAGCACTGCATATTATATGCAAATGCGTTCGGCAGCTCCTCTGCGTCATCATCTATCAAATCAGTTATTTTCTTTACAAAGGCTATATCCTCCGCTTTGTCGATAATCTCACGCTTTGAGCGTCCGAGCAAAACGGTCATATAATTTTGATACAACTCATTTATTCTGTTGCGAAGCTTTTCTGTTATATCCATTCTGCATTTCCCTCCGTATCAGTTGTAGTATCCCACCAGCACATTGATTAAGACAGAAGCAACAACAGCGCCGATACATGAAACAATGGTTACAACAATACGGCTGTTCCATTTTTTATGCTCCATCTCATCACTCATACCCTTGCGTATAAGGTAATAGATTATAAGCAGCACCGATACCGATGGTGCGATTACCAAAAGCCAAGAGGTAGCGTCCGATACAAGTTTTACTGTCCCTGTTGCTATTTTACTTCCGGCAATATCCGCATAAGCGGTAGTAGTGAGTGTGGAAACAGCCACAGCCACCGATGCTGCTATACCCTTAATCTTTCTTTTGAATGAATTGGTTAATTTCATCGTCAATACCTACCTTTCTGTTTTTTAATATATCCGGCGGAATCGTCTGCGTTCCGTGAATATTGTTTCTTATACTTGTTCGTGGCGCCGGGGCTGCGTTTGTATATTTGTTCCACACGCCCCATAGCTTGATTTTACCGTCATAAGTGCGTACCTGTCTGCGGTTTTCCCGTTCAAACCTGACCTTTCTATTATGCTCGGGAGCTCCGAGTCCGAACATTTTGTTAAAATACCATTTTGACAAATCCGGTGCATTTAACATTGAATTACTGCCGTTTGTGATAACAAGGCTGAACGGTCTTTTTATTCTCCCGATTTCGTCAGGGGTTAAAAGCGGTCTGCCTGTTAAATTACTGCTTGCCGTCATACTTCCGGGACTGATACCGCTGCCCGAATACTGCGTGCTTTGCGAACTTGAAGCGACCGTATAATTGCCCATCTTTTCACTTATAATTTTTTGTGTTTCGGGGCCGTCGGAACGCAGATAAATCCATATATGACAGTTACCTACAATGATAGGATATATCTCTCTGCCGTACTTTTCTTCAAGCTGTGCAAAGTCCTGAAGATACAGATTAAACCGTATCCCGCGACCGCCGCCGACTGTCAGCTTTGTATGAAATGCCGGGATAGGCATAAAATTACCGAACTCATCAAGATTAAAATTTACCCTGTTCTTGAGTCTGCCGCCCCTGTCATCCGCAACCTTGACAATCCTTTCATATGCCTGATTAACAAACAGTGACGCAAGGCTGTAATATGTCGGCTTTTCATCGGGAAGAATAATAAACAAAGCTGTTTTTTCGCATAATTCCTCCGCTTTAAAATCACATACAGATGTCATATCGCATATATACGGATTTGTAAAAAGCCTTAGTGTTGTAAGCGCCGCAGTAAAAAAGCTGCCTCTTGTTTTTGACGGTGCAACCTGAGATATGCCGAGCAAGGCTCTTGCAGGATGTGTTTCTCCCAGCTCCTTGATATACCGATTAAGCGGCAGCTCACCGTCGCCCGACTTGCACATTTCGGATATGAAATAATATACATTCGTCAGGTTTTGACATTCGGGATTATTTTTATTTTCATAAACAACCGCCATAATTGCCGCTGCAATAATGGAAGCTTCACCGTCAGACCATATCCTTTCTCCGTGTGCGTCCTCCGGAACAAGCGCCGCAGTTATATCCCAAACCGCATCGGTCGCTTTTGCTATATCACCGGTATTAACCTGTTCAATGACAGGTCTGAGGAAGTTATATCGTGAGCTTTTCAGTGGGTTTTTAAAATCGAGAGTCCGCACTTTATATCCCAATCTTTCAAGAAAAGGATATGTGTATTGATACAGTTCACCTTTGGGATCGCTGCATACAATATTCTCGCCCGATAATCCTTGAAGCCCGATGCTCTCAAGCACAACAGTTCTTGTTTTACCTGAACGGGTTGCTCCGATACAAAGAGTGTGCATATCGTCGCCGACATAGACTATATCTTCATAATCTTTGTGTTTATACATTCCGATTACCGTGCCGCCTTGACTTAAAACATTCTCTTTCGGTGCAAAATGTTCTTTTAGTTTCTTTGATATATTCAAATAAAAATCAACTCCTTTGCAAGCAGCAATACAATCAAATATCCCATATACAAATACGGAATAAAAGGTACGCTGTAAGATTTCAGATTTTTATGTTTTTTCAAAATTATATTTAGACTGAAAATTAAAGAAAGCAGAGAGGCAATTACAAAACTGCAAAACATACCTGCGGGGCCGATGCTTAAACAGATTATACAGGCAATATCAAAATCGCCGCTTCCGATTCTGTTCTTTAAAGCTTTTGACAAAATATTAAGTACGATAAATACAATTATGCTTTCAATCATAAATGCAGGAACTCTGTTCACTGCCAAGCTGCACATCATACAGAATCGAAGTAAAAACACAATAACCATCGCAATATATATCCATAATGCCGATACTGTTTTGGTCTTTATATCGCTTATTGAAAACAGCCAAATAAATATCGCCGTTGTACCGTAAGTCATCAAATACAATATATCCGTTTTCAAATATTGAAGTATGGTAAATACTCCAAATACAAGAAGTGTGGCAAATATATATTTATTATATTTCACATTAAAATCGCCTCCGATATAAAATTTGAGGGCATACCATTTGATATACCCTCATAATTAAAATTATTTATAAGTCAAAAACACCTCCGTCTTTACAAAATAAAAAGACAACCCGTAGGTTGCCTTAAAAGCGGTTATATAAATTGGAATTGTTCCAAGTCTTCTCGGTTGCACCTTCTTGCTCTTCGGACGAGGAGTCTCCCTCGTTCAAAGAGCGCGGTCAATTTC
>OGMF01000636.1_pt1 | contig 38535 bp, 34 predicted proteins | sample 1572921 | NCBI WGS metagenome assembly OGMF01 (sample SAMEA2581919, study PRJEB24529) | metagenome | biome: Human gut stool | place: China | collected 2011 | reverse complement strand
GGAAGTAGGTGCACCGGGAACAACAGCAGCACTTGCAATGTTAAATGATCAGGTTAAGAAGGGCGGCATCATGGCGTCCTCCTACGTCGGCGGACTGAGCGGCGCGTTCATTCCCGTCAGTGAGGATGCAGGAATGATTGACGCAGTTAAATGCGGAGCCCTTTCGCTTGAAAAGCTTGAAGCAATGACATGCGTTTGCTCTGTCGGCATTGATATGGTTGTCGTTCCGGGCGACACATCTGCCGAAACAATTTCAGGCATACTTGCCGATGAGGTTGCAATCGGAGTGATAAACACAAAAACAACGGCGCTCAGAATTATCCCGGCGCCGGGCAAAAAGGTCGGCGATGTTGTGGAATTCGGCGGACTGCTCGGAACAGGTCCCGTGATGCCGGTCAACCGCTTCGGCTGCGGCGAGTTTATCGCGCGCGGCGGCAGGATTCCCGCGCCGATGCACAGCCTTAAAAATTAATTTAATTAATTATAGGGGGGCTTTACAACATGATAAAAGAATTAAAAAAATTCGTTTCGGTTACCTTGGCTTCAGCCGTATTGTTATGCACAAATGCCTTTGCCGCATACACTGACGTGCCGGAGGACAGCGATGTATAATACAGTGCGGTTGAAACACTGTCGACGCTCGGCATAATAAACGGCTACGAAGATAACACGTTCAAGCCGGAGGGCAATATCACACGCGCTGAGATGTGCGCAGTTTTATGCCGTGCGCGCGGACTTAAAGATTCCGGATTTCGTCATGATTATTACACCGATGTGCCGGGAAATCACTGGGCTTATTTGTATATAGGCTTGTGCAGGGAGAATGGTATTGTTGACGGAATGGGTCTGCGAGTTCAAAAAGAGCAAATTTTTTACAAGAAAAGGCAAAAGCGCAGTTAATAGTTTGTCTATTAACGAGTATTTTAACGCATTATTGCGGAAAATTTGCCTTTTTGAACCGCATGAGGTTCGGGTTTCTTATGCCTCAACCCAAAGCTGAAGCTTTGGCTCAGTTTGTTAATTTCAAAGTTTTTTCCTATCCCCTTGAAAAAGCGGAGGCTGTTTAAAAAGTCAATTGACTCTTTAAACAGCCTCTTTCAATATTTTTAATGCACATCCGTTTTATTTCTTGTTATACGAAAGGTTGCTTCAACCATTATCACCATCAGCGCAAAGAAAAGAAGAAGATATACGGGCATTATCGAAAATCCGACAGCATTGCCCAAAAGTCCGAAAATCGGCGGAACAAAGGTTGAACCGACATAAGCGCTTGCCATCTGAATGCCGATAATCGCGCCCGAATTTTCAGCGCCGAAATTGCTCGGCGTTGAGTGAATTATGCACGGATATATCGGCGCGCATCCGAAGCCGATTACAAGAAAGGCGATAAACGCAGCGGTGTAGGACTTTGTCGGAACAAACAGCGCCGCGATTCCGCAGACAAGAACGCCGCTGCCGATTAAAATCATCCTTCTGTCGCCGAGTCTGCCGGTAATAAATCCGCTTATGAATCTTCCGGCGGTAATTCCGATATAGAACAGCGCCGCAAAACCGGCAGCCCGTTCCGCCGGAATATTTTTCACCTCAACAAAATACGTGCTTGCCCACTGCATTGCAGTTGCTTCCGCGGCACAATAGGCGAAAAACCCGAGCAAAAGGAACGGAACACCTTTTATTTTCAGCGCACTGAGAAGACCGACGCTCTCGCCGCCGCTTCCGTTTTCCGTTTTATTGACATTCCACACAGGAAGTGTTGCCAGCAGAAGAAGCGCAATAAAAAGCTGAATAAGCCCGACTATGCGATAACCGCTGTTCCAGTCGCGCGCTGTCAGTGCATAGCTCATAATAAACGGGCTTACAATTGTGCCGACGCCCCAAAAGCAGTGCAGCCAGCTCATGTGCCTTGCCTTATAGTGCAGCGCAACATAATTGTTTAACGCCGCGTCAATTGCTCCGGCGCCGAGACCGTAGGGCACGGCAAAGACAATCAGCATCCAAAAACGGCTTGAAAACGAAAATCCGAACAGCGCTATCACTGTAAGGAACACGCTTGCAACAGTCACAATCCTTGTGCCGAGCTTTCGCGTTAGCTTGTCGGAAAAAAGGCTCGACACGATTGTTCCGCCCGATATAACCATAGATACAATGCCCATAAATGAAACGGGCACCCCAAGCTCGGCATGCATAACCGGCCAGCCCGAACCGAGAAGCGAATCGGGAAGTCCCAGGCTGATAAAGGCAATATAAATTAGTGCAAGTAAAAATGAATACATTCCGATTCTCCTTTGTAAGACATAGCTGTGGGGCTGCAGCATTTTGCTGCAGCCCCGCATTTTTTATTTAAGATACCTGTTTGCATAGTATGAAAGCTTGAGCTTTTTTTCGTTTTCATAGGCGCTTTTAACTGTCTTGACAATCGAAGTGTCCGCTCCGACTGCCTCAAGCTCAGCCTTAAGGTTTTCGCAGACCTTATTAACACTGCTGTCACAGCTTGCCTGAACTCCGCGTACCGCCGATGTAAAATGCGATATTGTTTCCGCCCTTGCAGTCGCTTTGTCTTTCCCCTCATTCTTTCTGAGAGATTCGTAGTAGGCGTCTCCCTGCGCGATAAGGCTCTCCGCATGCGCGGAAAACGATGACTGAAGCGCATAAAGCTGCGCCATATATTTGCTGACTATGGCATCCGTATCAGTTACCTTTTTCGGCGTGGTATAATTCTCATTCGGGGTTTCCGTAAATTCTTTCTTTTCGGAGTCGTACGAATATGTATTTTCGCTGCGTTCGGAAAGGATGCCCGCGTAAAGCTCGGGGAGCTGCAATTCTCCGCTTTCAATCCGCGATTTTTCCTCCTCCGTAGGCTCACGCAGCTTTTCATCAAGGTAATTGTTCACCTCATCAACAAGCTTTTCGTTGTTCTTTTCCTGCTTTAAAATAATCTGCTCACGGCTGTTGCTCACGCCCGTTACAAGTATGTCGATATACTGCCTGAAGTAAACAGCGAGCGCACCTGCCGCAACGAGAAACACGGCGATTACGATAAGAAAAATCTTCATTCCTTTTTTCATTCAATTCCCTCCCGAAAAGGCAATTTATTTTTTCTTTCTTTTTAACAGATCAATTGCCATCTGTGCATTTTCGCGCGCACGCTTGCGCAGCGGCGCAGAGGTTTTCTTAAGCTCTGCTTTCATCTGTTCGCTGTTTTTTCCGCATTCAAGCACCATTTCAAAAAATGTTTCGGCGTTGAAATCGGAAAGCTCAACGTATTTTTTCTGATTCATATATTCCATGAAACCGCGGATTTTCGGGTCATACACAATCCCCGTCATCGGAACGTTCATAACGGATGCAAAAATGAGCATATGCAGCCTCATTCCGCAGGCGATGTCACACCGCCCGATAAGCGCCAGCAGCTCCGAAACCGGAAGCTCGCGGTCTATTATAACCGATTCCTTTTTCATGCGCTGAATAACCCGCCTTGAAATTGCAAGGTCGGTGCTCATCTGCATCGGCATAAACACGGGGAAATATCCCTCTTCCGACAGTCTGTCAAGCGCACATGCCATTTTAATTTCGAATGCATCACCGAGCTGTTTCCAGCCGCGCACCGACACCGCGAGCAGCTTTTTATCCGTCGGAACGGAAAATTCCGCCAAAAGCTCATCCTCGCGCGCGGCATTTGCCGGCGTAAGATTAAATGCCGGGTCAGCCGTCACAACAACCTTCGGTTTTGTGATTTTGCAGCGCTCGATTTCGTGCAGCGATTCATTTTCGCGCAGCGTTATCAGGTCAACCTCGTTTAAAACGCGGTGTACCTTTCCGACATTTTTATCCTTTATCGGTCCCATTCCGTTGGCATAAAGCATAACCTTAAGCCCGAATCTTTTTGCTGCATATATTATGCCGAGATAATAAAGAAGGCTTTTCGTGCTTGTTGCGTCCTGAATAAGCGTGCCGCCGCCGCTGAGGAGCAGCTTTGCTCCGCGCAGCTCACGCAGAACGGAAAATATATTGAATCTGTTTACGGTATTGATTGCCCCGTACTGCTGCTTGGTACGGCGAACGTTACCCGAAAGCGCCGTGATTGTGACATCCGGCGCAATTTCCTGCAGATTCTCGATAATGCTCTTCAGCAGCGCTTCATCGCCGCTGTTCCCGAGCCCGTAATATCCTGAAATTACTATATCCGACACCTTTTCACCCCGTTTCGGTCTGTGGTATGCAGCCGCGCTGCTTATTTTTCATTTTTCCAAAGCAGCGCCGCTCCGATGATACCGGCGTCGTTTCCGAGTGTTGCAAGTCCGATTTTGGTCTGTTTTTCACCGAACCTTGCGAATGATTTGCGTTTTATCATTGAATTTACCGGCGCAAGCAGCCGCCTTCCGGCATGGCTTATTCCGCCGCCGAAGCAAATCAGCTCCGGCTGGAGCATGTTGATTATATTGACCGTTCCCTCCGCAAGATAGGAAAGGTATGTCTTAACAACGCGCTTTGCCGTCTCGTCCTTGCAGCGGAAAACCGTTGCTCCGTTCATGTTGGACAGCTTGCCGCGGCAAAGCCTCCAAAGCTCGCTTTCGGGATTTCGGCGCATTGCCTCCTTTGTCATTTTAACAAGCGCCGTTGCGGAAGCATATGCCTCGAAACAGCCGTTTCTTCCGCAGGTGCAGCGCCGCCCGTTAAGCGCAATCACCATGTGTCCGAGCTCCGCTCCCTTGTCATATGCGCCGCGGATAAGCTTGCCGTCAACGATAATTCCGCTGCCGACCCCCGTTCCGAGCGTGAGCATAACCATGCTCTTCGTGCCCTTGCCGCTTCCGTTAAGATATTCTCCCCATGCGGCGGCATTGGCGTCATTGTCTATATATATTTTTTTGCCGAGTGATTTTTCCATATAATCGAGAATCGGTACATCGTAGAATTTAAGATTATTGGAAAATTCAACGGTTCCCTTCTCCGTGTTTATCGCACCGGGGCAGCCTATCCCGACAGCCTCAATCTCATCAAAGGGGATTCCGCTTGCTTCGGCGCTTTTGCGTGCACAAAGAGCCATATCGTCAAATATTTCATTGTACGGGCGCGGCATTTTCGTTTTTGTTGCTGCGCGTCCGTAAATATTCCCGTATTCGTCAACAACGGCAGCTGCAATGTTTGTTCCGCCAAGGTCAATTCCCACAAAATAGCGTGGCGGATTTGAAGTAATCAGCATTGTTCCGTTTCCCGAAACCGTGTAATCCCCGAGCCCTGCCGGCATGAAAACGGTTGTTCCGGCAGGAAGCGTTTCGTCAAAATCTCCGCATACAACGCGAACACTGCCCGAAACCGTCATAAGCGCCTGATATGATTCATCATGAACGGTAAGCGTTTTTTCTTCCTTAACGTCCAGCTCACGCACCTGAAAATATTCGCAGCTTCCCAAGAGCCTGGTTCCGTCACTGCACAGCGGCGTTTTGCGCACGGCAGTCCTCTCCGTCCGCGCCGCCTTGATTCCCTTGTCAATGTGCAGCTCGCGCGGCTTTCCGTCCTTGCCGCGGCGGTCATAATCGTAAAGCCTGTAGGTAACGTTTGAATTTTGCTGAATCTCGGCGATAAGATTTCCCTTTCCGATTGCATGGATTGTGCCGGCTTCAACAAAGAACACATCTCCCGGCTTTGAAGGAACGCTGTCAAGCAGATTTGTAACCGTGTTGTTTTGTATGGCTTCTTTAAGCTCGTCCTTTGAAATGTCGTTCTTAACTCCGTAAATTATTGAGGAATCCTTGTCCGCGTCAATAACATACCACATTTCCGTTTTTCCGTTCTGATTCTCCCACAGGGCAGCCTGCTTATTATTCGGATGAACCTGAACGCTCAGATTATCGGCAGCGTCAATCAGCTTTATCAGAATCGGCAGCTCGCCGCCCTTGTTCGCCGTGCCGAGTGCGGCGCGGTTTTCGTCAAGGTAGCTTTTAAGCGGCTTTCCGTCACATTCGCCGCCGCTGATTATGCTGAGTCCGTCCTTATGGCAGCTAAGCTCCCAGCTTTCCGCAACCGTTTCGGTCGGGGCTTTTTTCCCGAACTTTGTCTTCAGTCTTGTTCCGCCCCAGATATAGTCCTTAAAGGCAGGCTTTATAATTAAAGGTTTCATCAAATTCAGAACACTCCTTCGGATATTATCAGAGCAGATGCTCGATTAATATTTTAACACCTATCCCTATGAGAATAACGCCGCCGAGCCGTTCGGCGCTTTTTTTGAAAACCTCGCCGAGTTTTTTGCCGAACATTCCGCCGCAGTATGAAATAACAAATGCAACAGCCCCGATTATTGCAGCGTTTATGAATATATTCGTTCCCCCGACAACCGCAAAGCTTATCCCGACGGCAAGCGCGTCAATGCTTGTCGCAACGGCAAGCAGCGTCAGCTTGCTGCATTTAAGCATTTCCGTCGCGGTTGCTTCCATGCTTTCGCCGTCCTCTTTTTTAAAGCTTTCAATCAGCATGTTTGTTCCGATTGCAGCCAGTAGGATAAAAGCAACCCAGTGATCATATGCGCTTATAAACCGCTGAAATCCCGAACCGAGAACATACCCGGCAATCGGCATGATGAACTGGAATGCCCCGAAATACAGCCCCATTTTAACTGCATGGCGGCGGCGGAAATCACGAATCATAATTCCGTTTGTAACGGAAACCGCAAACGCGTCCATCGCAAGGCTGACGGCGATAAGAAAAACCGCAAAATATCCCATAAAGGTACAACTCCCATATTAATAGTTATTTCAAGTCTATGCGCAGGAATGATTTTTTACCCTTTTTAACAACGATTTTTCCGCCGTCAAAGCTTTCCGGCGTGATAACAAGCGAAATATCCGTCACCTTTTCGCCGTTCACGGAAATACCGCCCTGTGTGATAAGGCGTCTGCCCTCACCCTTAGAGGGGATAAGTCCGACCTTTACAAGAAGGTCAAGTATCGGCATGCCATCCTTGACTTCGCTTTCCGAAATATCCGCAGAAGGCATGTTGTCTGCATTGCCCGCTCCCGAGAACACTGCGCGCGCCGCCTCCCGAGCCTTAACGGCTTCCTCATTCCCGTGAACCATGCTTGTCAGCTCAAATGCAAGGCGTTCCTTAACGGGATTCAGCTGACTGCCCTCAAGCTTTTCATATTCACGGATTTCGTCCATCGGAATAAATGTCAGCAGCTTCAGGCACTTGCAAACGTCAGCATCGTCAACGTTTCTCCAGTACTGATAAAAATCGTATGGTGATGTTTTTTCGGGTGAAAGCCACACTGCTCCGCTTGCGGTTTTGCCCATTTTTTTGCCCTCGCTGTTTGTAAGCAGCGTGAATGTCATTCCGTATACCTGCTTCTGATCCTTGCGGCGGCAAAGGTTAATTCCGCCGAGGATATTGCTCCACTGGTCATCTCCGCCAAGCTCAAGCTTGCAGTTATATTTGCGGCTGAGCGCAAGGAAATCATAACTCTGCATAAGCATATAGTTAAATTCAAGGAAAGAAAGTCCCTTTTCAAGGCGCTGCTTGAAGCACTCCGCCGTCAGCATCTGATTAACCGAGAAGCACGAGCCGATTTCACGGATAAATTCAACATAGTTGAGGTCAAGCAGCCAGTCGGCGTTATTCACCATAATTGCCTTTCCGTCCGAAAAGTCGATTATTTTTGAAAGCTGCTCCTTAAAGCATTCGCAGTTGTGATCGATAACTTCCTTCGTCATCATTTTGCGCATATCCGTTCTGCCCGACGGATCTCCGATATGCCCCGTACCGCCGCCGACAAGCGCAATCGGACGATGTCCGTAGTTCTGCATATGGCGCATAACAACCATCTGCAAAAAGTGACCCACATGCAAGCTGTCAGCTGTGGGGTCAAAGCCTATATAAAACGTGACCTTCTCATTTCCGAGAAGCTCGCGGATTTCTTCCTCATGCGTTGTTTGCGCAATAAGTCCGCGTTCCTTTAACACGTCGAACACATTATCCATAACCTACATCCTTCCAATCATTGGTGATATTTTCATCTTCATTACTTGTATTTATTTATTATACCATTCTTCACGCCGCTTTTTCAAGCCTTTTTTAATAAATGTTACAGAATTATTTGTCGGATTAAGGTTCAAATGCCTCAAGGCATGATTTTTTCGTGCATGGTACAGGCACAAACGTATCCAAACGGAATATAATGTACTATATTAATTCGGAGGTGTATTGTAGTGCTGTGGAGCATTTTCAGCATGAAACCGGGCTTCGGAACGATAGGCGCACTCACAAGCGGCAGCTTTCCCAAGCCGCTGAGCGAATCGGAAGAAGCGCTTTACCTGAAGAAGATGAAGGACGGAGATGAGGATGCAAAAAATATTCTTATCGAGCATAATCTGCGGCTTGTTGCGCATATTGTAAAAAAATATGCCGATCCCTCCGACAGTGACGACCTGATTTCAATCGGAACAATCGGGCTTATAAAGGGAATATCTTCATTTGATAAGGATAAGAACACGCGCCTTGCAACCTATGCCGCGCGCTGCATTGAAAATGAAATACTTATGTCGCTGCGTCATGACAAGAAATTTGCAAATCAGATTTCGCTCAATGAACCGATAGGCTTCGACAGCGACGGAAACGAGGTTTCGCTGATTGATATTCTGCAAAGTGAAAACGAGGATATATGCGAGCGCCTTGACCGCGACAACATGATTACAAGCATGTGCAAAAAAATAAAATCCTCGCTCTGCGGACGCGAACGTCAAATAATTCAGATGCGTTACGGTCTTTGCAGCGGCGAACCGCTCACCCAGCGCGAAGTGGCAAAAACACTCGGAATCAGCCGCTCCTATGTTTCGCGGATTGAAAAAAAGGCAATCGGCAAGCTCAGAAATTAAATACTTTGTTTCAAAAAAAATTCTTCCGGCAGCTCTTTCCGTGTCTCCGGCAACACTTTCACACGAGGAGCAAAGGCTGCTGACAAATATAGTACGTGAGGGCAGGGCAGTATTTTTGCCGCCTTATGATGTTCCCAATGTAAAAAATATGAAAAAGCGCCGTAATTGTATATTCGGCGCCGACCAGATGGTGAAGCTTTTGCTTGAACAATTGCTCATACACCTTATACGCGGCAAAACGAAGCAGGGCGAGCGCACGGAATGTATACCGCCTAACGGTAATATCCGCGATGTTTATGAGTACATAAACGTAAACTTCAGGGAAAACATAAACCTTTCTGATTTGTGTTTTTTATATAATACCAATAAGACAACACTCTGCTCACAGTTCAAGCTTGGCTGCGGTATAACAATTACAGAGCTTATAAATAAGCTTAGAATACAGGAAGCAAAGCGGCTTATGCGTGAAGGCAGCCTGAATCTTACTCAAATCTCCGAAAATGTCGGCTTTTCTTCCATACATTACTTTAGCCGCATATTCAAAGACAAAGAAAAATGTTCTCCATCGGAATATATTTAAAACAATAAAAGCACACCTTGAGCGCTAACACGTTTAACGGAAATTCTAAACTTTTTTCTATTTCAAATATCGAATCCGGCATTATATAACATTTATAATTCTGTGCATGACAGGCAGGTCAATAAAAGCTCGGTCTTACAATGTATCCGAAGCCGCGTGAGGCTGTGATTACCGCTGCAGGCATACGCTGTCAATAAATTTCTTGGTATTTTTTGTAAAAAGTTGGCAGTGTTAATAAATCCCAAAACGCAAGCAGAGGCGGCAAAAATTTTTTGCCGCCTCTGCTTGCTATCATTAGTCTTTAGTTTTAACCACTATTACGCGGACAATTCCGCCGTCCTTTAAGCTTTGGTCTGAATAGAGTGTTACTGCGGAAACGTTTGATGAATTAAGCATTTCCTCTTCGGACATTGAGGAAAATTTATCCGCCGACACACCGCCGTATATCTTAACATTATCGGAAACGGTGTAGGTTGTGCTTCCGAGCCTTATGCGCCCCTTTGTATATGCCGCGACCGTCGAAGCGGAGGCAAGCTTTTCCATTGCCTTAACGCTTGTTTTATTGTCCGATGCTTTGACAACCTCAACCGCGTCAGCATTTCCGAGCTTCAGCGCGGTTGTAACGCTTATCTCTCCGTCATCTGTCAAAATCTTGTACTGTCCCTTGCCGCCCGATGATTTTATAACGCCGAAGCTTGATTCCGCCTTTGTCACGTCCTTTATATACAGGAACGAAATGTCGTTCATGCTGCCGCTCATCTGAACATGGATTACCTGACTGCGCCCCCAGTCCGCCGTGGAAAGCTCGTGCCTCTCAACCTTGCGGACGGTTGCCTTGCCGTCCGTTTTCTCCGTCAGCTCCAGAATCGCGCAGTCGCTTGTGAGCCAGTGACCGTCAAGCGAGGGAACGGTTGAATCGAATTTCCCCGTAACCGCCTTTGGAGTCACATATGTGAGATGCGCAATTCCGTTTGAATAGGTGATTTTCATAACGCTGCCGACATAATCCGAATAATCGTCGTCCGTTTCATATGTCACGGTATTTCCGTCGGGGAGGGTTACGTCCGCATAGCGGCGCCGCTGCCCCTTGTCATCCTCATCCTCCGAAATTTTGCTGTAGCACTCGTTGAGCACGACAACATCCAGCGCTCCTGTTGCGTTGAGGTCAACAACGTCGATAACATCGCCGCTTCTTCCGAGCAGCAGCGTTACGCGGTCACCGATTTTAAACGCGCCGTCCGATTCGTTCATTTTATTGATTGCCGTCTGCGATGAAAGATTGTACGTCTTATCGGAAATTTTAACGTTTGTCACGTTTGCCTTAATCGGATAAGCCTCCTCGTATGTTCCGGTGATTTTATCGGCATATGCATAAACTGTATTTGTTGCGCGTTCGTAATATACAACGTCATATGCTTTAATATCCGAAACGGACGCCCTTTCGCCCTTGCGATAAACATTCAGCGCCGCCGTTGACGAAAGCGAGAACAGTGAATAAATCTGCTGCGAATCGGTTGTGATTGTGCACGGACCCTCAAGCGTGCTCTTATTGAGCATGATTCTTGCAAGGCTGCCGTCGGCGGCATAGTAAAGCGCGGCGGTTCGCCCGTTTTCCATTTTTGAAACGGCTTCTTCAAGCGACAGCGCTTTTCCGTCACTGTAGACGGGAGTTGAAGCGTCAAGGCTTTCCGTCCGCGGAGCGCCGCCGGCGGTGAAGCTCCGTTCAATTTTACCGGTGTCGCCGTTTTTGGAAGCGCTCACAACCGTGACCGCCTGCTTTGTTTCCTTTTCGGGAACAAATGCAACCGCCTTTTGCTCGCTGTCAAGATAAAGCGTGCCGAGGATTCCGTAATCATCCGCCGTTATACCCGACGACTGCGCAAGCTTGAACGTGCCGCCGGTGGTGACAATGTTCCCTGCCGCAACGGACGCGTCATAGCTTTGGTCTCCGTAAATTACAATATCCTCCTTGCGCGATGAGCTGAGAAGCTGCACAGAGCTTTCGCCCTCTTTCTTATCTGCAAGCAGTGTGTTATATGCAAGATATGCCGCATTGCCGCGCGTGACATTCTCATACTTTCCGAACGAAATTCCGTCCGTTATTCCGAGCGCCTCCGCCTTGGCAATATATCCGTCGGGCCAGCGGTAGCCGACATCCTCGCCGCTGTAGCCGAGCATTCGGACAAGAATTGTCAGCGCCTGAGCATAGTTAATTTTTTCATCCGCGCCGAAAGACCCGTTGGGATAGCCGTTAATAATTCCGCGTTCGGCGATATAGTTTATATATCCGCTTGCCCAGCTGCCCGAGGGAACGTCTCCGAAAACGGTGCTTGCACTGTAGGACGCGGCGTTTTTCTCCTCGCCGAGCATATGCACGGCGATTTTTGCGAACTGTGCGCGCGTGAGCAGCTCATCGGGCTGAAAGCTTCCGTCACCGTAACCGTTTAAAATGCCCAGGCGCGAAAGCGTTACAATTGCCGTTCCGACGCTGCTTGAGGCATTAATATCGGTAAACGAAGCTGACGCGGCGCATGAAAAAAGCATTAAAAGCGCAAGCGCGAGCGATGTGATTTTGTATTTCATAAGTTACTCCCCTTTACTCAAATCTCAATGCTTCAATCGGATTAAGCCTTGCAGCCTTTCTTGCCGGATACAATCCGAAGAAAATTCCGATAACCGCGGAAAACAGGAACGACCCTAAAATGACCGTTGTCTGCTGCGAGATGGGCACCGTCGGCATACTCATTGCCGTGCAGAGGAAATGACTTCCGACGATGCCGAGCACAATTCCGGCAATACCTCCGAGGCAGCTGACAACTGCCGATTCGATAAGAAACTGCACGAGAATTGTTCCCGTTTTCGCGCCGATTGCTTTTCTTATTCCGATTTCGCGCGTTCTCTCCGTGACGGTTACAAGCATGATATTCATGATTCCGATTCCGCCGACAATCAGAGAAATTCCGGCAATGCCTGCCATGAGCAGCGTCATTGAGCCGAGCGCGTCGTCGATTGTGCTTATCTGATCGGCTTGGTTTGTTACGGTATAGTAATCATCCGACTTGAATTTTTTATAAAGAACGGCTTCGATTGCGTTTGTTGCCTCCGTCATGTGATCCGAGTCCGTTGCCGAAACGGCGAACGAATTGATATTTGCATTGCGGATAAGCCGCGTTGCGCGCGAGTACGGCATGATTATCATATCGTCATCGCCGCCCTGCGACGCATTTGACGATTTCCGGTTCAGCAGTCCGATAACGGTGAAAACCTCGTTATTTATTTTAATCTGCTGCCCGACGGGGTTCTGTGCACCGAAAAGCTCCTGGCGCACGTACTCGCCTATAAGCACAACGGATGCGCGGTTTTCAACGTCCGATTCGGTTATAAAGCGCCCCGACTGCGCAGTTCTGTTTCTTATTGTTTCATAATTTTCGTTTGCGCCGACAATTGAGGTTGCCATATTGCTGTCACCGTACTTGACAACGCCCATACTGTTCACCAGCGGCGTTATGCATCCGATGCTTTCGGGGTTATCCTCTGCAATTTTCTCAATTTCCGAAACGCTGATGCTGCGCGTCATTCCCCAGCCGCCGCGGCTGATGCTGACGCTTATCAGGTTAGTGCCCATGCTTTCGAGCTGCGTGCGCATGTTAAGCGTTGCGGCGGTGACCATGTTTACAAGAATAATAACCGCGCCCACGCCGATGATGATTCCGAGCATTGTCAGAAACGACCGTATTTTCGCGCTCCATATGCTTTGAAGCGCCATTTTAAAAGACATCCATACACTCATTCGCACTTCACATCCTTTGTTGCTGCGCCGTCGCTTGTTATCTGCCCGTCGGCAATGCGGACAACGCGCTGTGCCTGCTGCGCAACATCGGAATCGTGCGTGATAAGCACAATCGTGTTGCCCTCGGCATGAATTTCCTTAAGCATTTTCATAACCTCAACGCCGCTTTTCGAATCGAGGTTACCTGTCGGTTCGTCCGCCAGAATCAGCGGCGGCTTTGAGCTGAGTGCGCGTGCGATTGCAACGCGCTGCTGCTGACCGCCGGAAAGCTCCTTCGGCTTATGGTGCATTCTGCCCTCAAGCCCCACGCGTGCAAGCGCTTCTTCGGCAAGCTCGCGCCGCCGCGCGGGAGCAACGCCGCGGTAAATCAGCGGCAGCTCCACATTTTCCTCGGCTGTGAGCTTGTTTAAAAGGTTAAAGCCCTGGAATATGAACCCGATTTTTTCGTTTCTGATTGCGGCAAGCTCGTTTTCGCTCATGTTTTCAACGCGCTTCCCGTCAAGGTAATATTCGCCGCTTGTTGCAACATCAAGGCAGCCGATCATGTTCATAAGAGTTGATTTTCCGCTGCCCGACGGTCCGATTATCGAAACGAACTCACGCGGGCAGATGTGGAGCGACACGCCGTTAAGCGCACGCACCTCAACATCGCCTATTTTGTAGATTTTATACATATCGCTGATGCGTATCATGGGATTTACCTCCCTCCGGGCATTCCGCCGCGGTTTCCGCCGCCTCCGCCGGGCATTCCGCCTCCTCCCGGCATTCCGCCACCGGGCATTCCACCGCCGGGCATTCCACCGGACATACCCATGTCAGTTGAGGAGGAGCCGCTTGACTGCGAGGTGTTCTTAACAACCGCGCCTTTATCAACACCGCTTTGAATTTCGTAATAATCATCGTTGCTGATTCCGACGGTTACCTCAACGCGTTCCTCTTTTCCGCTGAGCTTTATATTCGGTGCGGACGGAGATTTGCCGCTGCCCGACTTTTCCGCTGAGCGGTTATCGCCGCCATCAATTTCGCCGACAACCGTTACATAATATTTTCCGCCGAAGTGCTCAACCGCCGTGAGCGGCAGGCAAAGCACGTTTTCAGCGCTGTCCGTCACGATTTCGGCGCTCACGTTCATTCCGAGCATAAGATCACCGGGCTCATCGATTGTAACCTCAACGGGGTAATTCGTTACGCCGTTTGACGCTGTTCCCGAATTGGAAACGGAGGTTATAACACCCGTTATGCTCTCGTTCTCCAGAGCGTCCGCCGTTACCTGAACGGTTTGCCCAAGCTCAACCTTGGCAATATCAAGCTCGTCAACATCGATTGTGAACTTCATTTTTGAAACATCGGCAACAACCATCATTATCGTCGCGTTATTGCCGCTGACAGTGTCGCCCTTTGTATAGTCCTTGGAAAGAACAATTCCGCTTATCGGAGATGTTACAACATAATCCTCCGCCGCTTCAATTTTATCTTCAAGCGATGACTGCGCGTTTTCCAGGCTGTTATTCGAATCGGAAAGCGACATTTTCGCCTCGTTATAGCTTTGATTTGCGGATTTGAGCGCGTCCGTCAGGTCGGAGTTTGTGAGCACTGCAATAACCTCACCCTTATTGACCCAATCGCCGTTCTTCACGTTCAGCTTTTGAATTTTACCCTTTTGCTCGGCATTAACGGTTACGGGGTCGGCATAGGAAACGCTGCCGTAGGACGCGGAGCTTATATCGCCGGATGACGAATGAACGGTTGCCGCCGCCTTAACGCCCTCGCTCAAAACAACATCGTCCGTTACAAGGATTTCAACGTTATATACGACTGAGCCGTCACTGCCTGCCGATGGTGCGGAATACTTTCTTTTAACCGTTCCCGAAACGTTCATCATATATTTTTCAATTTCAACCGTTGCGCTGTCGCCGGTATGTATTTTCGAGATTTCCGCGGAGCTGAAAGGCACGGTTGCCGTCTGCTCCTTATAATTCGTTATTTTGCAGACCGCGCCGCTGACCTCATCGCCCTGCTTTGCGGAAAGGTCACTTACCTTGCCGCTTGCGGAGGCATAAATCGTGAGCTGTGAAATATTTTCTTTTGCATTTGCAACCTTATCGCTTTGGTTTGAAATGGTGTTTTTTGCTTTGTCCACGCTGTTTTGGGCGCTTTTAACAGAGTTGCGCGCCGTTTTGATTGCATTTTCCGCGGCGGTCATTTCAAATTTATAAAGAATGTCGCCCTCGTTAACCGCATCGCCCTCCTCAAACGGAGATTCCGATATCTTCCCGTTCACGAGCGGCACTATATCGCGCTGTTCAATCGGTTCAACCGTGCCGGAGCCGGAAATGCTGCTGACAACATTTCCGCGCGTTACAACGGAGCTGCCCGATGAAGCGCTTGTCTGCGCTTTCTTCTTATCACTGTGCCTTTTAAACGCAACCGCGCCGCCGGCAATTGCCAGCACCAGCACGGCGCACAATGAAATTTTGAGCGCTTTTTTCTTTTTCTTTCCCGCAGAGGGAATTTCACTTCTGCCGTCCGCGGTTTTTCTTTTCGGAAATTTAATCATTAATATCCCCCATTTCATTGACGTTTTTTCTTGTGCCGAGCCGATTTGTAATTCCGTGCACAGAAAAAAGAACAGCTATCTTTTAATAAGATAACCGTTCTTTCTTAAAATTAACTTAAATATCCGAAAAAATTATTCGATTGGTTCAATCGGCTCGGCGTCATCCTCGCCCGGCGCTTCATCGGCAGGCGCTTCCTCAAAGTCCGCGTCCTCCGCCGAATCGTCCGAAACGGGAATATCCTCAACGCCCTCGGGTGAAAGCGCGCGCGTCTCGTCAATCTTTTTGCGAAGCTCCGCAATCTCGCCTTCAAGCGCGTCAACCTTTTCAAGCTTGGCTGCCGCTGCCTGCGCAATGTCCGCCTTTTCCTTATATGCGATATACGCAGTGTATCCGATTTCCTTGTAAAGCCTCTTAACGTTACTCTGCTTGTCGGCAATTGCAAGTCTGAGCTTTGCAACGCTGTAAATTTCCTTGCTCTTCTTCTCGGTTTTTTCGGCAACATCGAGAGCAGCTTCCTTAACTCTGTTCAAAAAATTCATATTGGATGCCACAATGCTCAACCCCTTTCAGTGCAGGCATAATCCTATGCCCCGATAACCGCCGCAGCGGTGTTATAAATCAATCAAAGCTGTTTTTCTGCAGAAAGCTCGGAATATCAAGACCCGAATCGTCGTCCGTGTTTATCGAGCCGAAAATATCCCCGTCATTTTTATCCTTTTTCTTTCCGTCAAGACCTGTTGCGATAACGGTGATGATAATCTCATCCTCAAGGCTTTCATCGATAGCCGCACCGAAGATAACGTTTGCATCCTCGTCAACGCAGTCATCGATAAGCTGTGCGGCAGCGTTTGTTTCGTGCAGATTAAGATTTGTGCCGCCGATGATGTTCATAAGAACGCCCGTTGCACCGTCAATTGTTGTTTCAAGCAGTGCGCTCTCGATAGCCATTTTCGCAGCCTGCTCCGCACGGTTTTCGCCGCTTGCACGGCCGATGCCCATGTGCGCAAGACCCGCGTCCTTCATAACGGATGTTACATCAGCGAAGTCAACATTGATAAGTCCTGCGCCGACAATAAGGTCGGAAATGCCCTGAACGCCCTGACGCAGAACCTCGTCCGCGTCCTTAAATGCGTCGATAAGGCTTGTTTTGTTATTGCTGATATCAAGCAGCCTGTCATTGGGGATGACAACAAGCGTGTCAACATTGCCCTTGAGCTGCTCAATGCCTTCCTCCGCCTGTATCATACGGCGGCGCCCCTCAAAACCGAACGGCTTTGTTACGATTGCAACCGTCAGCACGCCGAGCTCCTTTGCAATATCCGCAACAATGGGAGCTGCGCCCGTGCCGGTGCCGCCGCCCATGCCGGCAGTTACGAACACCATATCCGCATCCTTAAGCACCTGCTCGATTTCGCCGCGGCTTTCCTCGGCTGCTTTTTTTCCGATTTCAGCCTTGCCGCCTGCACCCTGTCCCTTTGTGATTTTATCACCTATCTGTATTTTCTGGCTTGCCGCGCTTTTAGTCAGCGCCTGTTTATCAGTATTTACGGCGATAAATTCCACACCCTTGATTCCTGCCTCAACCATTCGGTTGACAGCGTTGTTACCGCCGCCGCCGACGCCGATTACCTTAATCTTCTGTGCCGAGCCGAGCTCGTCCGCATATTCCATTCTCATTGGAATTCCTCCTCTATGTACTTTAAAATTAAAAACTTTCGGGCATAGCTGTACCTATATATTATATATAATACACCTATTTTGCCGCAGTTTCAAGAAAAATTTTTAATTGTTCATAAATTATTCTTGTTTTTTTCTGTAGGTAAGCCGTTCAAGGTCAACATAGCCGGAGGGATCGTCGCCGATTTCCGCAAGAATCGGACCGAAGCATTCCATTTTATAGCCTATTTTTTCGGGGCTGCCGACCTTAACCGTCAGCTTGCCGCCGTTATATCCGAAGGTTATATCCGAGAGCGCGGATATATTTATTTCCGTCATATCGAAAATATAGCCGCCCTTTGTAAACTCCTTAAGACATTCAATCAGCGTGCTGCGCTTTTCTTCATCACTGCATATGAGCTTGGCGCCCGCCTTGTATTTCACATTTTCAAGCCCTTTAACTATGGGAAGCGATTTTGCCGCAGCTTCGCTTTTATCGCCGGAGGAGGCAGCGTTCGGGCTGTCCGTGCGTGAAATCATTCTTCCGTCCGCCGTAATAATAATATAACCGCTTTTGGTTGAAACATACGCCACGCCTGCCGCTTCTTCAACAGTTATTTCTATTTCTCCGGGCAAACGGCGGCGCAGCTTTGCGCCGTCGATATAGCCCATCTGTTCTATTGCCTTTTCCGCTTTTCCGAGGCTGACGCTGAAGATATTGATTCCGCGTACAATTCCGCCGCTGCGGATAATATCCTCATCCGAAACAACGGAATTTCCCCTGACGGTTATTTCGGTGATATTAAAAAGCGGCGTCAGCATCATGATTGCGCAGATTCCGGCAATCATGATAATAAGCGTGAGCGCGGCAAGCTGCTTTTTCTGCCGCTGTTTAAGCCTGCGCGGTTTCATCATTTGCTTCAACTTCTAAACCCTCCCTATGTCAGCGCCGAGCTGCGCCAGCATTTTATCCAAGTCAACATATCCGCGTTCAATATAATGAACGTTTCGGACAATACTTTCACCCGACGCGCCGAGCGCCGCAACCGTCAGTGCAGCGCCGCCGCGCAAATCCATTGCATTTATGTGCGCGCCGTGCAGTCTGCCGCCCTTAATAATTGCAACGCGCCCGTCCTGCAAAATATCCGCTCCCATTTTTGCAAGCTCCGGAATAATCTTATAGCGGCTGTCAAAAACGTTCTCGACAATCACGCTTGTGCCAGAAGCATAGCACAGCGCCGCCATTGTGACCGACTGCGAATCGGTCGGAAATCCGGGATAAACCTGCGTTTTAATCATATCGACGGGGCGGATATCCTGCGGGGCACGGATATACATTTTATCACGGAAAAATTCAATTTTCGCACCTGCCTCGCGAAGCACATTCGACACTGCTCCGAGGTGCGCTCCGCGCACGTTGAGCAGCTCGATTTCGCTGCCGGTGGTCATTGCTGCGCACATAAGCGTGGACGCAACGATTCTGTCCCTACACGACGCTCTTCCGATCTCAACGATTCTGTCGGGAATAATCCTGTGCGACGCACCATGCAGCGATGCAACGCCCGTTATGCTTATATATTCCGTTCCCGCGCCCTTTATATCGGCGCCCATCTTATTGAGAAAATCACACAGGTCAACAATTTCGGGCTCCTTTGCAGCATTCGAAATTGTTGTTTCGCCGCTGAGCTGAACGCACGACAGAATTATATTCTCCGTTGCCCCGACAGACGGGAAGCTTAAATGAATGTCTCCGCTGTGCATATGCCCGACCTCGGCTTCAAGAAAACCGTTATCCTCGTTTATAACCATTCCGAGCTCGCGCAGCGCCTTAATATGTAGGTCAATCGGTCTGTTGCCGAGCTCGCAGCCGCCCGGTGCACAAAGCCGTGCGCGCCCCATGCGCGCCGACAGCGCTCCGAGGAAAATTATCGAGCTGCGCAATTCGCGCATGAGCTCCTCCGGAATTTCGCAGCTGTCAATTGAAGAGGAGTCCACCGTGAGCACATCGCCCGAAAGCGATGCGCGGCATCCGAGCTTATTTAATATTTTAATCGTATGTTCAACATCCGAAAGGCGCGGACAATCGTAAATGCGGCATTCTTCTCCGGCAAGGATTGCTGCCGCCATTATCGGAAGAACCGCATTTTTTGCCCCGTGCACGCGAACCATGCCCTCAAGCCTTTTGCCGCCGTTTATTATATATCCGTCCAAAGCCACACCCCCATGAAAATATGCATTTCTATATAACATACTATGCATTCGGGTGCAGCATGGTGATTGGTCAGATGAGCTTCATCAGCTCGTTATATATTGTTTCGCATGCATCGGTAATTCCGATTGCCGCGGAATTTTTCTTCATCTGCGAAAGCTTTTCGCCGTCCGAAAGGATTTCACGGACGGTTTTAAGCAGCAGATGCGCCGTCAGGTCGTCTTCGCGGATAACCCTTGCAGCGCCGTTTTTTTCAAGATAACGCGCATTGTATTCCTGATGATTGTGCGCAACGTTCGGGCTGGGGATAAGCACGGCGGCTTTCCCGAGCGCAGTTATTTCGCTCACTGTTATTGCCCCTGCGCGTGACACAACAAGGTCTGCCGCGCCGAAAACCTCTTCCATATTATAAATATAAGGAAGCAGGGCAAGATTTCCGAGCTTTGAAATATCAATTCCCTTTTCGGTTAAATCCTTTCGGATTTTATCGTAATATCTTTCACCGGTTGCCGCTATGAGGTTGAAGCCGCCGATTCCCTCGGCAAGCATTTTTTCAAGCGCGTCGTCAAGCTTTTCCGCGCCGAGCGAGCCGCCGAACATAAGCACAATCGGATTATCGTCAAAGCCGAACGATTTGCGCACGGCTTCCTTGTCGCATTTGTTGAAAATGCCCGGGCGGAGCGGATTCCCCGTGAGCACAAATCTCTTTGCATGCATCATCTTCTCGGTTTCCGCAAAGCTGATTGCCGTTATATCCGCATGGCGCGAAAGCATTTTGATTGCAAGCCCCGGGAAAACATTCTGTTCATGAATAACCGTCGGAATTTTCATTGATGACGCCGCCTTAACAACCGGCGCGCAAACATATCCCCCCGTGCCGATTACCGCATCGGGGCGAAATTCGCGCAATATGCGCTTTGAAGCCCTGATGCTTGTGATATATTCGGCAAGCACCTTGAAATTTTCGGGCGAAAGGCTGCGTTTAAGCCCCTTGACCTCGATATATCGTATATCGTACCCCGCCTTGGGGACGAGCTTTCGTTCAAGACCGCTGCGCGTGCCGACAAAAAGGATTTCACATTCGGGGCAGCGCTGTCTGATATAGTTCGCAATTGCGATTGCCGGGTTGATATGACCGGCGGTTCCGCCGCCGCTGAGTAATATTTTCATAAAATATTCACGCCCTACATTTTTTTGATTTTGCTTGTTCTCGATATATTAAGAAGTATTCCCATGCCCGTGAGCATAACAATCAGCGATGTTCCGCCCGAGCTGAAAAACGGAAGCTGCATACCCGTTGACGGAAGGACGGAAAGCACAACGCCGATGTTTATGAGCATCTGCACGCCGACAATTGAGGTTATTCCGAAAGCCATCAGCGTTCCGAGCTTATCCTTTGCTTTAAGCGCAATGCTCATTCCGCGCCACACGAAAAGCACGAACAGTGCAATTACCGCGACTGCGCCGACAAATCCCAGCTCCTCGCACACAATTGCATATATATAATCGTTATGAGCTTCGGGCAGATAGAGATATTTTTGCCTTGACTGCCCGAGACCGAGACCGAAAAGTCCGCCGCTGCCCACTGCATAGAGCGACTGAATAATCTGCCAGCCGATTCCCTTTCTGTACTTAAACGGATTAAAAAGCGCGCGGAATCTGTCAAGGCGGTAGCTCTCCATTGCCATAAATGCAAAGCCCGCAACTCCGGCAGCGCCTACCCAGTAAAGATACTTAAGCGGAAGCCCGGCGGCAATCATCATCATCAGGCTGATTCCGGCAAGCACAACCGCCGCCGACATATGGCTCTGAAGCGCACACGCACCGATATACAGTGCGACAACGCCGACGCATTTCATAACGTTTTTCGTGTCGTGCTGCAAATCCGCTGTCTGCCGCGTTGAAAAGCGCGACGCAAAATAAATCACAAGCGCAAACTTTGCCAGCTCAGACGGCTGAAAGCTTATCGGTCCGATTGAAATCTGCCGCGTTGCCCCGTGGGACGCAAACCCGATTATCGGAACGATATACATGATTACAAGCGTTCCGACCATAATCAGACGCGACATCTTTTTATATCTGTGATAGTCAAAATTTGCCGTTAGAAACATTCCTGCGCAGCCGATGATTGCAAGCGCGCCCTGCTTTAATATGACGGAGTAGATATTCCCGGAATCGAGCGCACGCGGCGAGCTTGCCGAGAAAAGCATTATCAGCCCGAACAGAAGCAGCGTTACAATTACCATAAGAAGAATGAAATCAACACGCTCCGATGTTCTGTTTTTCCTTGCTCCGTCTGCCATATTTCAAACCACCTTATAATGCAAAATAGCTGATTGCGCACAGCGCCGCCGTGATAAGGCTGAACACTGCAACGACCTTTGTTTCCTTCCAGCCGCACATTTCGAAATGATGATGCACGGGCGCCATTTTAAATACGCGTTTTTTCGTTTTTTTGTAGACCGATACCTGAATGATAACGCTGAGCGCTTCGAACAGGAACACAAAAGCGCTTATTATTATGAAAAGCTCCATTCCGGCGCTGATGCTGACGGCGGCTATCATTCCGCCGATGAACAGGCTGCCGGTATCGCCCATGAACACCTTTGCGGGGTAGGCATTATAAATCAGAAATCCCAAAAGACCGCCTGCGAGCGCCGCCGAGATTATGCTGCCGTCACCGTGACCGGGCAGCATGTGACATGCAGCCGCGAAAAACACCGCGACAATTGTTCCGACGCTTGCGGCAAGCCCGTCAAGCCCGTCGGTAAGATTTGCGCTGTTTGAAGTTGCAAGCAGCACAAGCATAACAAACGGAATGTAAAATATTCCGAGGTCAATGCTTCTTCCGAAAAACGGAAGCAGCGTTTCGGTCTGGTTAAACGCAAAATACAAATACAGTGCATATGCAAGGCTGACCACCGTCTGAAGCGAAAACTTCTGCCCGGCGGAAAGTCCTTTGTTATGTTTTTTTATGACCTTTATGTAGTCGTCAAGAAATCCGATTGCGCCGAAAAGCACTCCGCACAGAAGAATTCCCGTTCCGCGTGCGCTCCTGACAAACAGGAGCGAAGCCGCCGTTGTTGACAAAATGAACCCGATGCCGCCCATTGTGGGCGTGCCCTGCTTTTTTTCGTGCCATGACGGGCCGTCCTCCAGAATTGTCTGCCCGAATTTCAGCTTTCTTAAAAAGGGTATAAGCAGCGGCTCAAAAACAGCGGCTATAACAAAGCTTATCACACATGCCTTTATCCACATTTATCTCACGTCCTAAAGAGTTTTTAGAATTTCCTTAACGACCTCGCGCTCGTCAAAATGATGCTTGACATGGTTTATCTCCTGATATGTTTCATGCCCTTTTCCGGCAAGGATGATTATATCGTCCTCTTCGGCAATCTCCATCGCCTTTTTTATCGCCTCGCGGCGGTTTTCGATTACAATATGATTATCCTTTTTCATTCCCGCAAGTATCCCGCGGATTATTTCCATCGGATCCTCGCAGCGCGGATTGTCGCTTGTGATTATTGCAATATCGGAAAGTTCCTCGGCAATATGCCCCATTTTCGGGCGTTTTGCCGCGTCGCGGTTTCCGCCGCAGCCGATAACCGTGATGATTCTCTTTTTTGCAAAGCCGCGCACCGCGGAAATTATGTTTTCAACGCCGTCCGGTGTGTGAGCATAGTCGATAATCACGGTGTAGGGTGTATTTATATGCATAACCTCGATTCTTCCCTTAACGGGCTTTGCAAGCACAAGTCCTTTTTCAATGTCGGAATCGCTTATCCCGATATTTTTGCAGGCGCAGATTGCCGCAAGCGCATTATAAACGGAGAATCTGCCCGGGATTCCGAGGCGCATTTCCCTGCGCGCGTTTTTATATACCAAATCGAAAATAACGCCTCTGCCGCTCATTTTAAGATTTTCCGCGCGGACATCGGCTTCCGCGTCGATTGCATAGGTTATCACAGGGCCCTTTGCCGCTTTCAGAATAACATCCTTATAGCTGTCGTCCGCATTAACGGCGGCGGTTTTGCTCATTGTGAAAAGCTTTGCCTTTGCCGCGGCATATGCGTCCATGGTTTTATGAAAATCAAGATGATCCTGGGTGATATTTGTGATAACCGCCGTTTCAAACTCAATTCCGTAAACGCGTTCAAGCGCGAGCGAGTGGCTTGAAACCTCCATCACAACATATTTCCCGCCGCTCTCAGCCATTTCCGAAAACAGACGAAACAAATCGAGCGATTCAGGCGTTGTGTGAATGCTTTCGCGCACATCTTCTCCGACGATTATATGATTTGTTCCGATAAGGTCGCACCGTTCGCCCTTAAGGTTGAGAATCTGTTTTATAAGATATGTTGTGGTTGTTTTTCCGTTCGTTCCCGTGATGCCGATTATTTTCAGTCTGCGCTCGGGATGACCGTAAAACTCCGCTGCGGCAAGAGCCATCGCCCTGCGTGAATCCTCACATTTTATATAAGGGCAGTCACACGCTGCATCCGATTCACCGATGACGGCAGCCGCGCCGTTTTCAATTGCATTTTGAATGTATTTATGACCGTCGGTTTCAAATCCGCGTATTGCAATAAACAAATACCCCGGTTTAACCGCGCGCGAATCATATGCGATACCCGTTATCTCAATGTTCGCCGCGCTGCCGATATTCTGCGAAATACTCTGAACAATTTTACCAAGCTTCATGCCGCACCTCCGTCAGTCTGATTCCCTTTGTACAAATTTCACATATACCGCCGTACCGGAGGCAACCTCCGCCTTTGAATCGGGACTCTGCGAAACGGCAATTGCATCCGCTCCGAGGTCGCTTTCGGCAGTATTTCCGTCAAGCTTTATAACAAGCCCGGCGTTTTCGAGTGTTTTCTTCGCATTTTCGTATGTCATTCCCATAACATTGGGAACAGGCGTTATATCGCCCGTGCCGCTCTTCTCGGTGTATGCAAGCACAACCGAGCCCTTATGCAGCTTTGTTCCTGCCTTGGGAATCTGATTTTTAACAACATCGCCGCTGCCCTTAAGCTTTATCGTCAGTCCGACTTTTTCAACGGCAGCCTTTGCTTCTTCAACCGTCAGCTTTTCAATTGACGGAACGTCAACCGAAATTGTTTCTTCCTTGCCCTGCGCATACTGCGGAGCGTATCCGAGATACGGCAGAACATCCTGAATTATTTTTCCGACTGCCGGAGCTGCAACCGCGCCGCCGCCGGTGGGACCGGCATTCGGCTCGTCAATAAGCATCAGGCAGATTATTTCGGGATCATCCGCCGGCGCAAAGCCGACAAAGGACGCGATATATTTTCCGCTTTTTCGCGGAAGCTTTTCGCTTGTACCGGTCTTTCCGCCGATTCTGAAGCCGTTCACATATGCGCCCTTGCCGGTGCCCTCCGCAACAACCTTTTCAAGGATTGTGCGCATTGTGGCGCTTGTCTGCTCGGAGATAACGCTGCGCACAAGCTCCGGCTCAAACGTTTTCGTTATTTTTCCGTCACTGTCGGTATAAGCCTTTATAATCTGCGGCTTCATAAGGTTTCCGCCATTCACGACTGCGGAAACAGCGCTTATCAGCTGAAGCGGCGTTATGGTAAACGTCTGCCCGAACGAGCTTGTTGCAAGGTCAACCGGGCCGAGCGTTTGGTGAAATGACCCTGCGGATTCTCCGGGAATTGTGAAGCCCGTTTTTTCCGTCAGCCCGAAGGCTTTATAATATTTTGCAAACGCATCCGCCCCGAGGCGCGAGCCAAGCTCCATAAACACGGGGTTGCAGGAATTCATAACGCCCTGCGTGAAGCTCTCGGTTCCGTGACCGCGGTGCAGCCAGCAGTGAATTTCGCGGTTTGCCACGCGGCGCACACCGTTACAGGTGAACTGATCCTCAAGTGTGGTAACGCCCTCCTCCAATGCGGAGGAAGCAACAATCGTCTTAAACGTTGAACCGGGCTCGTACGAATCGACAACCGCCTTGTTTCGCCACATTTTCGTAACAGCCTCGCGGTAAGCCTTTGTGTAATCGTCGCCCTCAAGATTTTTCGCGTCGAGCTGCGACAAAAGCAAGTCATCGGTTATAGTCTGCGGATCGTTAAGGTCATATCCGGGAACGACTGCCATTGCCAGCACCTCAGCCGTTTTCGGATTCATCACGATTGCCGCGCCGCCGTTGCCGACAAGGTTTTCGTCATATGCCTCCTGCAAATGCTTTTCGGTGTAATGCTGAATAACCTCGTCTATGGTCAGGACAACGCCCTTGCCGTCCTGCGCTTCAATATAGTTTTCGTATTTAAAGGGCATTTCCGTGTTGCGCACGTCCTTTGCAACAACAACTCTGCCGTCAACGCCGCTCAGTTCATCATCGAGCACGTTCTCAAGCCCCTCAAGGCCCTGACTGTCCGCCCCGGTAAAGCCGATTACCTGACATGCCAGCGAGCCGTACGGATAATATCTTTTCGTATCCTCTTCAAAGTGAATGCCGGTGAGATTCATTTTTCTCAGCTTATCCGCCTTGCTTTTTTCAACCTGTTTTGCAATAACCTCCGACTGGCGGTCGGTTTTTGCGATTTTTGCCTTGACAGCGCTGCGGTCAGCTCCCAAAACGCTCACAAGCGCCTTTGTAACCTTTCCGGCATTTTTGGCTTTTTTTATCTCCTGCGGATTTATCGTTATTCTTTCTGCCGAGGCGCTTTGCGCAAGCACCTTCATGTTCCTGTCATATATGCTGCCGCGCTTTGCCGAAATTGTGCTGTCACGCGTTTGCTGCTCGGCGGCGAGCGTTTTATATTTTGCACCCTTGATAAACTGAATCCAGACAAGGCGCAAAACCAAAACCAGCACGCCTGCCATGAAGCATGCCGTCATAACTCTGATTCTTTTTTTCAACGAATATCGCTTTTCTGCCATTACAATATCATCCTCCGGCAATGCGTTTTCAACGAATGCATCCCTGCTGCCCTTTCAGACACAAAAAGGGATAATGGCATATTATGCTGCTGCCACTTTCCCTTAGTGATGCCCTGCGATTGCGAAGCAGTCGCGTCCGTGCCGTTATCTATTATATTAATACAAATACTCCAGTATTCCCGCAAGGCGGTTAATAAATGCGCTCACCGCGTTCTTGTTTTCCGATTTGAGAACTTCGCCGTTATCCTTGTTTCCGAGCGAAATATATTTAATCTGATCCTTTGTCGGCTGCGAAAGTCCGAGGCGCTCCGCCTCCTGTTCAATCCTTTTCGGATCAACGTTTCCCTCTGCCTCCATCTGCTTTTCAACAACCTGTGCGCTGATTCCGGCAAGCTCGTTTTTCGCTTCGGTAAGCGTGCTGAATTCCTTTGCAATTGTTGCATATCTGAAAAGCAGCAGAAAAGCCATTGACGAAACAAGCGATACCGTTGCAACAATCTTTTGCTTCCGAAGCTTGCTCCGAAGCATCAGCTTCTTTGCGCGCTGCACCTGTTTCGCGCGCATTTCCTCATTCACGGGGCTTATTTTTGCGGAGCTTCTTTTTCCTTTTTTTATACTGCCGTTTTTCTTCGGCGGCTCGTATGTATAGTATTCATCTTTAAGTGCGTTCGAGCTTCTTGAATACATTTCCATTTCTCCAGTCAAATAATTTTTTCCGCACAGCGGAGCTTGCTGCTGCGCGCACGCGGATTTGCCGCGGTTTCCTCCTCCGTGGGGAGAATCGGTTTTTTTGTGATAATGCGAACCTGCGCTTTTTTCCCGCACACGCACACCGGAAAATCTTTCGGGCATGTGCAGCCGTGCGCCAAATCCGCAAACGTTGTTTTGATGATTCTGTCCTCTAAGCTGTGGAAGGTTATCACGCTCATCCTTCCGCCTTTTTTCAGCAGTGAAACACCGCTGCGCACTGTTTGTTCGAGAATTTTCAACTCTCCGTTGACTTCAATCCGTATAGCCTGAAAGGTCCGTTTCGCCGGGTGCGGCCCGTCCCTTCGGACATTCTGCGGAATTGCCGCCTTAATAATGTCAACCAAATCAAGTGTTGTTTCTATACTTTTGTTTTTTCTTCTGTCTGTAATGAATTTTGCGATTCGTGCCGCCCAGCGCTCCTCCCCGTAGGAAGAAATCACGCGGCAGAGCTCCTGCTCGCTGTAGGAATTGACAACATCGCGCGCCGTTATTCCTCCGCTCTGATCCATTCTCATATCGAGCGGAGCGTCCTGCATGTAGGAGAATCCGCGCCGTGCGTCGTCAAGCTGCGGCGACGACACGCCGAGGTCGGCGATAATCCCGTCAAACTTTTCAACTCCGCACCGGTCGGCAATGCTTTCAATGTCGGCAAAATTGCCGTGCACAGCCGAAAACGGCTTGTCCGCAAATCTTTCGCGCGCGTTTTCAATCGCCGTCATATCGCGGTCAATTCCGAAAACCGTTCCGCCGCGCTCAAGAATCAGCGCCGTATGTCCGCCGCCGCCGAGCGTCAGATCCGCGTAAACTCCGCCTTTTTTCACGTTGATGCTGTCCACCGTTTCATGAAGAAGCACGGTCACATGATTAAAAGCCAACGAAAACTCCTCCTCAGAACTGAATTTCCTCAAGATTTTCCGCCGCTTCCTCAAGCGACATTTCGTTTTCGCTGTCCTCGTAAGCCTTCCAGCTTGCGCTGTCCCAAATTTCCACTCGCTTGCTTACTCCGATTATGGTCACTTCTTTTGTAAGTCCGGCGTGCTCCCTGTGAGGCTGAGTGATAAGCACCTTGCCCTGTTTGTCGGGCTCGGCTTCCGATGCGCCGGATAAAAACATTCGCTGCAAAAAGCGCGCACTTTTCTGATTGGACGGAAGCTTTGAAAGACTGTCCGAAAGCTTTTCCCATTCCTCCATCGGATAAACGAAAAGGCAGTTTTCAAAGCCCTTGGTGATGATAAACCTGTCGCCCAGCTGCTCGCGAAAACGCGCCGGAATGATTATTCTGCCTTTTGAATCGATGTTATGCGAATATTCACCTACGAACAAGCTCCTCACCTCCACTTTGTTGCACTTTAATGCACTTTCTTGCACCATGCATATATTCTACTATAGTTTTTAGAATATTTCAATAGTTTTTTTAAATTTTTTTTACAATTACGAAAATTTTATGCCGCGCGGCACGCAATCGGCAATATCTGCCGCCAATCACAGTGATTGCCACTATATTTTGTGTTTGACGGAGCAGTTTTCTTTGTATTTCTTAATCATAATTTACATAATTGTTAAAAACATATTAAATTATTACAAAGTGCTTCCGCCGCATTGATTTTTTTGCAAAAATAGCTTATAATATTGTGAGAGGTGACATTTTTCATGTTTAATTCGCATGTTCATTCACAATTTTCGTCTGATTGCTCCGCAAGCGGTGAGGAAATGTGCCGCGCGGCTGCCGCAAAGGGAATGTGCGGCATCGCGTTTACAGACCATTGTGCGCTCGATTCGTACATAACGGAAAATTCCTACAGAAATGCGCTTGCGGCGGCAAAAGCGGCAAAAGAGCTTGCCAAAAAATATTCCGATTCACTTGCCGTGACCGCGGGAATTGAAATGGGGGAAGCTGTCCGCAAGCCCGGCTATGCCGAAAGAATAATCAAAGCGGCGGATTTTGACATTGTGCTGATGTCGGTTCACAACGTGTTTATAAACAATTCCTCCGCGCACCTTGCGCGGCTTGATTTTTCCGCGATGACCGATTCGGAAATAAAAAAAATAACCACGGCATATTTCCGCGATTTGAAGGATTCGGTTATTCACACTGATTTTGATGTCTGCGCACATCTGACGCTGCCGCTGCGATACATCACGGGGGTTTACGGAAGAAAGCTCGATATAGAAAATTTCTCCGCCGAAACGGAAGCCGTGCTGAAGCTGCTTATCAACCGCGGAAAAGCGCTTGAAATAAACACCTCCGACCTTTGCCGCGCTTTCCACGATTTCATGCCGTGCGAAAGCGTTGTCCGCCGCTACCGTGAGCTGGGCGGCGAGCTTGTGACAATCGGAACGGACGCGCATGTTCCCGAAAACATCGATTCGGGCTTTGAGGACGGGGTAAAGCTGCTGAAAAAATGCGGCTTCGAAGCGTATTACCGCTACGAAAGCCGCAAACCGGTTAAGGTATTATTCGGTTAAAATTTTCAGCGCATGAATATATCCGTCAAAGCCCTCGCCGCATATCGTTGCCTTTGCCGCCGCGGAAACATAGGATATTTTCCGAAATTCTTCCCTTTCGTTCACATCCGAAATGTGAACCTCAACAGTCGGGATTCCGATTGCCTTGACCGCGTCCGCAATTGCAACGCTTGTATGCGTGTATGCAGCGGGATTTATTATGATTCCGTCATACTTCCCATATGCGCGCTGAAGCTCGTCAACAATGCAGCCCTCATGGTTGGACTGGTAAAAATCAACTTCCGCCCCGTAATCGGGGGCGGCTTTTTTTATATACTCCAAAAGGTCGTTATATGTTCTTTTTCCGTAAATATCCGGCTCGCGTATTCCGAGCATATTCAGATTCGGTCCGTTTATAACAAGAATTTTTTTCATTTTTCAAAGCTCCTCTCAGCCGCTTCGATAACGCGGCGGCACGTTTCTTTCTTTTCCTTTGCGCCGCGCACGCGTTCATCACACACTGAATTATACATCGGCAGCCGCTTTTCGTACATTTCGTCAAGCGCGGAGCCGCCGCGCGAGAGCGGTCTGTTATTGGTTGCAAGCTCGCACACGGGGCGGTCAATGAATATAACCGCGCCGTTCTGGCGGAGAATATCCGCATTTTCCGATGCAGTGACAGCGCCGCCGCCCGTTGAAATCACGCAGCCGCTTTTTTTGCATATTTCGCGGCATTTTTCGGTCTCGATGCGCCTAAACTCTGCCTCTCCGTGTTTTTTGATAATCTCGGACGGATGCATCCCGTCCTTCGCAATCTCCTCGTCAATATCATAAAACGTTTTGCCGAGCTTTGCCGCAGCCATCTTTCCGATTGTTGTTTTGCCGCAGCCCGGCATTCCCACAAGCACGATGTTTTCCGTCATTGCGCGGATTTCTTTTTCCACCGCGTCCGCCTTTTTTTCATCGGAGGGTATGCCCGTGAAAATTTCCGCCGCCGCGCTTGCCTGCGCAACAAGCATTGAAAGTCCGTTCGAATGCTTTATCCCCCTTTTTTCCGCGCTGAGGAGAATTGCCGTCCGTGCCGGGTTATAGATAAGGTCAAGCACAGCCTCGCACTTATCAAAATCATCGAGCGAAACGGGAGATTTCCCCGTGTCCGGGAACATGCCGACGGGCGTTGTGTTCACGATTATTTCAGCGTCCTTAAACGGGGCAATATTCCCTGCGTCATTGTCGCGGTGGGAAAGCACGCGCACCTCTGACGCACCGTACTTTTTTGCGGCATATACCACCGTTTTCGACGCGCCGCCGCTGCCGATAACCGTCACGCGCTTTCCTTCAAACGAAACCCCGGCTTTCTGCGCCATGCGGCAGAATCCGTAATAATCGGTGTTATATCCGCAAAGCCTGCCGCCGCTGTTCTTAATTGTGTTCACCGCGCCTATCTGCCGCGCCTCCTCCGATATTTCGTCAAGCATGGGAATAACCGTCTGCTTGTACGGAATGGTGACGTTAAGCCCGTCAAAATCACGCTTTTCCATAAACTCCGAGAGCTCGTTTTCCGCAAGCTCCTGCAAGCCGTAGGAATAACCGGCAAGGCGGCTGTGAATCAGCGGTGAAAACGAATGTGAAAGTTTTTTTGCAATCAGATAAATTCGCATATTTTTCACGCTTCCCTGTAGCTTCCGAGATACTTAACGTTTCCGCTTCCGAGCGAGCGTTCAAGCTGATTCATGATTTTATTCAAAACGCCCGAGTAAACGGAAACTTCAATATCGAAATAGAACATGAACTCGAAATCGCTTTCGGGAATCGGGCGGCTTTCAAGCTTGATGATATTTATGCCGAGCGCATAGAACTGCGCAATAACGCTGTAGAGCGCTCCGGCACGGTGCTGCGTTCTGATGAGCAGGCTCGTTCTGTCCGCGCCGGGATAAATTTCGGTATTTTTCGAAAAGCAGATGAATCTTGTATAATTATTCGCGGTATTCTGCACAAGGCTTTCAACGACCTCAAGCCCGTACTGCGCGGCGCACTGTGCGGAGGCAAGTGCAGCCGCGTCGTTTCTTTTGGAATCGGCAACCTTTTTCGCCGCAACGGCGGTGTTTTCGCAGGGGATTATTTTCACTCCGTCACCGAGCGAACCGAGAAATTCGCTGCACTGGCTGATTGCCTGCGGATGAGAATAAATCTCGCGGATATTTTTCTTTTCCGTTCCCTTATTCGCAAGCAGACAATGCCCCACCTGCATTTTCGTGCTTCTCACAATGCTGAATTTATACTCCGACATAAGAGAGTATATTTGATTGACCGAGCCCGCGCTGCTGTTTTCAAGCGGTACAACACCGTAGCGGCACAGTCCGCCGTCAACCGCGCGGAACACATCCTCAAAGGTCTGGCAGAACATAACCGACGGCTTTTTGAAAAGCTTTTCGCACGCAAGCAGCGAATATGCCCCCTCAATTCCCTGGCACGCAACAACCGCCTTTTCCGGGAAAAGCTGCGGAGTTTCCTTAACGGCAGCGTTTATGCGCTTTGAAATTTCGCACGGGGGATTCAGAATACCGCTCTGATATGCGCGGCTCAGCTCAAGCATTGAGCCGTAAAGGCGGCGCGCATAATCGCCGTACTTTTCGCCTGCATTTTCCTCAACGCTGTCGAGAAGCTTTCTTTCGCGTTCACTGTCGTAAACGTTCATGTTGTTTTCCTTTTTATATTCCGCAATGTTCTGCGCAGCATCCATTCTTTCACAAAAAAGCCTTACCATCTCCTTGTCGATGGAGTCGATCTTGCTTCTGCAGTCTTCAAGATTCATTTCACTTCGTTCCTTTCTTATAAATATCATAGACGGCGATTGCCGCAGCAGCTTCTATGCAAACCGTGCCGCGCTTTACAACGCACGGGTCATGCCTTCCTTTTATATTCAGAGCAACGTTTTTTCCGCCGCTGAGCGACACGCTTTGCTGCGTTTTCGCAATTGACGGCGTAGGCTTGAATGCAGCGCGGAAAATGATTGGCATTCCCGAGGTTATTCCGCCGAGGATTCCGCCGTGATTGTTCGTAACGGTTGCTATGCCGCCGTTCCTTATTTCAAATGCGTCGTTATTCTCGGAGCCGCGCTTCTCCGCCGCGGAAAAGCCGCTTCCGAATTCAATTCCTTTCACTGCCGGAACAGCAAACACCGCGGAGGAAATTTTGCCCTCCATACCGCCGAAAAGTGCGTCGCCGTAGCCCGGCTTCATGCCGCACACCGCACATTCAACAACGCCGCCCACGCTGTCACCGTCGGCGCGCGCGTCAAGAATCAGCTTCTGCATTTTTTCCCCTGCGGCATCGTCCAGTACGGGAAAATCCTTTCCTGTCGGAAAATCGGTCGGTGAAACGTTCACGGGGTCAAACAGTGAATCGTGCACGCTTCCCACTGCCGCAATGTGCGTTCCGATAAATATGCCCTCTTTTTCGAGCAGCTGCATGCACAACCCCCCGGCAATGCATAAGGGCGCCGTCAGTCTTGCGGAGAACTGTCCTCCGCCCGACACATCGCGGTTTTCGCCGAACTTTGCCCATGCCGCAAAATCCGCATGGGACGGGCGCGGCACATCGCGCAGCTCGTCATAATCCGCCGAACGCGTGTTGGTGTTCTCAATCATGGCGCAAAGCGGTGCGCCGCAGGTTTTTCCGTTCACCAAGCCCGAGATAAATTTAACGCTGTCCGCTTCCTTTCGCGGAGTTGAAAGCTTGTCACGCCCCGGGGCGCGGCGGCTCATAAAGGCGGCGAGCTTGCCTTCGTCCGGCTCAAAGCCTGCCGGAAGTCCTTCAATCACAACGCCCATTGCTGCCGAGTGCGACTGACCGAACACAGTTATTCTTATGTTATCTCCGAATGAAAAACTCATTTCACAACACCTCCGCCCAGCTTATCAAATTCCTCAAAAAACGTCGGGTAAGATTTATTGACCGCGTCCGCACCGATTACTGTAACCTCGTTTTCGCAGAATACCGACGCGGCAGCCGCGCTCATCGCAATTCTGTGGTCGCCGAAGGCTTCCGCCGTTCCGCCGCGCAGGATGCCGCAGCCTTCGATTTCCATGTAATTCTCCCCTGCTCTTATCTTTCCGCCGAGCGCGCGAATCAGCCGCACGGTGGATTCAACCCTGTCGCTTTCCTTTTGCCTCAGCCGCGCGGTGTTTTTTATCACCGTTTTTCCGGTTGCGCGGCAAGCGGCAACCGAGAGCACGGGGATAAGGTCGGGAATGTTTTCGCCGTCAATTTCGGCTGCGTGAAGTCTGCCGGGGATGACGGTGACCTCTGTGCCGCTTTCTTTAATATCCGCACCCATAGAGCGCAGCGCCGTTATTATTTCTCTGTCGCCCTGCTTTGTTTCGGAATCCAGCCCCGTGCAGCGGACGGGCTTTTCCGCCGCCGTTCCCGAAACAAGCCAGAATGCCGCATTTGAATAATCGCCCTCCGCGCTTATTTCACGGGGGGAAACGTATTTCTGACCTTGTATTTTATATCCCGTTTCGGTTTTTGTGATATCAACGCCGAATTTTTTCTGAATGTCGGTCGTTATATCGATATACGGGGCTGAAACGGCGCGCCCCTCAAGAAATATTTCGCTTTCTCCGCCGCACAGCGGAAGCGCAAGCAAAAGCCCTGTTATAAACTGTGAGCTGACGTCCGCACGAACCGGAAAACTGCCGTTTTTCATGCTGCCCTTTATTTTCAGCGGCAGGCATTCGCCCGAAAACCAAACTCCGCTGCCGCCCATTGCATCGCACAGCGGCTTTATCGGGCGTTTGGAAAGCCGCCCTTTCCCGACAAACTCCGCTTCCGTTCCGAGCGCCGCCGCCAGCGGAAGCATAAAGCGGAGCGTTGATCCGCTTTCTCCGCAGTCGCAGACGGCTGCTCCGCCGAGCCGCAGTCCGCTTTTCACGGTTATATACTCTCCGCACACCTCTATATCGGCGCCCAGTGCGCGCAGGCAGCGCATTGTAGCTTCAATATCCTCCGAAACGGCAGCGCACCGAATCCGCGTCTGTTCTTCCGATGCCGCCGCGCATATCAGCAGCCTGTGCACCGCCGATTTTGACGGCGGCGCCGCGACCGTTCCGCCGAAGCATTTCGGTTTCAATGTTACAGTTTTTTCAGAAGCCAAGCTCTTCACATCCCTTTATTTCTCAATTCCGGCTGCAATTATTTTTTCAAGCTCATCAACATCGGTTTTCATGATAACGCAGTGCCCCGTTTCTGTCGGCGTCACAATATCAATGCTTTTTCCGCTGCGCTTTTTGTCGCTTTTCGCCGCTTCAAAAAGCGTTTGAACGTCAATATTGCACGATTTCGGCAGATTATATTTTTCAAGCAATGCGTCAAGGCGCGAAATGCAGTCCGCAGCGCATTTTCCCCGCTTTACGAAAGCATTTGTCATAATATGCATCCCGATTGCCACCGCGTGACCGTGCGGCAGCGTGTAGTTCGTTGAAAGCTCGACCGCGTGTCCGATTGTGTGCCCGAAGTTCAAAAGCTTGCGTGTTCCCCTTTCAAACTCGTCCTCGCACACAATATCGCGCTTTTTCTCCACGCAGCGCGTGATGACCTCTTCCATTTTATCCGTTATATTGCCCTCTAAAACCTCAATGAGCTTTTTATCGCCGATAAATCCGTATTTGATAACCTCCGCCATGCCGTCCGAAAAGAAGCTTTCCGGAAGCGTTTCCAAAACGCCGTAGTCGCACAGCACAAGCTTCGGCTGATGAAATGCGCCGGCAAGATTTTTTCCGCAGTCAAGGTCAACGGCTGTTTTGCCGCCGACGGAGGAATCCACCGCCGCAAGAAGCGAGGTCGGAATCTGAATAAAATCAATTCCGCGCATGTAAGCCGCTGCGCAGAAGCCTGCCAAATCGCCGACAACTCCGCCGCCGAGCGCGATAACCGCATCACTCCGCGAAAAGCGGTTTTCGGCAAGATAATTCAGAATTTTTCCGAAGTTTTCAAGGTTTTTGGACTGTTCCCCGTGCGGAATCACATAGCAATCGGCTTCAAATCCGCTTTCGTTAAGCGATTTTTGAACGGCGCCGAGATAAAGCGGCGCAACATTGTCATCGCTGACGATAAGGCACTTGCACAGTTTTATGCACTCCGCGGCATATTCCCCGATTTTTCCGATTATATCTTTTCCTATTATAATATCATATTTCCCGGTTGCTTCAACGGTAACTTTCTTCATATCAATCAATACTTTCCTTTAATTTTGAGCCTTCCGCAAGAAGCGCACAAAGCTTGTCCGCGTCATTCTTTTTGATTGCCGCGCTGTACTTTTTCAGCTCCGACACAATGCAGTCAATTTCATTTGCGAGATTATCGCCGTTTTCCAGAAAAAGCTCCGTCCACATTTCGGCATTCAGGCGTGCAACACGCGTTAAATCGCGGTAGCTTCCGGCTGAAAAGCCCTTGTGAATTTTTGCATTGGGGCTTTTCACATACGCGTTGGACACAACATGCGCCAGCTGCGATGTGAATGCAATTATCTCATCATGCTGCTCCGCCGTTGTTATCGTTATTCCCCTAAACCCGATTTTTACGAGCAGCGCCTTAAGCGCTTCAAGCGTTTCGATTTTTTCATCCTTATCGGGAACGAGAATCATATTCGCCTTGTCGAACATGGACGCACGCGAATAGCGGAAGCCCGAGAACTGCGTTCCTGCCATCGGGTGACCGCCGACGAAGCGGAAGCCGTGTTTTTTTGCCGCCGCAAAGCAGCTTTCGCAAACTGCGCGTTTTGTTCCTGCGCAATCGACAACAACCGTGTTTTTCCCGATATACGGCGCGTTTTTTTCAACAAATTCGATTGTTGCTTTCGGATAGAGCGCAATGAAAATATAATCACATTCGGAGATGTTTTCCTCAGTCAGGCAGCCGTCCGTTGCCTCCTGCAGCTTTGCGCGTGAAAGCACCGTTTCGTCGCGGTCAAATCCGAGTACCTGAATATCCTCCTGTGCGTGAAACGCCTTTGCAAGCGAGCCGCCCATAAGTCCCAAGCCTGCAATCCCGACGGTAAATCCCATTTCAACTCACTCCTTTTATGCTTCCCTGATTGCCGCAAGCACGCTTCTGATTCCCTTTGCAGTGTCGGCGAACTGCTCGGGAGTAAGCGACTGTGCGCCGTCGCAGAGAGCGTGCTGCGGGTCATTGTGAACCTCAATCATAACGCCGTCCGCGCCTGCCGCAGCTGCCGAAAGCGCCAGCGGCTTAACCAGTCTTGAAATGCCGCTTGCATGGCTGGGGTCAACAATTATCGGAAGGTGGCTCAGCTCCTTAAGCAGCGGAACAGCCGAAATATCAAGCGTGTTTCTTGTGTAGGTTTCAAAGGTTCTTATTCCGCGCTCGCAGAGGATAACGTTTTCGTTCCCCTCCGACATAACATATTCCGCGCTCATCAGAAGCTCTTTAAGTGTGTTTGCAAGTCCGCGCTTTATAAGAATCGGCTTCTTTGTTTTGCCGAGCTCCTTAAGCATTTCGAAGTTCTGCATGTTTCTCGCGCCGACCTGAATAACGTCAACATCCTCAAAAAGCGGAAGATGATCGGCATTCATAATCTCCGTCACAATCGGCATGCCGGTTTCTTTTTTTGCTTCAAGCAGAAGCTTCAGTCCCTCTGCGCGAAGTCCCTGGAAATCGTAGGGCGAGGTTCTCGGCTTGAACGCGCCGCCGCGCAGAAGATTTGCCCCGGCAGCCTTAACGCTTTTTGCAACGCTGATAATCTGCTCCTCGCTTTCAACCGAGCACGGACCTGCGATTACGGCGAATTTATCGCCGCCGATTGACACCTCGTCGTTTACCTTAACCACAGTGTCATGCGGATGAAATTTTCTGTTGGCGTTTTTGTACGGTTCGCTGATGCGCGTTACGCTTGAAACAATGTCAAGCCCCTGCAAAAGCTCCGTGTCAATGCGGCTTGTATCGCCGACAAGTCCGAGAACCGTAACATAATCGCCGTTCGACACATGAACGCGGACGTTCTGCCCTTCAAGCCATGATACAAGATTGTCAAACTGTTCCTTTGGTGCGTTATTTTTTACTGCAATAATCATTTTTGATTCCTCCGATTCAAAAAAATAAGCTCCGCAGTGATAATCACTGCGGAGCTGTAAGTCAATTCAAAAAATCAGCGCCCTTTTTAATTGCAGCAAAAATCACTTTTACTTTTAGTGCACATAAAGTAAAAGTAATAATATGCAGCTGCAAAAACAAGAATGCTCATCTTTTTTCTCCTTAATATTTATTCGCTTATATGCTAACACAGAAAAAAACGCTTGTCAACACTTTTTTTGCTGTTAGCAGACATATTTTTTACGGAATACGGGGATATGAACGTTGACTGACTCTGCCATACCGGACTTTTCGGACAGTCTGCGCGGCTCCGGATTATCACTTTAAGAATTTTTGCAGGCTCGAAACCTCAATCAGCTTTCCTTCCACCATATCCACACTTATTAAATAATGTTCGCCCCCGCCGTAGCATATAAGTGTAAGATACCTTCCGTCAAACAACGGTGTACTATCCGTGAGAAAATTTGATTTATAGTTTTCGGGATTTTTTTGAGCGCCAAAGCTTGTAATCTTTGTTTTACTTAATTCATCACCCAAATTAAACCTTATTTCATCTGCTCCGCTTCTTACATAGGCATAACGGATTCGAAACCCATGCGGTTCAATAAGGCAAATTTGTCGCAATAATGCGTTAAAATGCTCGTTAATAGACAAACTATTA
>OGMF01000616.1_pt1 | contig 39216 bp, 35 predicted proteins | sample 1572921 | NCBI WGS metagenome assembly OGMF01 (sample SAMEA2581919, study PRJEB24529) | metagenome | biome: Human gut stool | place: China | collected 2011 | reverse complement strand
GCGTATTTTCATAAAAGTAATCCCAATTGTCAGCCGTTGCCGAGCCTTTAAGCACAAACGGCTCAAGTAGCATGAATTTTGATTTCGGAAAGCGCTCAAGCGTGTCCTCAATTAGCATTGAATACACTTTTTCAAAGCGTTTTGCGTCAACTCCGTTTTCAAAATCGACTTCGTGCCAAACTTCATTTATTCCTTCTTATTTTAAATCAATCATATTTTTTAAGCGCAGCAGGGTCAGCCTTCTTCTCATATACGGAGAGTATTCGGTGCAGGTTCTGAAAAAATCTCCGTCCTTTCCAATATCCGCGGTTGTAAGCTTGCACTTTGCTTTTATCATAGCATTCCAACATTCGTTATGGGATGGCACGCTGTGAATAATTTTTATTATGTCCTGCCATTTTTCTTTTAAGAGCTTTGGGGAAACGTAATCGGAAATCGTATCGGGTGTGTTCAGCTTTCTGACTTCATCCGCCATATTCCCGTAAAATTTGTAAACATCGTCCCAGTCAACATTCTCTTTCTTTGTTTCAATGCTTTTATGCTCCGCCAGCTCATTATAATACTTCAGCACCTCCAAAGTGCAGACTCCGATATCTTCACCGTGATAATTCGGTATTTTATTATCACGCAGCTCAACGCACTCAATCAAATGCGATATTATATGTTCACAGCCGCTTGCAGGGCGCGAATTTTGAGTGAAGCTCATTGCAACGCCTGTTTTTATGAGTGCTTCAAAGATTTTTCCGGCAACAGCTTCATCGTTTGAATCCACCCTGTCAGCCATGCTCATGAGTTCATCAACCGCCGAGAGTGTGAAAGCGGCTATCTTTACGCAATAGTATTCATTGATTAACAAGGCCGCCGTTTGCCAGTCAATCAGCGCAACATATTTCGCAACCATGTCACCGAAGCCGGCTGATTTTAATTCCGGAGGGGCAGCCGCCAGTATTTTTGTGTCGCCGATTATCACCTCCGGGCTTTTTGCCGGATAGCTCGATTTAAAACCGTTCTTAACAATCGGTGAGCTGTATGACGCAAAGCCGTCCATTGACGGGGCTGTTGCAAAGATGCACAGCTTTTTGTTCTTGTTTGCCGCAGCAAGGCGGCACGGGTCATTTATTGAGCCTGTACCAACGGACAGAATTGCAATGTCCTTTCCGTCAATAAGGCTTTCTATCTCCTCAACCTCCGCCATTGTTGCAACCCTCAGATTGTCATAAATACGGTACCGGAGCTTGAAATCGCAACAGCTTTGTTCAATGCCCTTTGCGGCAGACAGGGTGTTTTTATCGCATACAAGCAAAATATTTTCGGGAAAATCATTTTTGTGAAGTATTTTGCCGACTTTATTAACCAAGCCCGACCCGATTTGTATATCCTCGATTGTTGTGCGATGCACACGTCCGCAGCTGCAATGTGCGCTTTTAAATTCATTAATCATCTTCATCACATCAGTCATTTTATTCATCCTCCGCCGTTAAATTTTCATAAAGCTCCTTTATGCTTTGAAACACATAATCCGGCTTAACTCCGTATTTTTCAATATCGCTCCGCGTTCCCTCTCCGCTGAGAACAAAAATTGTGCTTATCCCGGCATTCACTCCGCATGCAATGTCTGTATATATCCTGTCCCCGACGACTGCGGTTTCTGATTTGTCAAATCCCGCAATCTCCATTGCAAGCCTTGCCATCACGGGCTTCGGCTTTCCGATAAATTCAGGTTTCTTTCCGGCTGCACGAAAAAGCATCTCGCTGACAGAGCCGCAGTCAGGCGCACAGCCGTACCATGTCGGGCATACCCAATCGGGATTTGTTGCAATGTACGCAATGTCGCGCTTTAAAAGAATGCATGCGTCTTCAATCTTTTTATATGTAAGCTCCGTGTCATACCCCATGCAAAGGCAGTCAATATCATCCGACAGCTCATCCGTAATATTAAGTCCCGATGTCTGAAGCTGCTCCCTGAATGCCTCCGTTCCGAGAGCATATATTTTATTATAATTGCATTTTGTCAGATAATCAACCGCTGCGTCAACCGATGTCAGAAAATCATTTTTATCTGCCGCTATTCCCATTTTCTTCAGCTTTTCTATATGCCCGGCAACGCTCTTTGACGAATTGTTTGTCAGGAAAATATATCTTCCGCCCGTGCTTTTGACATACTCAAGGAAATCAGCCGTTCCGTCAAACAAATCATTATCAATATATATGGTTCCGTCCATGTCAAGCAAATACAATTTTAACTGCTTCAGCTTATTCATCATGCGCCGCCTTTTCTGTTAATATTTACTGAATATTTGTGACTGTTTCATATTGACTTTATTACGGCGTTATTATATAATAACGCCGTCAGATATTGCAAGCAATGTTCTGTATAAGGCAATTCACCATGTTTTCCGTGAACAATGTTCACAAATAATCACAAGAAAGGCGGATATAAAATGCTGAAAACCGAACGTCAGGAAATGATTCTTGAAACACTTCAAAATTGCAGGCACACAACGGCAGCAGCGCTCTGTGAGCAGCTTTTTGCAAGCTATTCAAGCATTCGCCGTGATCTTGAGGAATTGGAAAATATGGGGCTTGTACGGCGCTCCTACGGAAGAGTGGAGCTTGCCGGGCGCAATCCTCTTTTAGTGTCGTACCCCATAAGAATAAACAAAAATGCAGAGCAAAAAAGAATCATCGCAAGCAAGGCGGCAAGGCTTATTAAGGAGGGAGACACGCTGTTTATCGATCCATCCTCAAGCTGCTCGTTCTTCGCGCGTGAGATTTTGCACATGAAGGGTATCACCGTTATAACAAATAATGTGGAAGTAATAAATATTATGACTCAGAGCAGCATTAACGTGATATGCAGCGGCGGCTTGCAGACCGAGCCGAACAGATATGCCCTGACCGGACCGATTGCAGAAAGCACATTTCGGAACATTCATGCCGATTGGGCTGTTTTTTCCGTCCGTTCGCTTACAAGCGGCGGGAAGCTTTATGATGTTCATTACAGCGAAACTGCACTCCGCAAGGTTATGCTTGAAAATGCCGCAAAGAGCCTGTTCCTTTGTGACGGCTCAAAGCTCGGAACAGATTCCCCGTACTATCAATGCAGCCTTGACGATGTCGATTATATGGTATGCAACAGCAAGGAATCAAAAAAGTATCTCAAAGACTATCCCGGTTTAAAGCTTTTATAGCGATGCTAAAAATGGCTGTTCAACCAAAATAGGTTGAACAGCCATTTGTTCGGCGATCAATCTTGGGTCAGGTATAAGCTGTTATAAGGCTGCAGCGTTTTTTCCAAGCTCGCCGCATTGACCGAGCGCCGCTTCATCGGGAGCTTCGTTGACAATCAGTCCTTCACCGCCGACAAGATTTGCTTCGCTGCCTTTAACGCGTTCCTCCCAGCTGCGCATCCATTCGCCGTCTCCCCAGCCATAGGAACCGAACAATGCAACGTTTTTGCCGGAAAGCTTTGCTTCAAGCTCAGCAAAAAACGGTTCAAACTCATCTTCCTCCAAAACCTCTGCCCCCATTGCCGGGCATCCCAATATAAGCGTATCATACCGGGCGGCTTCCTCCGCCGAAATATCGGCAACCGAAAAGCACACCGCTTCGGGATTAACTGATTTTGCACCGTCATAAACCGCGTTTGCCATGGCTTCCGTGTTGCCGGTGCCGCTCCAATAAATAATTACTGTTTTACTCATTATGTAAAACCCCCTTCTGAAAAATATATAGATAGATGTGTTAATATCAGGGAAAGCCGAAGCATATCGTTATCACTCTCTATGCGGATGCACGGAAAATCTGTGCAAGCGTTTTTCCTTTTTGCACAACGTTGCGCACCAGCGCCGTTCTGCATGATTTAAAACGGCAGAACAATCTCTCTGCTTCCTCAATATTATGGTATACCTTCCATTCCCCGACAAGCAGACAATCCTTTCCGCGATGATTGATAAAGCAATATATATCATGCAGCGGATATCCGAGGAAAACTCCGATTTCATGCGGAAACTTATCATTTCCGAGCCTTGTTTTCAGTATTGCAAGGCACGCTTCAAGCTGACCCGTTTTCGGATAACCGTATCTTGAAAGAAACGCTCTGCTTCCGTGCAGGAAAAGATGTTTTTCAAGAATCGTTCTGCGGTATGCAATTACCAGCACGCGCTCCGCGCACTCGCACAGAATTTCAATGTAAATATCATTGGGATTCAGCTCATTGTTCAATCGGCAAAGCTCCTTGTGCAAATCGGGAAATTTCAATTTATTCAATGATACAAGATTCGACGGTTTTATTCCCGCAAACGCGGGCGCGCAGTAATACGCCAATAACGCCTCCAGCATATTAAACTCCTTTTTGGTTAGTTAAAACTAACCAATTCTCAAAAATATATGCCTGTGTTTCGGCAAAGATTAGGTTAGTTTTAACTAACCTGCAATAAGAATAGCATATTATTTTTCCGTTGTCAATAGTTATCGGCAAACTTTTCGCAAAACGATTTTCATTTAATAAAAATTTTATTGCTTTCATCGTCTGCATATGGTATATTATAAAATATAAGGAGGTGCTTTTCATGGCTCTTATATGGACGCTTGCCGTAATCGGCTTTGGCATTGCCGAGGCGCTCACAGTTCAGCTTATAAGCATTTGGCTTGCCGGAGGCGCGTTTGCAGCGCTCATTGCCGCGCTTGCCGGCGCGCCGCAAAGGTGGCAGCTGTGGATTTTTCTTTCGGTAAGCGCAGTGCTGCTTGTGTGTACATATCCGATCGTAAAGCGTTTTCGCAGCAGAAAAAGCGTTCCCACGAATAAGGACGCGCTTATCGGCGAAAAAGCAATTATCACCGAGGATATTGACAACATTGCGGAAAAGGGCGCGCTTAAGCTGCACGGAATCGAATGGTCGGCACGGAGCGAGAACGGAAGCGCAATAAAAAAAGGCGCTGTTGTAAGAATTTGCAGCGTTTCGGGAGTTAAACTTTTTGTTGAGGAAATTAAGGAGGATTAAATTATGCCGTTTGTATTTTTTTTGTTTGTAATTATTCTGATCGGTGTTATCGCAAATATCAAAATTGTTCCGCAGGCGCACGCGTTTATTATTGAGCGGCTCGGCGGCTACAGTGAAACATGGAATGTCGGTCTGCACATTAAAATCCCGTTTATCGACAGGATTGCCAAAAAGGTTAATCTTAAGGAACAGGTTGTAGATTTTCCGCCGCAGCCCGTTATCACCAAGGATAACGTCTCGATGCAAATCGACACAATCGTATACTTCCAGATTCTTGACCCGAAGCTTTATACCTATGGCGTTGAACGCCCGATGATGGCGATTGAAAATCTGACGGCGACAACGCTGCGTAACATAATCGGCGATCTTGACCTTGACAGCACGCTGACATCACGCGATACTGTAAACGTTAAAATGCGCGCCATTCTTGACGAGGCAACAGACCCCTGGGGCATAAAAATCAACCGTGTTGAGCTGAAAAACATTATTCCGCCCAGAGAAATTCAGAATGCAATGGAAAAGCAGATGAAAGCGGAACGCGAGCGCCGCGAGTCAATTCTCCGTGCAGAGGGCGAAAAGAAATCCGCAATTCTTCTTGCGGAGGGTGAAAAGGAGTCCGCAATTCTGCGCGCCGAAGCTAAGAAACAGACCGCCATCAAGGAAGCCGAGGGTCAGGCAGAAGCAATTCTGAAGGTGCAGACGGCTTATGCCGAGGGTATCCGTCAGATAAACGAAGCCGCACCCACGCAGCAGTACCTCACAATTAAGGCGCTTGAAAGCTTTGAAAAGGCTGCCGACGGTCAGGCAACAAAAATCATCATTCCGTCTGAAATTCAGTCGATTGCCGGACTTGCGGCATCGGCAAAGGAAATTTTTAAATAAGACCCGGAGCTTTAGAAAAGCTGACATAACGAAAGAGACTTCATGTTCCTGTACGCTCAGTCTCTTATAAAAATTTTAGCCGATATAAGGTTTGAGAAATTTTCAAACCTTATATCGGCTAAAATTTTTGTTTAATATATTTAAAGAATCAGCCCACGGCCTCATCCGGATCATCATATGCGGTTCTCGCGGGAATGACCCAAATCATCTGAGTTTTTTCTTCCCATTCAACGCGGCAATCCAACGCGTCTGTTATATCACGAAGCTTAAAATAATTGTTTCCTTCGATATTATAGCAGGTTGCCTTAATCGGAACGCCGTCAAGCGTTAAAAATGCCGATGATGAAAAAGCTGTTCTTTCGGCGCCGTCACCCGGCGTTAATTCACCGCCGACCGATGTATAATCGTAAAAACTCAGCATATCGATAGAATTTGTTGCACCGTCATACTTAACGTCAAAGGTTTTAATGGTTCCGTCAAGGATTTTTGCAATATCTCTGAGCTTAAAGTAGTTGTTACCATCGATGTTATATGCGACGGTGTTATATTTTAGGCCGTCCAGGCAAACAGTCTGCGTTTTGGCAACGGAATTTTTACTGAATCCGTTCCCGGGATAATAAGTAAATGTTTTGTGCGCATCATCCTCATTAACCAGATAGCGAATCTCCCCGTTATAGTAAATAGTATAGATTTTTCCTGTTATAATCCACGGTTCTATATCGGCAGGATCTATTCCGGGAATATCTCTCATATCCGCATCGCGGTCAAACGAAAATTCTTCAATGCCATATACATTTACCCATTCTCTGTCGTGTATTTTATTGATTTCACCGTTGTTTGAAAGAAGCCATTTACTGTATTCCGTCATCTTGTTCTCATCAACGTTGATATATCCGTAACGGTAATCTTTGAGCTTTGCAAGTCCTTCGGCAGAATAGGTCATCGCACCCCATTCGCCCCAAGGCGTATCCATGGACAGAACACCGATAGGAGCGCCGAGCGCCGCTGTGTCCGCTGCGGACAGAGTTTTCGTTAACTCATCGAGATTGCTTGTCGGAATGTAACATTCCTTTGAGTTAAACCAAATTTTCGAATTTGTTCCGTCATAGTTCAACCCGATAACATCGATTGCCGCACCTTTTTTAACCGAACCGACAATCGAAGAACCGTCGGAAATATTGCAGTCAACGGCTGCTATTGCTTTGTACTGAGTTGACGGTTTTGCAGTGTTTGCGCGCTGAACATTCACATACTTTGCGTCAACATAATAAAGACCTTTCTTATAATAAATCTTATAATGACCGTTCTGCGGAGCGGCATTTACAATCTGAAGCGACTGATTGATTTTAAAGACGCCTGATTTTATATAATCCGTATCATCGGGAGTGGTCTTAACCAGCAAAAGACCTGTTGCCCTGCCTACCGCTTCAATGCTCGGAGGCGTTGACACCTGATTATTAATATCCAAAATATAGCAGTTTTTTCTCGGCAGGAAATATACGCCCGGCTTCCAGCTTGTGAAAGCAGTACCGTCTTTCTCGCCGCACTGCCTGATCATGCCTCGCGATTCGTCAACGCCGCCCTCGCTCCACACGGCAACCCAATCCTCGTTATATGCAACAACCTCAAATTCACTCGATGTTGCAACATAAAACGCTGTGTTAGCGTATGCATCCGTTCTGGTCCATTCTGCAAACGGCGGATCATATCCTATTACCTTGAGCTCATCAAGCCTTCTGATATGATAGTTCATCGGCGGGGTTCCGGGATAGAACGACGCTTTTACCGTACCGTATTTTCCCTCATCGCCAATATGTACAATTGCCATTCCCACAAGCGGCAGCGATGCGGGGCGGTCGTGTCTTACCCATTCTTTCGGCACCTTAGCATAAAAATTTCTTTCTTTACCCTCGGTTGTTTTGCTTCCGCCGTAAATGTAGTCGGAAAGAAACGTCATCTCTATTGCGTGCTGATACTTTTCGGTATCGGAAGCCGCCCATTGCTTGTTCAGTTCCTTTTCGGCAGTCTCGGCAGCTTCAAGTATCGGTGTTGTTTCCCGAGCCGTTGTATAAGCAAGGATATATCCGACCGAACCGTCCGAAAGCTGAATTTTGTGAAATTTTCTGTTGTCCTCCCCAATCACATAAGGCTCCAGAACCGTCACTCTGGTTCCTTTGCTGACAACGCTCTTGCCCCCTGAATATGTGGGTTTTTCCGTAACGCTTACAGTGCCGCCGTATATAACATAGGCGGTATCGCCCGCCTTCAGCTCGGCTGCGGCAAGCGCAGCAGTACAAAGCAGCATAAAGGTGCAAAGCGCTGCTGTTAAAATTTTCTTCAACACAATAATTCCTCCTTTTGTTTTTTGCGTTGATTTATTTGAATCTGCATATTGTAATAATTATATACCATATCGATTTAATATGCAAGTGGCGGACGGAAAAATTATGCTGAAATCGGGAAAAAGGTCAGAAATAAAGCATATGCGTTAATACCGGGGAAAGTCAAAGCATATCGTTATCACTCTCTATGCAGATGTGTCAGTATCCGCTTAACCTCTGTTTGCATATTCCGTGGGCCACATACCGGTCTCTTTCTTAAACATTTTCGAAAAATAGTATGAATCCTTGACCCCGACAAGCGGAGCAAGTTCCCTTATCTTCATGTCAGGCTGTTCACGCAGATATCTTTTCGCAATCTCCATGCGGTAATGCGTCAGAAATTCGTTCGGCGACACACCCTTTTGACGCTTGAAAATGCGGCTGATGTAGCTCTGAACAAAATTGAACCGCAGGGCAAGAGTTTCACTGGTAATGCTTTGGCGATAGTTCATTATCAGATACGCCTCAACCTCGTTTGCGAGCTTTTCGTACCTATCCTCATTCTTTCTGTCATCGCGCAGAGTAAGCAGAATGGATGTAATATCATCTGTAAGCTCATCATATGACAGAAAGCCCGCAAGAGAGTTTACGAACTCATGCTTTACGCTGATGTTGCGCCGCTGAACATCAGCCGGATTTTTGAGCACATATGTGTCAAGAATGACATTGAGCATATCATTAATTTCTTCCTGCGTAGAGTTTGCCGCACGCATTTTGTTAAAAAGTGCGCAAACTACCGATCTCAGTTTGTCGGCGTCACCGTTTCTTATGAGGGTAACGGTTTTTTCAATGTCTTCAAGTGTATACGGGCGGCTGATTTCGGAGTAACTGTTCTTACAGTCGTTCATATCTATCAATTGCGACGTGCCGAGAATAAGTCTTTTGACAAGCTGCTGACGAAGTTTTTGAAAATACTCCGCAGAGTTCTTGAAAGTAATTGACGTATTGTATATCACCGTGACCGGCAGCGAACTGTCTGCCATGGCGGCATAAAAATTTTCGATTATCTCTCGGCGGCGCGCCTCATCGTCGGATTGAATTACGACATACCTCTCGGACTGAGAGCTTTCGTTAAAGAATATGTATTCCTCACCTTCGCGCAGTTCGTTTTTCATGTAGTTTTCTATCTTTTCGTCCGACCAGAACAACGCCCCCGGCATCATAACCTCCGCACCAAAGAGCAAATACGCTCCGGCACAGGCAAGCATAACCGCTGCAGTGCTGTCACGGAGCTTCTTTTGCGCTTGCTTCGGCGCAAGCTCTTTTTTCAGTTTCTCCGTAAGCTCTGCAACGGCTGAGAGTGATGTCGGTTTGAGAAGATAGTCAAAGACCTTATATTCAAGCGCTTTTCTGGTGTACTCAAAGTCGGAGTATCCGCTCAGTATGACAACCGTAAGTTCCGGGCGGTTCTCGTGAATCCATTGTGCAAGCTCAATGCCTGTCATAAGGGGCATCTTTATATCGGTGACGACAACATCAAAATCCTCTTTTTCAAGCATCTGACGTGCCTGCCTGCCGTTTATGGCAGTTTGTATATCCCATATATCTCCCCCGGCAGATTCAAAAGTCTTTTTCACAGCTCTCATGATAGGCGGCTCGTCTTCCGCCAGAAGCAGCTTATACATGGTTGTCCTCTCCAGTCATAATAATTATTTCAGCGCCGTCATCTCCGTTTATAATGCACTTTGTATTACTGTTGTGGGTAAGGCGCAATCGCACAATAGTGTTTACTGTGCCAAGTCCGCCTATGCTGCCTATCTCGGAAGTTTCGCTGAATTTTTCAGCACGCGCAAGTATATTCCGCACAACGTCCGGTGATATTCCGCTGCCGTTGTCCTTTATTCTGAGCTTCCACGCTTTGCGATTGCCATGCATTGCTATCTCTATATGCCACGGCGGCTCAACGTCCCTGAAACCGTGCTTAAAACAGTTTTCGGCAAGAGGCTGTATGAAAAGCTTGGGCACAGGCATATCAAGCAGATTGTCATCCACATCTATGGAATAGTCAAAATATTCCTCATATCGTGCCTTCATAAGCTCCAGATAGTTTTTTGTATGGTTGATTTCATCTGAAAGTTTTACGGTCACGCTCTCATATGCCGCCACATACCTGAGCATATCGGACAGCCTTGCACACATACCGTACACCTTTTCGTTACCGTCTTCAAGTCCCTGGGCGGCTATCACCGCAAGCGTGTTGTAAAGGAAATGCGGATTCATCTGAGCCTGGAGCGCCAGCGCATAAGCTTTTTTTTCGCGCGCAGACGCTTCGGATATTCTCGAAAGCATCTGTGAAAAACTGTCCTCAAGCTCCTCTATCTCATCTATGCCGCCGTCCACCTGGGCGAGTTTTTCGCCGGGGAGTGCAATCTTGCGTACATTCTCGCTCAGCTGCGTTATAGGCTTGCAGATGTGCCTGCCTATGTGCCCCGTGATCAGCAGCATCCCGCCTGCCAGCATGATATACATCAGCACAAACGCTGCGGCTGTCTTATTGTCAAGCGCCGCTTCTATATTACCGCCGTATGACAGCATCACTTCCCACGGGGCATTGTCAAGCGAAGCGGAAATATATGAATATCCGCTCTGCGGGTTTGCGCCTGCGGGATATATAATGGTGTTATCGCTGCGGTCGCGAATCATGAGGGAATTATCCTCCGGCTTCGAATCAAATTCAGGCAACAGCGCCCTTATTTCGATTATCCCTGCATTTTCGTCTGAATAGTCGTTTTTGAGTTCCTTTGCAAGGGTGATATATTCCTCAGGCGATTTTGACCACCTGTCCTTTTGGGGCGGCATTATGAGAACGCCGCCGGCAGCTTTTATCCTCATCAATTCACGGTCAAACACGCCGTTTTCGAGCAAAGCCGCTGTTGCGTCTCTGTCAATCATATAGTTGCGGCTGGACACAAAATCGCCGCGGCTGTTTAATATAAATATGCTGTAATCAGGCGAATGCCCCACAAGAAGATTTTTCAGCCTTGACGATATGTCGATGCCGTTTACAATGTCTGTCTCAAAAATATTTTTCTGAGCTGATTCGCCCTTCACGCGATAAAAATAACTTGTAATTTCGTCCTGATGCTTTACCTGCTCGGCTACGGAGTTCATCCCGTCAAGATAGGAATCCAAAAACTGAGCCGTCTGCGATGCAATGCGCTCCGCAGCCTCATATGCCTCACCTTTGGTTTTTTCTATCTGCGACCTGTACACAAAAAAGAATGCCACCGAAAGAATGATTGTTACAAGTATGAAGTACGGTTTCACTATTCGTTTAAAAATACCGCTGCTTCTGTTCAAAACAATTCACTCCTCCGAAAGGCATATGAAATGATCTCACTAATAGTTTATATCAAAGCATATAGATTGTCAATCTTTATTTTTTGATGAAAAAGGGGCTGTAGCAAAATGCGATTCCATTTTGCTACAGCCCCTTTCACATAGGTCAACTATTTTGTTTTCTGAATTAATAAACTTCTTTCCACTGAGCTATGTTATCCTTATCAAACTTAAACGGATCTCCGACCATAACCTCTGTACCTCCGTCGGCAGCTTCGGTAACGGATTTCTCTCCAAGATCGCCGGCTTTGAAGTTGTCGCCCTCGGCGCCGGTGATGTCGCCTTTAACCAGCGAATCCATTGTATATGCCGCGAGACTGCCTATTTCTACCGGATTCCAGAGATACATCCACGGGCATGTGCCGTCCTCGATGAACGGAGCCATTTCGGAGGGGAGTCCGAGCCCGGTGAGGAGTACGTCGGATTTTTTGTCCTGAAGAACCTTGCCTGCTGCGAGCATACCTACCGTTGTGGGAGCAATTATAACCTTAACTTTAGGGTTCTGCAAGAGAGCCTGTGTCTCTGATGTGGATTTTGTTGGGTCATCATCGCCGTAAGCAACCTTTACAAGAGGTGTCTTGGCATATTTATCAGGGTTTTCTTCAAGCTCTTTCTTCATCCACTCTATCCAGAGATTCTGATTTGTTGCCTGTGCCGTAGCGGAGAGGATTGCAATGCCGCCCTCACCGTCTACCATCTCATATGCCGCCTGAATCAGACCTCTTCCGATTTTTTCAGGGTCTGCCTGCTGAATGTGTGTTTTTCTTGAATCCTTGTTTACCGCGGAATCGAGCGATATAACCGGAATACCTGCTGCCATCGCCTCTTCAAGCGCCGGCTGAAGTGCGTCCTGGTCGTTAGCTGCAATTGCTATGCCTGACACGCCCTGTGCAACAAGCTGATTGATAATCTCAATCTGTTTTTCGGGCGTTGCTGCCTCGGGTCCTTTGTAGAGCGGCTTTTTGCCAATGTCCTTGCAAGCCTTTTCAAATCCCTCATAGACCTTCTGCATATAAGGATTCTGCACATCCTTTGCTATAAAAGCATAAGTGCCGTTTCCTCCGGAGTCTGAACCTCTTTTCGCAGTATCTCCGCCACCGCAGCCTGCCAGCATTGCTGCGCTCATAACGGCTGCAAGTCCGATTGCCATAACCTTTTTGAATTTCATAATACTCTCCCTTTCATTTATAAATTTTTCCGATGTACTCATCGGTAAATTATTGTTTTTGAACTGACTTTTTGAGCTTTGCAAACCAATTCGCATTACCTATGCTCTCCCTGAATCCCGGTATTGCAACAGTGATGATAAGCAGGGCGCCCACAACTATCATGATTATCTGGCTGGACGCATTCATGAGTCCGAGACCGTATCTCAAATATCCGATTACCGGTATTGCAAGCGACGCCCCCAGTATTCTGCCCTTGCCGCCGGAGGTTGACACACCGCCAAGCACTGCCATTGCTATGATATCAAGCTCATAGCCCTTTGCCACATCGGGGCGCACGCTCGACATCTTTGATGCGAGGTAAACAGCTGCCAGCGCCGAAAACAAACCGACCATTGTATATACGATTATCTTTATTCTGTCGGTGCGCACACCGGAGTATCTTGCAACCGTAACCGAGTTGCCAATTGCATAGCACCGTCTGCCGAATTTGGTATAGTGCAAAAGATAAGCAAAGAACAAAGCCTCTGTTATCACGAATACAAGTACATACGGCACAAGACCGATTTTGCCGGCGGCTATTTGCCCGAACCATTTAGGAAAACCGCCAACGGAGTTTGTCTCAAGTATTATAGACGCTATTCCGCGGTAGATAATCTGCGTGGACAGAGTAACTATCATAGACGAAAGCTCGGGGAACTTAACAAACAGAGCGCCGTTTATAAGTCCGCAGACTGCACCGATTGCGAGCGCCGCCGCAATTGCAACGCCCATTGGACAGCCGGCGCGGTATACCACACCCATTATTGTTGCCGACAGCGCCATGATAGATGCCACTGAAATATCTATCTCTCCAAGCATGAGCACAAATGCCATGGGAAACACAACAATAGCCTTGTCAAGAAAATCTCTTGTCGCATTAAGTATGTTGCGCGCATTTGCATAGTTAGGTGACGCCGAGAGATTAAACGCATTAACAACTATCAGCATGAGCACAAGCATCCATTCCCACTGCAGAAAAAATCGTTTGAGAGAAAACTCTCTCCTATCTGCAATGGTTCGGGTTCCGTCAATACCCACAGCCTGTTTCACAATTTCTTTAGCCATCAGATATTCCTCCTTCTCAGCGCTTTCATCTCTACATTTCTTTGTATCAGCGAGTTCGCAATTATTGAAAGCAGAATTATAAGACCTCTTATAGCCTCCTGCCAGAACGAAGATACATGAATCAGCGGCATAGCGTTGTTGAGTGTGCCGAGCAAAACCGCTCCGAGGAGCACCCCGGGCACTCTGCCCGTGCCGCCGTTTACAGACACACCTCCGAGCACGCAGGCTGCGATTACATTCATTTCATATCCTGTGCAGGTCTCGCCCTGTGCAACGCCGTACTTACATACATACAATGTACCTGCAAGACCGGCTATGACTCCGAGAAGTGTGTACACAAGTATCAGTGTATTGTCCGTTTTTATTCCTGACACCCTTGCGCTCTCCTCGCTGTTGCCGACCGCGTATATTTTGCGCCCGGTGCGGGTCTGTGTCATAAAGAACGTTGCGATTATGTATACCGCCGCAGCTATCATTATGAGGTTGTTTATACCAAACGCCTTACCTGTTGCGAGAGAGAGGAAATCGGCGCCCATCTCCTGCTGTTTTATCCAACTGCCGTTTGCCACAAGGTAGGTAATGCCCCTGTAGATATTCATTGTGCCGAGGGTTGCTATAATTGGAAGAATTTTTAACTTTGATACCATCACACCGTTAAAAAATCCGCTGACAATGCCGACAGCCATTGCAATCGCAACAACAGCTATTGTGGGTATACCCTGGTTATTCTTGAGTACCGTACATCCTGCCATTGCTCCAAGCGCCATTATAGCGCCTATCGACAAGTCAATGCCGCCCGTCACCATAACAAACATCATGCCGACAGCGCATATGGCCAGTACCGATGTTTCGGCAAACATATCCGACAGATTTTCCGCCGTGAGAAAATTACCGCCGCTCCTGCATTCAACAAATACCGCAATCACAATCATTACTATAACAAGACTGATTTCCCGGATATTTGCAGAGAATAATTTCTTCATCTTTGCCATTTGTATCACCGCCTTACATATTCATTGCAGATTCAAGAATCATTTCCTGTGTGACACCCTTTGCGTCATCAAATATTCTCGATACCCTGCCTTCCTTCATAACCAATATCCTGTCTGCCATACCGAGCACCTCGGGCATCTCCGAAGATATCATTATCACTGCATAGCCCGACTTTGCAAGCTCGGACATAATTTCGTATATCTGAGCTTTTGCGCCGACATCAACACCCTTTGTGGGTTCGTCGAGTATGATAATCTTGAGGTCGGAACCGAGTACCTTTGCCACGATGACTTTTTGCTGATTACCGCCGGACAGGCTCGACGCCTTGTCATATACCGAAAGCGCCTTGGTCTTTACTTTTTCAAGAAGTTCTTTTGCCTTGGCGTTTTCTTTTCGCTTATTGATTATTGTAAATTTTGTAAACTTTTCGAGTGTAGGCAGCGTTACATTCTGCCCGAGTCCCCAGTCGAGAATAAGCCCCTGTTTTTGTCTGTCCTCCGGCAGATAACCTATTCCGGCTTTCATGGCTTCTTCGGGGTGATTTACCTTTATCCTTTTCCCGTTAAGATAGATTTTGCCGCTGTCGGGTTTTTCTATACCCATTATGCCTTGGAATACTTCCGTTCTGCCTGCGCCTACAAGCCCCGTCACGGCGAGAATCTCTCCTTCGTGTACTCCAAATGTCACATCGCGGTAGTAACCGGTCTTACTAAGGCTTTCCACGCGGAACACCTCTTTGCCGCGCTCAACGGGGAGTTTAGGGTATATATCCTTGATTTCTCTGCCGACCATTTTGGATATGAGCACATCATTCGATATCCCGTCAACATCCCATGTGCCAATGTACTGTGCATCACGGAACACTGTTACTCTTGATGCAAGCCTGTACATATCTTCAAACCTGTGTGAAATAAAAATTATCGACTTACCCTCATCTCTGAGCTGCTCGGCAATCTTGTATAGTCCCTCGCACTCTCTCTTTGAGAGCGCCGCCGTGGGTTCGTCCATTATAATTATCTCGGCGTGGGTTGATATCGCCTTAGCAATCTCAACAACCTGCTGCTCGGCAACGGTGAGGTTTCCCATGCTTGCATGGGGGTCGATATCGCTGCCGATATGCTCAAGCAGCTCTTTCGCCTCGGCGTGCATACGCTTCCAGTCTATTGTTTTGAATTTGGTCATTTTTTCATGACCGATGAATATGTTCTCCGTAACGCTCAGGTAGGGATATGTGGTTCCGTGCTGATATATTGCCGCTATGCTGCAGTTCTGAGCATCTTTCGGATTTTTAAATGATACCTTCCTGCCTTTGAGATATATCTCACCTTCTTCGGGGATATGTACTCCGGTTATCACCTTGATAAAAGTAGATTTTCCGGCACCGTTTTCGCCCATCAGCGCATGAATTTCGCCTTTTTTTAACTGAAAATGCACATTGTCCAAAGCTTTAACGCCCGGGAATATCTTTGTGATTCCTTTCAATTCAAGAATATAATCAGACACCCTCATCATTCCTTTCATCAGTTTTGTTTCCGTTTCACTTTCTGCTATTATTCTACATTAAATTTGATTTTCAATCAATGTTCAAAAATGAAAACACGATGTGTTTTTTTGAAAAGATTAATGTGTTTTGCCGAAAAAATATAAAAAATGTATTTTTTCTGTCTGATTACAACTCATGCCTATTACAATATGTTTGCGTACAAAATGCTGCTTTTCATTACAATCGTCACAAACACGGGCAATTGATGACAACCGCTGTTTCTGCTGTCGATTTTAAAAATTATATTATCCCTTTCAGGAACTTCAGCATAATCTTTCGAACGTCTAACACTCTGCTGCGGCAGCGTATTTATTTTGTTATACACCTGTCCCGAAAACTTTATTTTGCTCATTCTTTACTTTTAAAACAGTTGAGTGGTTTCCTTTATGCAAAAATCGGAATGGAGCAAAGTCCATTCCGACGTGGTAATGCCGAACCATATAAATATGTGCGCCGCAGGCACACTCACAAAAGGTTGGTAATGAGCCAAAGGCGTTAATGAGGGCGCTTGCAACCGAATAGCCGACGCGGATGTGACCTTTTGCGAAAAGGGAGGAGCAGCGGCATATTGCCACGCTCTGATTTTTACAAACAAAAATCGGAGCAAGCAATATATAGCTTGCTCCGACGTGGTGCGGCTGACAGGGATCGAACCTGCACGCCATAGGGCACAAGAACCTAAATCTTGCACGTCTGCCAGTTTCGCCACAGCCGCATAAAATATAAATTCAAAAAACGTTGGAAATACTGCTTTATTATGGAAAAATCATCGGGGACGGGATTTTTTCCCGTCCCCTGCTGAAATTCACTGACTATTGTTTTACGGATTACTTCTCGTAAGAGCTCCAGTCGGGATTTGTTGTTATTTCCGTCCACTTCTCTGTGCCGTCCTCAAGACGTGTTTCCTCATAATCGTGAGAATTGGATGCTTCGATAACAGCATTATAATACCAGTCGGACTCGCTGCAGTCGCTGAACTTCGCAGCGCCGCTTGCTATGTTTTCCGTTGTTACAGCCCTTGAAAGCATACGGTTTATAATTGTAACAGCCTCTGCTCTTGTGATTGCCTGCTCAGGCTTAAATGTTCCGTCCTCATAACCCTCAAGCCACTTAGCTTCCGCAATCGCATTGATTGAGCCTGCTGCCCAGTGTCCGCTGATATCGCCGAACTTATCATCACCGCTGTAGCTGAGCTTATAGAACTTATATGCAATGGAAGCAAATTCTGCTCTTGTAATATTCTTGGACGGCATGAATGTTCCGTCGCCGTAACCATTCACAATACTCATCTTTGCAAGCGTTCCGATAGCCTTTGCGGACCATCTGTCAGCTTCAACGTCATCAAAGCTTGTTGCAACTGTCAAATATCTGTCGCGCGCATCTTTCGTGAGCAATCTGAAGAAAATTGTTGCGGTTTCTTCACGCGTAATATTACCGTTCGGCTTAAACTGACCATCCGGATAACCGAGGATATAAGACATATGAGTGTCATCAGTCAGAAGCTTAACATATTCTGCCTCAATCTGATGATTTTCGTTAATATCCTTAAGTGTAATTACAGCCTTGTTATCCGCGTCAACCGTGTAATCCGTGTACTCAACTCCGTCAACGAGAATCTTTCCGATTGTGTAACCGGGATTCGGCTTAATTATATACTGCTGATCGGAACCGGCAGGAACAGATGTCTTACCGGAAATTGTTCCGCCGTCAGCGCCGATAAGCTTAACCTCGTAATTCTTGGCTGTTGTGTCGCCCCTTTTGTAAGACGGTCTTCTTGCAACATTGACAACCGTTACCGGATAATCTTCAATATAAGTAAGCACTTCACTGCCGGAAACAAAAGCTTTTCTGTATACCGTAATCTTTGCAGAATATTTCTCAGCAAGAGCAGAGTTATAATTTACCTTAAACTCACCGTCAGCCGAAGAATATGTTACATCAGCTGCATCGGACACAACCGCAAAGCACGCTGTGTTCGGGCAAAGCTCCGCTTTAACGCCGTATTCCTCAAGATTTTTCAGAACAAAATCGCCGCTCGTTCCGTTTGCAATCTCGATGGGAGAATCGGGGGTTGCCTTTGAAATTGTGTTCATTTCAATACCTGCCGAAGTCATCTGAACAAATCTTCTGATAAAGAGGTTAATCCAAAGATTGCTCATTGATTTGTCTGCATCGGCAACATTCATTGCAAGCTCAACTGCGCCCTTATCCGTACCGTCACCGAAAAGCTTCTTGGCGCCGCTCTGAAGAGCGTCACCCTCATATGCATTGAACACAAGCGTTCCTATAAGCTTATGCGCAGCTGCCACTGCATCGTCAGCCGTTGCCGCAAAAACATTTTCGACAAGTTTCTTGGTATTCGTAAGCTCCGTACCCGAAAGGCTGCCGAGATATGTTTTAACCTTTTCAACAACAGCGCCGGTTGCAAGCTCCGAAGTGATTCCCTGACCGAAGAAAACAGCCAGATCCTTCTTCGCTTTGTCGTTCTTCATAAACTCGTCAAAATAACGTGTATGGAAAGAATCTGCAACGGCTTCATCCCCCTTGCTTGAGAATGCAAGCGCTATAAGATTCTTTGTGCTGTCAAGAAGCGACTGTTTCTCAAATTTTTCAAAGGATTCCGCAGCTGATTCTTTAGCAAGCTCCCCTGCCGCCTTAAACAGCGTTGTATCTGCCGCATAATCCTCATAAAGCTTATTAACCGCGTTTCTGTAAGCATTGAATACCGAATTTGATTCATTAAGCGACTGGTCAGCCGTGTTAAATTTCGGATCCGAGTCAATTGCGTCAAGCTTGCTCTTTAATTCAGCGCCGCTTGTACCGAAATCGGCTGCATATTTGCTTATGTAACGCAGCTGCATATAGTGCTTTACTCTCTCCTGAGCTTCGGCATCGTTAACAGCGCTAATATAATTGTCCCATTTTGAGGCATATGTAAACAAATCTGCATCACTGTTGAAAGCAGCAACCTTAGCTTCGATTGCAGCGAGCTGCTCATCGCGGAACGTTTTAGCCGCAACATCGGCATCCGAAGCATCAACATTCAGTTCCGTAAGCATAGCTTCAACGGTTTTCATCTGCGTGATTTCATAATCAGTCGGTGCGGCAGCAAAAACGAACTGCGGAACCGCTGTTACAGCCAGTGCAGATGAAAGCATAATACTAAGTACTTTCTTCTTCATAAACACCCTTCCTTACACATATATTTAGTGATTAATATATATCTGATAATAATATATCATATTAAAATAGTTATTGCAAGACTTTTTTCGAAACATTTTTAAGAGCGCGCAAATATTTTCGCGTGATTTCGTGTGCAGGTTTACAATGGATGTGTTACATTCCGAAATATTCATTACGAGATAAACTCATAACAAAATATTTCGGTCAAAAAAAATACGGGAACTTTCCAAAATGTGTTATAGTTAAGTTGCCGCACCAAACTATTGAGAAAGAAGGTTCCCGTATCATATTATCGTTTGCTTGTCATTGGCACAGATGTGCCGGTTTTGCGCCTTTTTGCAGACAAGCTCCGATATCCGCTGTTAAACAGCTTATAAATCTGAATTTTTATATAGCCGATATTTTTCTTCAAGCCATCCGGACAGCGCAAAAAACACTGCTGCACCTACTGCAAGTGTCGCTGCAGCTCCTATCAGTATTTTTATTTCTTTACGCATATTCATCCCTCCCAGATATCTTTTTAAGAATCCGGATTTGTCCCACGGCAAAGTACAAGGGGATATTTATTATCCAACCTCGCTGAATTGGTCTTTTCCTACCGCGCACAGCGGGCAGACCCAATCCTCCGGGATATCATCCCACGCCGTTCCGGGCGCAATGCCGTTATCGGGATCGCCAATCTCCGGATCATATACATATCCGCATACTTCACATTCGTATTTTTTCATCATTTCGCACTCCTTGTTGTTTTATTTGTTATATGCTGAAAATCATACATCGGTTTTATATTTCCCATACTTTCAAAAGCGAACGCTTTGATTTCGGTCTGTTTTGTCAAATCCTCACCGGTTACCGTAATAAAATCGGTTTCGATTACAGCCGGCGCTTCTTTCGGTTCGGACATTCTTAACTCGCCGAGCGTTCCGTTAACATACTTCACAATTATAACAGCCGCTGTTTTCCGTCCCTCCGGCAAAGTGAGCTTTGCTTTGAATTTTCCCGTCTTCAATGTCTTATCCGCTTCCGCACCGCTTTCGTCCGTAATTACAAACGAAGCTGCCGGGCGTTCTTCTTTTGCTTTATAGTAGCAGGTAACGGTCAGTCCACCGGCGCCGACGGGCTTGTCCGTCCCCTCCGATTTGACAAGGATGTAACCGTTCAGCTCCTTTGGAAGCTCCCAGTCAACCTTTGTTCCTGCCGCAGCCGGGAATACGGCGGGCTTGGTATTCGGAACGTCACTTCCGTCCTCCAGCTTATACTCGATGGTAACATTGGCATAGGTTTGCGCTTCTGTGCGGTCATCGGCCAGTATTTTGCCCGTCTCACGATCTATGACCTCAAAGCCGACAGTATCGCCGCTTTTCAGAACTGCGTCCTGAGGGATGGTATAAACGAGCGAACAGTTGACGAGTCCGGAATCGAAGTCGCTGCCGGTATAGTCCAAGGCGTTCTTCGGCCAGAAATTAGGTTTTTCACTCCATATGGGGATGTCGAAGTCCTTCGCGGTTAAGACCTCTGTACCGCTTGCAGTGGTTGCCTTCTCGCCATTGGAATGCTCCACCCACATCCGCAGAGTTACTGTCTTTTTTTCGGAATCAGACAGATTTTGAACGATGGTACGCAGCTCAATCTGCTGCCCCTTCATTTCCGATCCGAATTGTTTTTTGCTGACGCCGCTCAAAAGACGGCTGTTTCGATCGTTCTGATACTTTAAATATCCGTAATAATTCGCCTCATTAAAAGCAGAATGGTTCTCGGCAGGATTTTTGTAATCCCCGGAATACTTTTTCACTTCCGGGACTGCAACATAGATATCAGACGGATTTTTGACCAGCTGGCTCATACGCTTGATGCCCTGGAGCTTGCATACATCGCAGAACTCAGTATTATAACTATCTTCCATAATGCACATATGGCTGGAGTTGTACATATACGAGTTGTCATAATGCGGGCAGGTATAGGTGTTGCGGAAGCCAAGCATATTCTTCCATTTCACCTTCGCCGGGTCTTTCGTGTCAGATATATTCAGTGAGGTTTGGAGCGTCCCTTCTGATAAAGGCTGCCCGGCCGTATTATACTCATCGCCCAGGCGCAGCAGTCCGTGCCCCAGTTCATGTCTCTGGGCAAACGGAGATAAATTGCTTCCCGTTGATGCAAGGATATAGTGAATGCCTATTTTCATATTGTCGTGAGATCCTCCGAAATACTCGCCGCTGTTTGTCAGGATCACGAACTGATTGATGTATTCATAAACATAATAGTATTGGCTGTATTCATCATTCGTGGAGTATTCGTTCGGCTTCGTTTTGTTTTGTATATGTGCATCATGGATTTTTTCAATAAAAGCAGGTCCTATAATGCGCTCCAACACATGATTTCTCCACTGTCCTTTGTTTACGGAAATGCCCGTTTTGCTTGCAGCAAAAAAAGTGCTGCTGCCACCGTAACCGTCCACCGACGCTGTGCAGAGTGCGTAAACATTAAAGCGATCCGCCATGCTGCGGTACGGTTCCGTTTTCAGCACTTCCCCCCACAGCCGCCGGGCATCCTCGACAAACTGTTTCTGCTGACTCTTGCTGTAGCCTTCGGCTAAGTACAGGATTACCATGTTTTCCTTATCGCTGCGAGGTTTCTGGATCACATACACAGGGATCGTCGGATTAGCGTATGCACGATCTGTAGAATAAAGTTTACTCAGCTCCACCTGAAGGTACTGATCCGTGTCAACATCCCAGTTTCCGTCGCCGGTATCACGTTCTGCACCGGAAATACCGAGAATCTCCTGCGGCTTGTTTTGCACCGTGCCGGCATATGGTTCGGACTCTGTTCCTTTGCCCTGTGAAACGGTATAATATTCAGCGTCCAGATAGAATGCCGGGCGGGCTCCGTAGTATTCTTTGTAAGGAGCGTCACGTAAAATGATCCCCCCGGTGGTCACATAGCGCATATCGTGGTTGCAGTCCGTAACCGGAGTACGCAGCCAATAGTTCCAGCTTTGTCCCGCTTTATTCTTTCCAATGTAGTAACTTCCAAGATTTTGCTTAACCGTATTGAGCTGCTTCACGTCAAGCAGAAACACCTTATCGGTAATATTTTCGTAGTATGCGCTTTCATATCCGTCAGCAACCGTATCAATATCGGTATTGTAGGGAAGATCGATCCCCGGCTCATCAATATAGCCCGCAGTGTACTCCGGGTGCGAAACGATGGATCGCTGCGTTACCGTTTTTATTGCGCCGATTTCTTCAGATCTAAAACTGCTGAGGAAACCTGCTTTCCGGTCATATGCCGTTCCGCTTGAGACATGGTCCGCATCAGGCGGATTGCCGCACAGCCAATCTACCTTTCCTGCCTCTGCGCCGGAATTGAGCCAGGAACGCATATTGCTGTCGCGCCAGTGATTGGAACCGTATTTGCTCCGCCAGCTGTTGCGCCGGTGAGAGCCTGTCTGAGCATTCGCACCGGTCCTTGCATCGTAGGCTATATAATCCTCCAGCACCCTGTCCGAGAGCATCAGCGGACCGTTGTCGTCAACAGCAACGCAGCGCCACAAGACAGACTCGTTATTATATGTCCCCAGGCGAATATAGTCTCCGATTTTGATGTTTGTCTTGGCGTCCGCCGCCTTTGCAGGCAGAACCGTCAGGCTCAGCAGCATGACTGCGGAGAGCAGCACAGACAACATTCTTTTTCTTTGTTTTTGTTTCATGTAAATTCTTCTCTCCCATTACTCCGGCTTTTAGAAAAGATGCCTTATAACAGACATTTTATTATAGTGACAATTTTTGCACTGTCCTCCGTTTAATTCTCCTTCAACGCATCATAAAGCGCAGCGCCGGTAAGCAGCTTATACGGACCGACCCAAAAAACCTCAACCAATCCGAGTGTTATGATACCGAGTATATCCCAAAGAATAAAGCTGAGGTCAAGCACAAATGCGTTCCATTTGTTGCCGTCCATCATAGATTTGCTTGTTTTGAAAGCCTCCGTTTTGTCCATTTCGGGCTTTTCCGCCAAAAGATACGGTATCATTCTGTATTCGTAAGACTTGACAATACCCGGGATTATGAAAAGGACAGACCAGAGAGCCGTGTAAAGATTCATCAAAAACATAGTTTTGACATTTCTTTTATATCCTACTTTAAATCCGCTGCCCAGCTCGGTCAGATTTCCGGTTTCACGAACTGCATTCAAGCTGTATTTATAGACTCCGACCGCAAACGGATTCGTCACAAGAATATTAAACAGTATCGTGCATACAACCATTCCGGCAAGAGCTATACCCATCGCAATAAAAACTTCCGGTGAAAATACATTCATAAGGTAATCCGCTTCGGACTGTATCTCGCCGTACGAAACACTGTCCCGCAAATCGTTTATGACTGACAGGCTTGAACCGCCCGTAAGCGCCGCAAGGAGAAATGCGGTTAATACCGTTTTCCAGTAATTCCTCTTCACTCCCGATTTAGCAAAATCCTTTAATTCTTTTCTGTTCCACATAAAATCCATCTCCATCTTTCATATAAACGTTCAAAACCTGTTCAATGCTTAAACCTCTGCCGGCAAGGAACTCTAAAACCTACAGCTTGCACATCCTGAATCCGGATTGGTAAGCAATTCGAGCTGTGCCGCCTTATTGCGGCTGTCTATAAATTCCTTGATTTTGCCGATGCCGGAATAAATAACGGTTTTATCTCCGTATGCGACAAGTGAAGGAGCCTGCGTCAGACCGAGTTTTTTGGCATCCGCCTCGTAAACCTCAGCGTCACGCACCTCGAATTCTATGCCTGCGTCCTCTAAAACAGGCTTTATCAGTCTGCAATTCGGGCAGGCGGAGGTTGTGTATAGCTCGAAATGCAGCGCTTGAGAGAGAGGCTCGGCTTTTTCGTTATGCTTTTCGGAAACATTTTTCATGTTTACACTGTACGTCTTTCTGTCCAGAAACTCCTGACTTTTTCCGTCGTTCCAGTTCTGCACCGGACGGTAATAACCGGTAATACGGCTGTAAACCTCGGTTTTGTTTCCGCACTTCGGGCAAATGCTTTGCTCGCCTGCAAGATAGCCATGGTTTGCACAGACCGAATAAGTCGGCGATAGGGTATAGTACGGCAGCTCATAGTTTTCCGCAATCTTTCGCACCAGCGCCGCAGCCGATTTCCAATCCGGCAGCTTTTCGCCGAGGAAAGTATGGAATACCGTTCCGCTTGTATAAAGCGGCTGAAGCTTGTCCTGAATATCCAGAGCCGAAAAAACATCCTCGGTATAGCCAACGGGCAGATGGCTTGAATTTGTATAATAAGGAGTACCGTTCTCGTTCGCGGTGATGATATCGGGATAACGCGCTTTGTCGTGCTTTGCAAGGCGGTATGCCGTGGATTCGGCAGGCGTTGCCTCAAGGTTGTATAAATCGCCGTATTGTTCCTGATAATCGGACAATCTTTCGCGCATATGATTAAGAACGCGAACGGCAAAATCCTGCGTTTCTGTATAGGTCAACTCCATATTCAGCCACTTTGCGTTTAAGCCTGCTTCGTTCATTCCCACAAGACCGATTGTGGAGAAGTGGCTGTTAAAGCTTCCGAGATAGCGTTTCGTATACGGATAAAGCCCCGCGTCCATCAGTTTTTCAACCGTTGTGCGCTTTATTTTCAGACTGCGTGCCGCAATATCCATCAGTTTGTCAAGACGCTTAAAAAAATCGTTCTCATCAGAGGAAAGATAAGCAATCTGCGGCATATTGATTGTTACCACGCCAACAGAGCCGGTTGACTCGCCGCTTCCGAAAAATCCGCCGCTTTTTTTGCGCAGTTCCCTTAAATCAAGCCGCAGACGGCAGCACATACTGCGCACATCGGAGGGCTCCATGTCCGAATTGATGTAGTTGGAAAAATAGGGAGTTCCGTATTTTGCAGTCATCTCAAAGAGCAGCCGGTTGTTTTCCGTTTCGCTCCAGTCGAAATCCCGTGTAATCGAATAGGTCGGTATTGGATACTGGAATCCCCTGCCCTCGGCGTCACCCTCAATCATGACCTCAATAAATGCCTTGTTTATCATATCCATCTCTTTTTTGCAGTCGCCGTATGTAAAATCCATCTGTTTTCCGCCGACTATACAAGGCTGCACTGCAAGATCGGACGGAACGGTCCAGTCAAGCGTTATATTGGTAAACGGAGCCTGAGTACCCCAGCGGCTCGGCGTATTTACCCCGAAAATAAAGCTTTCTATGCAGTGCTTTACTTCGGTATAGCTTAAATTATCCGTCCGCACAAAGGGCGCAAGATAAGTATCAAAGCTTGAAAAAGCCTGCGCGCCCGCCCACTCGTTCTGCATAATGCCGAGAAAATTTACCATCTGGTTGCAGAGCGTTGCAAGATGTTTTGCCGGCGCACTTGTAATCTTTCCGGTAACGCCGCCGAGGCCTTCGGAAATGAGCTGCTTTAAGCTCCATCCTGCACAGTAGCCCGTGAGCATAGAAAGGTCATGAATATGCATCTCCGCATTCCTGTGCGCATTTGCGATTTCCTCGTCATATATCTCGCTAAGCCAGTAATTTGCCGTTATTGCTCCTGAGTTAGACAAAATCAGACCGCCGACCGAATAGGTTACGGTTGAGTTTTCCTTTACGCGCCAGTCCGACACCTTTAAATAATCGTCCACAAGTTTTTTATAGTCCAACATGGTAGAACGGATTTCACGCAGTTTTTCACGGTTTTTACGGTACAGAATATATGCCTTTGCCACAGGTGCATAGCCCGAACGCTGCAAAACAGCTTCAACGCTGTCCTGAATGTCCTCCACACTGATTTCACCGTCTTTAACCTTCGGGGCGAAATCAGCCGTTACCTGAAGCGTAAGAAGATTGATAATATCGGGATTTTGAGGCGTCTTGGTTGCGACAAACGCTTTGGTAACGGCAACCGATATCCGCGAAAGATCAAATTCCGTCAATCTTCCGTCTCTTTTTCTTACTTTGTACATGTTTCATCGCTCCTTCATACTCCGCGGACGCGGGTGTTTGGTATATATGGAAGGACTGCGTTTTCAAGCTGCTTCATTTCCTCCGGCGAAAAAGGCAACAGGTTCTTATCGGGAACGTTACCGGAATCGACAAACTGTTGTATAAAATATCTTTTTGCTCCCTTCAGCCATAGTCCGATATCCTTCATATCATTTAAGGCGTGCAGCGGTTTGCACACAGTAGTACGGAATTCATAGTCAATATTTCCGTTCATCAGATGGCGAACGCTTTTGTCAATTTGCGGCAAAATCTCCGCACCGCAGGTTTCGTTATAATGTATGCGGCTGTTCTTTATATCCATAGCCACATAATCGATGAGTTTTTCCTCAATCAGCTTTTTCAGCATTTCCGGATTTGTTCCGTTGGTGTCAAGCTTAACGAAAAAGCCCTTTTTGCGAATGGCTTTAATCAATTCCGGAAGCTCGGGCGCAAGAGCAGGCTCGCCGCCGCTTATGCAGACTCCGTCGATTTTTTCTTTGCGTGAGTCAAGAAAATTCATCAGTTCGGTCTGAGAAATTTTCTCTCCGGTATAATGCGGAGAAATCAGCTCCGCATTATGACAGTACGGGCAGCGAAGATTACAGCCCGAAAGAAATACCGTACAGGCAACTTTTCCCGGATAATCCAGGAGGGACAGCTTTTGAAGCCCGGCAATATGCATCCTCATTCCCTGCTTTCGAATCATATATCGTTTTCCTTTTTGCACCCCGGACAGATTCCCTCAAATACGGCTCTGTGACGGAACACCTTGTATCCGGTCACATTTGCAACCTTTTCGTCCGGGTCGGAAAGGTAACCGTACGGAATATCAATCACCTTTCCGCATTTAACACAGATAATATGATAGTGAAGATCGGTTCTTAAATCGTATCTGTCTGCGCCCGGCACCTTGATATGCAGGATTTCACCATCTTCCGACAGGCAGTTTAAATTTCGGTATACGGTACCCTGACTGATTCTGCAATCAACTGCATGAATTTCCTCATATATCGTGATGGCAGTCGGATGATCTGTGTGGCTTCTAACGGTTTCCAGAACGATTTTGCGCTGTTTTGTTTCTCTGTGTTTCAGCATTATTTATGCGCTCTCCTAAGTTTTGTCATATTCGTAATTTGTTACTCAGCGTTCGTCAAGCGGAACATATTCTCTGTACGGAGCAACGGCGGTATATGCCGGACGAATGATTTTGTTTGCGTTTATAATCTCCTCAATACGGTGTGCATTCCAGCCGGCGATTCTCGCCGTTGCAAAAAGCGGCGTGTAAAGCTCCTCGGGCAGATCCATCATTGAATAGGCAAATCCGCTGTAAAAATCGACATTGGGACTCACACCCTTATAGATTTTTCTGCGTTTACCGATAATGTCCGTCGCAAGCCTTGCAACACTGTTGTACAGCTCGTATTCGTCAATACGTCCTTTTTCCCATGCAAGATAACCGACATGCTTTTTGAATATTTCCGCACGCGGATCAGAAAGCGAATACACTGCGTGTCCCATTCCATAAATAAGCCCCGATTTGTCAAACGCTTCCTTTTCAAGGATTTTCACAAGATATTCCGAAAGTTCGTCATCGTCTTTCCAGTCCGACACATGTGCTTTTATGTCCTCAAACATATCATGTACCTTTATGTTGGCGCCGCCGTGCTTCGGTCCTTTTAAAGAGCAGAGCGATGCCGCGGTTGACGAATAAGTGTCCGTTCCCGATGAAGTTACAACATGAGTTGTAAAGGTCGAGTTATTTCCGCCGCCGTGTTCTGCGTGAAGAACAAGCGCCATATCGAGAAGCATAGCCTCTGCCTTTGAATAAACTTGATCGGGACGAAGCAGAAGCAGAATGTTTTCTGCAGTCGAGAGATTATTGTCCGGGTGGTGGATATACAATCCCTGTTTCATTACATAGTGGTTATATGCCTGATATGCATACACCATAAGCTGGGGGAAGTTTGCGATAAGCTGCACGGACTGCCGCAAAACATTCGGTATAGATAAATCGTTTGCGTTTTTATCATACGAATAAAGCGTCAGCACACTGCGCGCAAGCGAATTCATAATATCCTTATTCGGCGCTTTCATTACCACGTCACGCACAAAATTACGCGGCAGCACCCTGCTGCTTGCAAGCAGCTCGTTAAATTCTTCAAGTTCTCTGCTGTCCGGAAGCTCGCCAAACAGCAAAAGATAGACTGTTTCCTCAAAACCGAACCGCCCGTCCTTCAAAAAACCTTCAACAATATCGTTTATATCAATTCCTCTGTAATAAAGCTTGCCGAGGCACGGAACGCTTTTCCCGTCTACAGTTTTTGACGAGTTAATCGTGGAGATTTCCGTAAGACCGGTTACAACCCCTTTTCCGTTTAAATCTCTTAACCCTCTGTTTACATGATGCTTTTCATAAAGTGTTTTATCGATTGCTCCGTTTTGCATACATTTTTCAGACAATGCAAAAATTTTCGGGCTAATCTCTGAAAAGTTCTTTACCGACATACTTTCATCTCCTCTTGCATTTTATTTTTCGTTTTTTCAGTTATCGGCATTCGGACGTGAAAAATCCCTCGGGTTACAACCCGGAAAGTAGCTGTACCTTATTTTCCGACCGCCTGCCTCCCACAGCCCGTGCAGATTGCAGTAGGCAAACACTGCCTCAACCTCATCGCCCTCACAGACGGCAAAATTCACACACGGCTCGCCTTCCGGACGCAGTTCTTTACGCTGATTGCCATATTTTGTTTGCAGTGAAATCCACTCGATGTGGTGTTCTTCAGTCATCGGATGGAGCATTGAGCCAACCTCCACAGTTACAATTCCGTCTTTAACGGAATATGCCGGAATATGCTTTTCGGTAGACGCGTCAATTGCGCCGGGAATTACCTCATGCATTTCCTTGCCGCAACAGATGACGGGAAATCCGCTGTCTTTGACAAACGCAATCATGTTTCCGCAATGACCGCACTCATAAAACTGTTGTTTCATAATGATACGCCTCCTTTTACAATAGCTCAAAATTGCCGGTTTCGTGCTTACAGACAAGGCATATATAGCCCTAACAGTATACACGCCTTCATTTTATTAGGAACTATTCCTAATAAAATTATATAGTAAAATTTTTCTTTTGTCAAGCCAAACTCCAAAAGTCTTTAACTCACTGCTGTAACTTCGTTGTTATGCACAATGAGGCGCTCTGTTTATTATTTAGATTTTCGTGCGTATTTATCGCACAGATCATTGATGCGGTCTGTAAATTCAGTCAATTCCTTATTTGGCAGTTCCCGGCTGAGCTCTGCAACCGTTTTAAGCCTTTGACAACTAATCCGCAGCCTAAACCCTCTGACCGTTTTTACAGCAGATATGTTCTCATAAAAACAAACCGAGCTCTCCCGGGGAATTGTCACTACCCGAAAAAGCCCGGAAATACGCCGCTTTCTGGCACTTATTTATCTTTCCTTGACATCAAACAGACCGTCTCCACATGGCAGGTTTGCGGAAACTGGTCAAACGGAGTGCATTCGTTCATCAAGTAGCCGTATTCACGCAGCACGGCGCAGTCGCGCGCCATTGTTGCACAATCGCACGAAACATAAATAATCCGTTCGGGCTGCATTCTTCCGATTGCTTCAACAAGCGATTTGTCGCAGCCCTTTCTCGGAGGGTCAACGATAACAATATCAGCTGTCACACCCTTCGAGATAAGGTCAAGCGCGGTTTCTTCGGCAGCGCCGCAATAAAATGACGCATTTTCAATATTATTCATTTCCGCATTTCTGCGTGCATTTTCAACCGCTTCGGGAACGATTTCAATTCCGATAACGCTTTTCACGCAATCCGCAGCATACAGCGATATTGTACCTGTGCCGCAATAAAGGTCAAACGCTGTTTTATCCTCCGCGCCGGCGCAGAGGGAGCGCACCTTATCATAAAGGAGCTTTGTTGTGTACGGATTGACCTGATAAAAGCTTTTGTAATGAACCTCATAGCTTATATTACCGATTGAGTCGATAATATAAGGCACGCCGCAGACCACTCTGTCGCGTTCACCGTAAACAGTGTTGGTTCGTTTTGCGTTATAATTTTCCACAAGACCCTTTACGTACGGATATTTTTCCGAAAGCCGCGCTGCCAAGTCCTCAATCCCCGGGATTTTTCCCGCCGTTACAATCACGGCAACGGCTTCGGTTTTCCCCGTTCTGACGCAGATTCTGCGAACAAGCCCCTTGCCGCTTTCTTCATCATATACGGAAATCTTATTTTCGTTAAGCCAGCTGATAATAAAATCCGACGGCTCCTCGGTTCGGCTTTTCTGAAGGAAGCATTTTTTGCATGGAACCACGCGGTGCGAACGCGGAGCATAAAAGCCGCGGACAATTTTTCCGTCTGCTTCCGAAACGGGATACTGAACCTTATTTCGATATTCAAATGCTGCGCTTCCCGTTACGGTTGGATTGACTGCCGCATCCGAAAATCCGCCGATGCGCGAAACTGCGCTTTTAACCTTTTCCCTTTTAAAATCAGATTGAGCGGACGGTGAAAAATGCTGCAAATCGCATCCTCCGCAGCTGCCGAAAAGCGGACAGCGCGGCTCTGCGCGTTCTTCCGACGGATTCAGAAGCCGGAGCAGCTTTCCGTACCCGAAATTTTTGTTTTCCTTAACGATAAGGATTTCGGCGATATCGCCCCGAACGGCATACGGAACAAAAACCGTGTAGCCGTCAATTCTGGCAATGCCCTCTCCCCCTGCTCCGTTTGCTTCAATTGTTACCGTATGCTTTGTATTTTTGTACATTCGGTTTTTTTCCTTTCAAGTATAAAAATTCTGTATGAAAGCGCCGGCGCGTCAATTTCGATTCCGCAGTTATATTCCGCTTTTTCGCCGCTGAAAACATCGGTCATGGAGGCTGCTCCGAACCGCGCAAGGTCGAGAAACATATGTGCGCTTTCATTTTGCGAAGCATTAATCAGCACGACGATGCTTTCATCGGGAAAAGCTTTCCCGAATACATCGTTTTGTTTAATGCTGCGCATATAGCAGCACGCCGCACCCACGTAATAAAGCATTTCAAAGCTTCCCGTCCGCAGGCACTGATGAGCATTTCTGAAGGCGGCAAGCTTTTCGGTCTGGTCTGCCAGCATTGCGTTTTCATGCCCCCACGGGAATGTCATTCGGTTAAACGGGTCGGCATAGCCGCACATTCCTGCCTCATCGCCGTAATAAATGCACGGAGCTCCCGGCATGGTCATCTGAATTGCTATGGCAAGTACCATGCGCTTAAGTGCAAGGCACCAGCTGTCATGCGGCATGAAATAATCATGCTGTGCGGCGCGGTCCATTGTGCGGAAATCAGGAGCGCCCGAAAGCACTGTCATTGCACGCGGAACATCATGCGATGAAATCAGATTCATCGCCGTGTACAAGGATTGCGGCGGATAGTTTTCAAGCATGGAACAGATGCGCTCCGTAAACAGTGAAGAATCCTCCCCTACAAGGTAATCGCAAACCGCCGTTCTGAACACATAATTCATAACAGAGTCAAGTCCGTTACCCCATAAAAAGCGGCGGCGCTTGCCATAGCTTATTTTATTGCTCGCATCCTCCCACACTTCCCCGATTAACATTGAATCGCTCCTTTCCGATTTAATCGATTTGCGAAATTCGGCAATAAATTCATCGGGAAGCTCATCTGCAACATCGAGCCGCCAGCCGCTTGCTCCGCGGCGAAGCCAGAGCTTTGCAACCGCATTTTTACCGCGGACAATATAATCGAGATATTTTTCATCAAGCTCGTTTACGTTCGGAAGCGTTTCAAAGCCCCACCATGAATCGTAATCATCGGGGAAATTCTTAAAATTGTACCATGAATAATACGGTGAATCCTTCGACTGATATGCCCCGATTGAATCAAAATGCCCGTATTTGTTAAAATATTTGCTGTCGGCGCCGGTATGACTGAAAACGCCGTCAAGAATAAGCCTTATCCCCATTTTTTCGGCGGCTGAGGCAAGACTTGCAAAATCCTCGTTTGTGCCGAGATTTTCATCGATTGTTTCATAGTCTGATGTATCATACCGGTGATTCGAAAAAGACTTGAATATGGGATTAAGATAAATTACGCTCACACCGAGTTTTTTTAAATACGGCAGCTTTTCCTCAATGCCTGAAAGAGTGCCGCCGAAAAAGTCGTTAGAAAGATATTCCCCTCCGAACTGCGCGGCGGTATAGAACGGTTCTTCGTTCCATGAACGTTTTATTCCGTGTGAAATGTTGGAATTTTTATTGTAAAACCTGTCGGGAAATATTTGATAAACAACGGCGTTTTTCATCCAGTCGGGCGTTTCATAGCCGCGCTCATAAACCGTTATCTGGTATTTGCTTTCGGGCTCGGAAGAATATATTTGCCCGTCGCCGCCGAGATGATTTTCATTATTTCCGTAAAACACCGTTTCTCCGTCAGCAGTGATTATGAAATAATAGAATATCAGCCCCGACTCTCCGCCCGAGGTTATGTCACATTCGTATATTCTTGTGCCGTTCATGTCAAAGCAATAATGCATGAGCGCTTCCGTACCGTTCACAATGCACACCGCGCGCTCGGGTATCCCTGCCGATTCGACGGCTATTCTCAGTCTTATTTTAGTTTCGCACGGCACTGCGCCGAAAGGCATCCTGTATATATCTTTTCTCGAATTATGTTCAAGCTTCAATCAAACCACCTCACTATTCAATTATAAGCCTTTTTATAAAAAAAACAATATTTACGCAAATTTTCTTATTAACCATTTTGTTTTATCACAGAAAAAATGAGCAGCCGTGGCTGCTCATTGGCTGCTCATTATACTTCCGAAAACACTCGGCTTATATGCTCGCTGTCGTATTTTTTCGTAAACAGACTTACAAGCGGAGTTACAATCAGCGAAACAACCATTGCCGCAACGCCTGCATTCTGAATGTTTGTCAGCGCAACGCCGAAGCCTGCCGTCATCGTATAGAACACGGTCATTGCACCCACAACCGCAACGCCCGAAAGGATTCCGCACCATGCGCCTGCGCGCGTTATACCCTTTCCGTAAAGCCCCCAAATGTAAGGACCGATAAAGCAGCCGGCAACAACGCCCCATGAAAATGACATCAGCTGCATTATAAATGCAAATTTAAACGTTGCAAATACGAACGAAAGGGCAACGAAAACAAAGCACAGCGTGCGCATAAGGCGCATTTGCTTAAGCTTATCGAAATCGGGCTTTGCCGCACCCACAAGGTCAACCGCAATGGCTGAGCTTGATGTGAGCGCAAGCGACGAAAGCGTTGACATTGACGCCGAAAGCACAAGCAGCAGAATAATGCTGAGAACAATATTTCCGAAAACGGTGTGCGAAAACGCTTTCATCAGCATTGTCGGAACAACAAGGTCATAATTGTTTTCCGGGAGCTTATTTCCGAGGTAAAGTCTGCCGAACGTTCCCGCCATGTAGGCGCCGACGCCGATTATCAAGGCAAAAAACGTTGAAACAATCGCTGCCTTTGAAATTTGCTTTTTATCGGAAATTGCATAAAATTTATGTATCATCTGCGGAAGACCGAGCGCACCTATACTTGTGAGCAGCGTGTTCATGAGCAAAAACTTCATCTGCGAACCGCCGAAAATGCTTAATGAATCAACTCCGTCAGCAGCGCCGAGCTCCCGTATTTTCGCAAAGCCCTCGGCAAATCCGCCCGAAACAGGGTTGTTTGCTATGGAAACAACCATAATAATAACGCCGAATATCATTATAATGCCCTGAACAAAATCCGTCACAGCCGTTGCAACGTATCCGCCGAGAACAAGATATATTGCCGTCAGCAGTGCAATGATAAACATGCACGCCACATTGGCATTATCCCCGAAAATCGGGAATATTTGCGAGAAAAGATACCCCAAGCCCTTGTACACGGTTGCGCAGTACGGAACAAGGAACACGAAAATTATGACAGCCGAGTAAATTTTCATTGCTTTTGAAAGGTAACGTTTTTCAAAAAACTCGGGCATTGTTGCCGCACCAAGCGAATGAGTCATGCTGCGCGTGCGCCCTGCAAGCAGCAGCCATCCGAGCAGGCAGCCCACAAGCGCATTTCCGACGCCGATCCATATTCCGCCGATGCCGACCTGCCAGCCGGTTTTCCCGGCATACCCGATAAGGATAACCGCCGAAAAATAGGAGGTTCCGTAAGCAAAAGCGCTAATCCACGGACCGATATTTCTGCCTCCGAGCAGAAAGCCGTCCATCGTAAGCGTCTTTTTTGCCGATTTCACACCGACAAACACCATCGCCGCCGCAAAAAGCACTAAAAACAGTGCGGCTATAAGCTGTGTCATATATTCATCTCCCCGATTTTACGGGAGGGCTTTTTCGCCGATTTACCCGCAATAATGATAAATTATATCCCATTCGGGCGCACTTTGTCAAGTTTTTTCCATAAAAAGCCGCGCTTTTGCCATTGAAATTGCAAAAAGTCACGGACGGGAGATTCCCTGCAAATTTACTTTCTTGTTGGTTTAGGGCAAAAATGCCATGCCCTTGCAAAAAGAATCCCGGCATGCAGCTTCCGGCTTCTTAGTTATATACCCACAATCACCGTGGAAGAAAAAGTCCCATGCGGCAATTAAAAGCGGTGCATTCGGATAGGAGCTTTCCTTACCGGGTTGCGGCTTTAGGCGCTAATATTATCATATGTTTCATCGCGATATGGAATCGCATTTAACACATAGTTTCTCCCCACACTTATTCCCGATGCTGTAACCGCAAATCTGCATGCTCTGTCAATTGACATATTTTCGGCAATGCAAACCGCTAAAACTCCGTTAAACACATCCCCTGCACCGGCAGTATCAACGGCTTTAACCTTTACGAAGGGAATATTTATCTCATCATTTATGCGGCAGCCGTCCTTTCCGAGCGTTGTTGCACAGTTTTTAAACAATTCAATTATACCAAAAAATGAGGACTTTTGCAATCGTCCTCATTTTTTCTCTTTTGGGGCTTCTATTTTGTTACAACCCCTTTTCATATTATTTCAGCCGCCGATTGCCGCGCGAAGCGCCTTTGCAACCTGATCCGGGCAGCTTGTGCCGCGCCCGTTGCAGTCGATTCCCTCAAGGCGCTTTATTGCGTCCTCCGCTTTCATTCCGATAAGCAGCGCCGCCACGCCCTGCGTGTTTCCGTTGCATCCGCCGACTATTTTAATACTTTTTATGGTTTTATCATCGTTCAGCTCGACAATTGTCTTGCGCGAGCAAACGCCCTTGTTTGTGTATTCCGTAATCATTTTAATTCTCCGTTTCAGCTTCCGTATTCCCGGACTCGGCGTCCTTTTCCTTTTCGGCGTCGATTCCGTCGATATAAACATTTACGGTTGTGTTCTCAATTCCTGCATATGCTTCAACTGCATTTTTCACGGTTTCCTGAAGCTTGCGCGCAACCTCGGTGATTTTCACGCCGAATTTCACGGTTACATGGACTTCAATTATCGTTCCGTCATCCGTTGTCTGCACCTTAATGCCCTTTGCCGCGGATTTTTTCCCGATAAAATCGCCCCATGACGAACCCGAACCCAAGCCTGCAATGCCCTCAACCTCGCGCGCGGAAATTGCGCTTATTCTGACGATAACGTCCTCGGCAATTTTAATATCACCGTTATCCGTAGCAATAAAATCATCAACCATAAGAATCCCTCCTATCATTATATAATTATATTATAGCACAGCTGAAAAAATAATCAAGACTTTTTATTCGACCTATCCGAAGAAAAAACGGCAGATTGTACAGCCGCAGATCACGCACACAATGTCTGCGGCAACGGCGCATACAATGCTGTGGCGCGTTTCCTTCACGCGTGAGGCGGCAAAATAAACCGTCAGCGTGTAAAATGTGGTTTCCGTTCCTCCGGCAATCACGGCAGCGCAGCGCGCGGCAAAGCTGTCCGCTCCGAATCTGTCGAAAATATCCTTCAGCGCCGCCGTTGCTCCGCTGCCCGAAACGGGGCGCAGAAGAATCAGCGGCGTTATTTCCGGCGGAATACCGGCGCACGTGAAGATTGGGGCAAAAAGCGATGTCAGCCCGTCAGTCAGTCCGCTTGCATTCATCACTTCAACTGCTGTAATCAGTGCAAGCAAAGCAGGGAAAATTCCTGCCATGGTTTTTAAGCCCTCTTTTGCTCCGCTGACAAATGCGTCAAACACCGGCGTTTTCCGCACAAATGAGCATACAAAAACAATTATTAGCAGGCACGGGATTGCTGCCGCCGCAATCATATTCATAACGTCACCCCTTTCCGCCCGGCGCAAATGCGCTGCTTTTTTCCATAATACGCGCGCATATCACCCCTGCCGCGAGCGAGCAAAGCGACGTTATCCATATCGGAACGGTTATTTCATACGGCGCTGCCGCCCCTGCTGCACTGCGCAGCCCGATAATTGTTGTCGGCAGCAGCTGCGGCGCAGCGGTGTTTATTACAACAAACATGCACATCGCGTCGGACGCATAAGGCGAGTAATTATTTTCGCGGTCAAGCTCCTTTATCGCCATTATTCCGAACGGCGTTGCAGCATTTCCAAGCCCGAGCAGATTCGCCGTTATATTCATCACAATATATTCAAGCGCTTTGCTTCCTTTTTTTAATGACGGAAAAAGCGCCCTTGTCAGCGGACGCAGCAAAACCGCAGCAGCCTCGGTAGCTCCGCTCTGCCGCGCCGCTTCCATAACCCCCGACCAGAAGCAAACAATGCCCGTCAGCGTGAGTGCAAGCTCAACAGCCTTGCTTCCTCCGTGGAAAACCGCGTCGCTTACATTCGAAAATCTGCCGCTAATTGTGCCGAAAAGTAAAGAAAATGAAAAAATAGCAAGCCAGACCGCATTAATCATGTGAAAAACCTCGATTTATAAAAAAATTTGAAAAAATTAACAATTTTTTTACAGAAAACAGTTGACTATTGGAGATAAAGTATGTTATAGTATAAACATCAAAGGTCAAGGAGGAGATTGTAGTGAAATCTACAGGTATTGTTAGGAAAGTTGATGAACTGGGAAGAATAGTGCTTCCGATCGAACTCAGGAGAACGCTCGACATCGCGCAGAAGGATTCGTTAGAAATCTATGTTGACGGTGACAGTGTTATTCTTAAAAAGTACGAGCCGGCATGCATTTTCTGCTCAAAGACAGACAATGTGTTCTCTTATTTCGGGAAAAACATCTGTGCAAGCTGCATTGATGAACTGAAAAAGAAAACGCAGGAAAACTAACAGCATCGAACAGACGCGTCAATATCGGAGCACGCTGAAAAACGGATTCTGATACCGGCGCGTCTGTTCGCGTTATGCTGTTTTTTAATTTATGGGAGGTTACAAAAAATGAGGTCGGTAATTACCGTAACCGGTGCAGACGGGGTCGGCATCATCGCAAAGGTGAGCGGACTTTTGGCGCAGCACGGCATTAATATTGTTGATATATCGCAGACCACGGCGGATAAACGCTTTCTGATGGTCATGCTTGTTGAAATGGATAATGCGGACGAATCCTTTGCGCAGATAAGCAGTCTGCTGTCCGAGCTTGGCGAAAGCATCGGGCAGAGCATCACAATGCGCCATGAAAAGGTATTCAATTCCATGCACAGAATATAGGAGGGCGCAATGATTAATCCTTTTGAAATAATGGAAACAATAAATATGGTGGACAAGGAGCATCTCGATATCCGAACCATAACAATGGGAATATCGCTTCTTGACTGCATCGGGCAGGATGCGGCGGCAGCGTCCGAGCGCGTTTACGATAAGGTTACGCGCCTTGCTGAAAATCTTGTTGAAACGGGCGAGCAAATTGAATGTGAATTTGGGATTCCGATTATCAACAAGCGCATTTCCGTTACGCCGATTTCAATTGTTGCGCAGTCGTGCGGCGACTATGTGCGCTTTGCGAAAGCGCTTGACCGCGCAGCCGATGTCACCGGAGTTAATTTTATCGGCGGCTATTCCGCTCTTGTGCCGAAGGGCTATACAAAAGGCGAATATGATTTTATCGAGTCCATTCCCGAAGCGCTCAATTCCACAAAAAAAATCTGCTCAAGCGTGAACGTTGCTTCAACAAAGGCAGGAATTTCGATGGACGCCGTTGCTCATATGGGGCGCATAATCAAAAAAACGGCGGAGCTTTCGAAGGACGATAACGGATTTGCATGCGCAAAGCTCGTTGTATTTTCAAACGCGGTTGAGGACAACCCGTTTATGGCAGGCGCATTCCACGGAACCGGAGAGGGCGAATGTGTTATAAACGTCGGCGTAAGCGGTCCGGGCGTTGTTAAAAAGGCGCTTGAAAAGGTCAAGGGCGCTGATTTCGGCGTTGTTGCCGACACGATAAAGAAAACCGCGTTTAAAATAACGCGCATGGGGCAGCTTGTTGCAACCGAAGCCGCAGGCAGGCTCGGCGCGCAGGCAGGAATTGTTGATTTGTCGCTCGCGCCCACTCCGGCAATCGGGGACAGCGTTGCGCACATTCTTGAAGAAATGGGGCTGGAACGCTGCGGCGCTCCGGGCACAACTGCGGCGCTTGCGCTGCTTAACGATGCGGTCAAAAAAGGCGGCGT
>OGMF01000606.1_pt1 | contig 39626 bp, 39 predicted proteins | sample 1572921 | NCBI WGS metagenome assembly OGMF01 (sample SAMEA2581919, study PRJEB24529) | metagenome | biome: Human gut stool | place: China | collected 2011 | reverse complement strand
TGGAAAAACGGCCGCCGTTGAGTTGCGCGAGGAGCCGCATCTGCATTTTGAAATTTTTCAGGACGGCGTCAGAATCAATCCCGAAACGTATGTCTATGAATAATTATTGATTTTTCTCATCTGCCGGCGCCATATTATCGAGGGCATAGCGGCAGCACTGGAGAACAAGCAGGTTGAAAGAAATTCCGTTTTCATATGCGGTTTTATTTAGACGTTCGAATATATCTTCGGTGAATCTTATGGTTCGTGAAACGTTTGCACTTTTGTATTTTTTTTCAATCTCAAACATGGTATCATCTCCGGTTATATACATTATTATAAACGTTATGTATAATGTAAATATATAACCTTATATGCAACCGAAAAGCGGTTCAGAAAATGGAGAGATTGCCATATGTTTGGATTAACGGATAAGCTGACACCGGGAAATAACGGCGAAAATTGCCGCTTCAACGGAAATTGCAAAAATATTTTCGGCAAAACAATCGAATGCCGCTGCGACGAATGCGACTATCTTATGTGCTGCCTGCCGCATGCATGCGAAAACTGCGGAAAAAGCCAAATATGCCCCCGGCAAAAAAATGATTGACAAATACGCCGCAGATGTGTTATATTTAACATATACAGGCTGTGAAGGCGCGTAAGTAGGAGCGGCAGCGTTTGGAGAGAGAGAAAATGCCATCGGCTGGAAGCATTTTTGCAAACACCGCATCTGAATTTCAACGCCGGAGCTTTCCGCGAAAAGCGGCTTTTTGCCGTGCTAAGCGGAACGTGACGCTGCGTGAAGGCACAAAAAGAGCGGAGAGCCTTTCTCCGAATCAGGGTGGTACCGCGAGTTTTTCTCGTCCCTTAGAGGACGGGATTTTTATTTTTATAAGGAGGTTTTTAAACAATGGATAACAAGGTTTCCGAAATACGAAAGCTTTTCCGGGATAAAATGGAAGAAATCAAGTCTTCGGAAAAGGCGGAACAGCTCCGCGTTGAGTTCCTCGGGAAAAAGGGGCATATATCGGAGCTTATGGGCGAGCTTAAGAATGTGCCTGCCGATGGGAAAAAGGAGTTCGGCCGCGTTGTGAACGTTCTCAAGCAGGAGATTGAGGCGCGCCTTGCGGAAAAGAAGGAAGAAATTATCCGCGCGGAGGAGCAGCGGCTCATAAACGGAGCGGAGCAGTATGACGAATCGCTTCCGTTCGACTTTAACATGGGATCATATCACCCGATAACGCTTGTTCAGCGCGATCTTGAAAAGATATTTCGCAGCATGGGCTTTGCAATCGAGGATTATTCCGAGATTGTTGACGATTATCACTGCTTTGAGGCGTTGAATATTCCCAAGCATCACCCTGCGCGCGACATGCAGGACACATACTATCTCAGCACGGAAAATCAGCTGCTTAAAACGCACACATCGGCGGCGCAGAATGCCATCATGAAAAAGTACGGCGCACCGATGCGCGCAGTGTTCCCCGGCCGCTGCTTCAGAAACGAATCAACCGACGCTTGCCATGAAAACACATTCTTCCAGATGGAGGGCATCATGATTGACAAGGATATTTCGATTTCGAACCTTATATATTTCATGAAAACCATGCTTTCCGAGGTGTTCCGCAAGGACGTGACGGTAAGGCTGCGCCCGGGATTTTTCCCGTTTGTCGAGCCGGGCTTTGAGCTTGACATAAAGTGCCTTATCTGCGGCGGCGAGGGTTGCCCGTCGTGCAAAAATTCGGGCTGGCTGGAGCTGTGCCCCTGCGGCATGATTCACCCGAATGTGCTGCGTCACGGCGGAATCGACCCCGAGGAATACACCGGCTTTGCGTTCGGACTGGGGCTGACGCGCCTTGCAATGATGAAGTACGGAATTAAAGATATACGCGTGTTCAACAGCGGCAACCTCAAGGCTTTGTCGCAGTTCGTGAGCGAGTAAGGGGGCGAATCGGATGTTTGTATCGATGAATTGGATAAAGGATTTCGTAAATCTGGACGGTTGGGATATCAAAAAGCTTATAATGCAGTTCACGCTTTCAACGGCGGAGGTTGAGGAAATCATCGTCAAGGGTGAGGAAGTGCAAAGCGTTGTTGTCGGCGAAATTGTTTCGTTCGAAAAGCACCCCGACTCGAAAAAACTGCACATTTTAAAGGTTGACGGCGGTGACAGGCTGTACGACTGCGTTTGCGGCGCACCGAACGCTTTTCTCGGCGCAAAGGTTGCGTTCGTTAAGGCAGGCGGCAGAGTGCCCGGCGGCGAAATAAAAAAGTGCAAGGTTGCCGGCTACGATTCCGAGGGAATGTGCTGCTCCGAAGCGGAGCTCGGAATCAGTGACGATAACAGCGGTATCATGATTCTTGACAAGAGCCTTAAAAACGGAACGGATTTAAAGAGCATTTACGACATTGACGATATTATTTTTGAGGTTGACAACAAATCACTCACAAACCGCCCCGACCTTTGGGGGCATTACGGAATCGCGCGCGAATTTGCGGCGCTCACAAGGAGCGAACTTAAACCCATTCCGACAGCCGAGCCGCAGTATGACGGCAGCGAAAAAATCCCCGTTGAGGTTAAGCGCAGCGATTTGGTTTACCGCTATTCGTGCATGAAAATAGCGGGCATAACGGAGACCGCAAGCCCCGTAAACATGCGCATACGCCTGTATTACTGCGGCATGCGCGGAATAAATCTGCTTGCCGACCTCACAAACTATATCATGCTTGAAATGGGGCAGCCGATGCACGCTTTTGACGGCAGCAAGGTGCAGAGCATTAAGATTGGCACGCCGGAATCAAAGGAAAGCTTTACCACTCTTGACAACACCGAGAGAGAGGTTGACGAAAACACGCTGCTTATTTATAACAACGATGTTCCCGTTGCAATTGCCGGCGTTATGGGCGGTCTTGATTCGGAAATCGTTGACAACACAAGCTCGGTTGTGCTCGAATCGGCAACGTTTGACGGAATCAGCGTGAGAAAAACCTCCTCGCGCCTCGGTCTGCGCACGGACGCAAGTATGCGTTACGAAAAAATGCTTGATCCCGAAATGACCGTTACGGCAATCAAAAGGTTTTTGTATCTGCTTTTGCAGTCGGACAGCGGCGCAAGGGTATCATCGCAGATAACGGACGAATATGTTGCGAAATATCCCGAAATTAAGCTTTCGTTCGACAAGGCGTATGTTGACCGCTACACGGGGATTGAAATTCCCGACGAGCGCATTCTGTCAACGCTTCACCTGCTCGGCTTCGGTGCGGAGCTTAAGGACGGCACATTTAATGTGACGGTTCCCTCATGGAGAGCAACAAAGGATGTTACGATAAAAGCGGATATTATAGAGGAAATCACCCGTATTTACGGATATGACAATTTTGAAATAACAACAACAAAGAGCGCGCTTTACCCCGTTCGTGACAGCATTGCGAAAAGCGACGGCGATATGATGCGTGACATTCTGGTTCAGCACTATATGATGCACGAGGTTCATTCGTATATCTGGTGCGATGGTGCGAAATACAAGAGGCTCGGCATGGATGTTGAGGAAAACGTCACAATTCTGAATATTGCAACTCCCGAAAACGGAACGCTGAGAAATTCCATGCTGCCCACGCTTATCACCTTTGCGTATGAAAACAGGCAGTTTGCCCCATCGTTCGGCTTGTTCGAGCTTGGGCGCGTTGTTGACGGAGTGCGTGAGGACGGAACGTGCAACGAACGCCGCCGTCTTGGTATTGTGCTTTTTGACAAGCAGGGAACTGAAAAGGAACTGTATTTCAAGGCTGTTGAAATTATCAGATATTTTGCCGCTCTGCTGCGCCACAGTAAGGTGGAGTTCAGGCGCGTTGCGGTGAAGCACAACTGGCAGCACCCAAAAAACACTTCGTCCGTTTCGGTAAACGGAGTTGAAGTCGGAATGCTCTGCACGCTGCACCCGTCAACTCTTTCGAAGATTGACAAGCATGCTTCCGTTGTGTGCATTGAGCTTGACCTTGACGATTTTGCGTCGGCGCCTGCAAAGGAGCTTGAATTTTCCGAACCGTCACGATTCCCCGGCGTTGATTTCGACCTTTCGCTCATAACGGACGGAAAGCCTTTTGCGCTGATTGAAAAAGCGTGGACGAGTGAAAACATTCCCGAGCTTACGGGTGTTAAGCTTGTGGATATTTACGACGGCGGAGATTTTAAATCGATAACTGTAAGGTTGTCATTCTCCTCGGAGGAAAGAACGCTTTCCATGGAGGAAATTCAGCAGCATATCGATAAGATTGTGAAGAACCTGAGTGCGCTCGGAATTAACTTAAGAGCATAAGAATAACAGCGGCAAAATCGTTTAAGATTTTGCCGCTGTTATTTTCATAGGAGGCGTTATTTGTTTAAGTAGTTATAAATCATGATAAATGCGTCCGCACGGGTCAGCTCTGCGTTCGGATTGAAGCATCCGCCCGAGCCACCGATTATCTTCATTGCGGAAAGAATTGCGGTTGTTCCGGCATCCTCCGCCGACACATCGGAAAACTGCGGAACGTAGATTCCCGAAAGCTTCGCAAATTCCCCGCCGCCGAGCGCGCGGACAATTGCTCTTGCCGCTTCAATGCGCGTCAGCGGTTTATCGTAATCCGTAACGCTGATGTCAAACATGCTGCGGAAGTCGCTGTCTTTATATGTTGTGCACTCGGGGTCATCTGCAACAACCGAATCGCGCCAAACGAGCACGCTTCCAGCAAGATTTGCAAATTCGCGGCGCGTAATTGCTTTGTTCGGCTCAAACTTTTCCGTGCTGAATCCGATGGCACAGTCGCGCAGCCTATTAATCGCCGTTTCGGCATAATGCCCCGAAATATCGGTGTATTTATCGGCAACGGTCAATGAGTTCGAAGCGTCGTCAAGCTCACCGTTTTCAGCATTTATAACCCATGTAAGGGCGTCGTCGGGCATGTAAACAAGCGGCGCATCGTTCCACTCGGGAATATATGCAAGGTCAAAGCCGCAGTGCTCAAAAAGCTTTTCCGCTGCCTGCTCGGCGGTTATCGTCTGCACTGCCGGAAATTCAACATCAGTGTTAGTGAAAGAATATGCGGCAAGCGAGCCGTCAACGGGATTGAGAACTATTGAAATTCTGTCAGACGGGCACGGAATCGAGTTGACAACGCGGATAAATACGTACTGATTTTCAGAATCGGCAAGATTGTAATCGGGATATTCGATATAATCACCGCTTCCGTCCGCCTTGAAATGCGCCGGGGCAAGCTTCTGCGCGGCAGCCACAGCAGCGGATTTCAGCTTTTCATCGGAAAGCGATTTTACATTTTCCGGGTTATCGTAATCGCGGTTGAAGCCGAGCAGCTCGCCGGTTGCGGCGTTGACCTCTGCTGTTGCATAATCACTGTCGCTTTCAAAGCTCATGCTGTAAAAGTATTTCGATTTTTCAAAGCGGTTGCGGGAAAGCATTTGCCGCTCAAGCTTCATGTCCTTCGTGATTCCGAGCAGCGGATTTGCGCGGAGAGATTTTTCAATGTCAGCCGCACTCTTAAGCCCTGCAACGGTATCCGTTTCGGCAATCTCCACGGGGGAAAGTCCGCCCTTTCCGTCCCCGTCTCCCATTGCGGAAAATTCGTCCGTTCCGAGCGAGTAACGGAAGGGGGACGCAAAATCAGCCTGCGTTTCTCTCGCTTCGCCGGTAAACGCGTCAATAAACGTGTTTTCCTTTTTGGGTATGTACACCTGCGCGGCAGTTATCGTGTTTTTCTCGTAATCTCTCTTGATTTCATATATAAGGCGCATTCCGACCTTTTCGGCAAATGCTTTTTTCGCAGCGTCCGCGTTAATGCTTCCGTCGGGCGGCGCAAATTTCAGATTCGTGGAATAATCCATGTAAAAATCGCTCAGCGCGCTGAGGTCGCTTTTAAGGGTGATATATCCGTCGTTGTTTTTTACGGGGATTCCGTTTTCAACGCGGTTTATTCTGAACGAATAATTATAGGAGGCAATCGTTCCGTTCGCCCCGTCATCGCTTATTTTCACCTTTTTCGAAAGCTCGGGGTTGATTTTTGCAAAAAGCGCTTCGGTTTTTGCAATCGCCTCCGAAACCTTCGGGCGGTTAATTGTGGGGCGGTCGTCCGTCTTCTCGGACGAATCCCCGACCCCGTACTGCGTGATTGTGCCGTCTTTAAGCGCGGTCACGTCCATATATTTGTAGCTGTCGTCGGCGCTTGCCTCCCAGTTAAAGCTGTAGGAGGTCACTCCGTCCGCAACATATTCCGAGGAATTAAACGCTTTGTAACCATCGGTTGAGCCGACGCGCTGCTTCACAAGCGAAAGCGTCCGCTGCATGTCGCTTTCCGCCGCCGCAGGCGACGCAATCAGCGAAAATGCGACTGAAGCCGCTGTTAAAAATGATAATGATTTTTTCATAAAACCGACCTCATTTCTGTTGATTTCATCTATAGAATAGCACTGCTTCCGGGCTCTGTCAACATATGTCTGCATTAATTATTTATTAAAAATTCTTGCCTTTTTATTAATCGCCGTCCGCGTCTTTTTTCGGCAAAAAATCGCCTAAATTGCGCATTGGCTATTGACGGCGGCGCTGTAAATGATATAATAGAATAGATAAAACACGAACGGAGGTCATCTGATGAATTATTGTTTTGCGGTTATAGATTTAGGCTCCAATTCCGTGCGGATGAGCATTAACGCCGTTTCGGGCGGCGGCGAGTGGCGCGTGCTAAAAAAAATGCGCGAAACCGTGCGCCTGAGCGAGGGAATGAGCCGCGATAATTTTCTGAAGGAGAACTCCATGTGCCGCGTTATCGAAGCTCTCGGCAGATTCTGCGAAACGGCAAGGGAATATAAATGCCTGTCGGTTGCCGCAATTGCAACGGCGGCGGTCAGAAATGCGGCGAACAGGGAAATGTTTCTGGATCGCGTGAAAAAAGCAACGGGTATCACGTTTGAGGTTATAAGCGGCGAGCAGGAGGCTTACTACAGTTATCTTGCCGTGCGCGAAACGATCGGTATAAAGGACGGCTTGATTTTTGACACAGGCGGCGGCAGCACGGAAATTTCACTTGTGCTCGGCGGCGAGCTTAAAAGCAGCGTCAGTCTGCCGCTCGGAGCAGTGGTGCTCACGGAGCGCACGCTGCACTCAACGCAGATGCAGCTCTATCGCTACACCGCATCGCACATCGGCGCGATAAGCTGGCTCGATAAATGCGAGGGACTCCCCGTTTTCGGCATCGGTGGCAGCGCACGGACGATGGCTTCGCTTTATAAAAGGAGAACGCTTGCCCCCTCCGAGCTGGACGGGCTTAAAATTCCTTACGCTTCCGTTGCGAAAATATATCAGAAGGTATTCAACACCGCCCCCTCCGATCGGCAGAATATCGCCGGGATGGACATTTCGCGCGCGGACGTTATCCTCGCCGGGCTCACTCCGGCAAAGGTCATCATGGACATGACGGGCAGTCCGCATGCCGTGATTTGCGCAGGCGGCGTGAAGGAGGGTGTGTTCTTCAGAATGAAGGACGAGGTTATGAATAAAATCAAAAACGGGGAGAATAACGCACTGTGAGCATGAACATAGTTTTGGTTGAACCGGAAATTCCGCAGAACACGGGAAACATTGTAAGAACCTGCGCAGCAACGGGAACGCGGCTGCACATCGTAAAACCGATGGGGTTTGGTGTCGATGATAAAAAGCTCAAGCGCGCCGGTCTTGATTACTGGCACTTTCTCGGAATTAAATATTATGAAAATCTTGACGATTTTTTTGACAAAAACAAGGGCTGCCGATTTTTCTGCCTGAGCTCGAAAGCTCCGCGCTCGTATGCCGACGCGGAATTTCGCGACGGAGATTTTCTGATTTTCGGAAAGGAAACGCGCGGACTTCCCGAGAAGCTGCTTGCGGACAATCCCGATAAATGCCTGCGAATCCCCATGATAAGCGAGGCGAGGTGTCTGAATCTTTCAAATTCGGCGGCAATTGTGGTTTATGAAGCGCTGCGGCAGACCGGCTTTAAGGGGCTCAGCCGCGAGTCGGACTATCTTTACGGAATAATCGATTAGGGGATGTTAAAAAGCTCCGGAACGCAAGAAAAGGAGAAAAAGCATATATTACAAAAAATATAGCTATTGTGATTTGCGCTTATTAAAGAAACTGCGGCAAAATGAAATTCCATTTTGCCGCAGTCTCTTGCAATTATTGTGTGAAGATTTTTCCGTCCGTCAAGCCATAGCCCTTGGTGTTGCGGTTTTCGTAATATTCCGCATCCTTCCCCTCGTCAATAAGGTAATCGTCATCGTCGGGAAGTTCATCGTACAGCCTGTCCTCAGGCAGGTCGGCAAGCTCGGCATAAGCCCGGTCGGTCATTTGCGCGAATAATTTTTCGGCTCCGTTTTGCTTCATGGTAAAACCTCCCCTTCCTTTGATAAGCTTATTATAACATAGGCACGGAAAAAAATCAATATTTAGGGCGCATATAATCCAAAGGAGCAAAAACGGTAAAAAATTACCGAAAAACGGTTTGACACTTTCACCAATAAGGAGTATAATAGTATCAGTTATATTTAAGGAGGCTGTTTTGAATGGCAAGAGTATACAATTTTTCCGCAGGACCGAGCGCACTTCCGCTTGAGGTTCTTAAAAAAGCTCAGAGTGAGATGCTTGAGTATGGTTCGAGCGGCATGAGCGTTATGGAGATGAGCCACCGCAGCAAGGATTATGACGATATTATAAAGGGTGCGGAGGCGCTTGCGCGAGAGCTTATGCATATCCCGGATAATTACAAGGTTCTTTTCCTCCAGGGCGGCGGTTCAAGTCAGTTTGCGATGATTCCGATGAACCTTGCCAACAAGAATAAAAAGTGCGATATTGTTATCACGGGTCAGTGGGCGAAAAAGGCGGCGCAGGAGGCAGAGCGTTACATAACGGTGAACAAGGTTGCATCGTCTGCCGACAAAACCTTTTCGTATATCCCCAAGCTTGATAAATCAACCTTTTCAAAGGACGCGGATTATTTCTATATCTGCATGAACAACACAATCTACGGAACAAAGTGGAACAATCTTCCCGAAACGGGTGACGTTCCGCTCGTTGCGGATATTTCCTCAATGGTTATGTCCGAGGAAATTGACGTTTCAAAATTCGGTCTTCTGTTCGCAGGCGCTCAGAAAAACCTCGGTCCGGCAGGTGTAACTCTTGTCATTGTGCGCGAAGATCTTATCGGAAACGCGATGGATATTTGCCCGACAATGTTCAATTATCAGATTCATGCGGACAACAACTCGCTTTACAACACACCGCCGACATACGGCATTTATATCATGAAGCTTGTTTTCGAATGGATAAAGGAACAGGGCGGCGTTAAGGCTGTTCAGGCAGTGAATGAGAAAAAAGCGTCAATTCTTTATGATTTCCTCGATAATTCCGAAATGTTTAAGGGAACGGTTGTCAAAGAGGATCGCTCACTGATGAACGTTCCGTTTATAACCGGCAGTGATGAGCTTAACGCAAAATTCATAAAGGAAGCAAAGGAAGCCGGTTTTGTAAACCTCAAGGGTCACAGAACCGTCGGCGGAATGCGCGCAAGCATCTACAACGCAATGCCGGTTGAGGGCGTTCAGGCGCTGGTTGACTTTATGCGCGAATTTGAAAAAAATAATAGATAAGGGGAAATGTAAATGTATAATCTGCTTACTCTTAACAAAATCGCAAAATGCGGTCTTGACAATTTTGATAAAACAAAATATGCAATCAGCGATAACTGCGAAAATCCCGATTGCATTATTCTGCGCAGCTTTAACATGCACGACATGGAGCTCGGCGAAAATCTTGCCGCAGTTGCGCGCGCAGGCGCAGGCGTGAATAACATTCCGATTGACAAATGCAGCGAAAAGGGCATTGTTGTTTTCAACACTCCCGGTGCAAACGCAAACGCCGTTAAGGAGCTCACGCTTGCAGGACTTCTGCTTGCATCGAGAGATATTGTCGGCGGAATACAGTGGGCGCAAACGCTTAAGGGTAACGGTGACGAGGTCGGAAAAACGGTTGAAAAGGGCAAAAGCAATTTTGCCGGCTGCGAAATCAGGGGCAAAAAGCTTGCCGTTATCGGTCTCGGCGCAATCGGCGTACTCGTTGCAAACGCGGCGCACCACCTCGGCATGGATATAATCGGTTATGACCCGTATATCTCGGTAAAAGCGGCGCTCGGTCTTGACCGCCACACCGTGATTAAATCGGATTTGAAGGAAGCGCTTGCCGAAGCGGACTATATCACGCTTCATCTTCCGCTCACGCCTGACACAAAGGGCATGTTCAATGCGGAGCTGTTCAGGTCGGCTGTGAAGAAGGGCGCAAAGCTTCTTAACTTCTCGCGCGGCGGACTTGTGGATTCTCAGGCGCTTAAATCCGCGCTTGAGGTCGGACTTCTCTCCTGCTATGTAACCGATTTCCCGTCGGACGACATTCTCGGGCTTGAAAACGTTGTTGCGATTCCGCATCTCGGAGCTTCCACAAGCGAAAGCGAGGATAACTGTGCGGTTATGGCGGCAAAGGAGCTTATCGATTATATGGAAAACGGAAATATTGTTAATTCCGTGAATTACCCGAACTGTGAGCTTCCGCGCAGCGGCGGCGTCAGAATCACCGTTCTGCATAAAAATATTCCGAACATGCTTACGGGAATAACGGCAGCGGTTTCGGGAAAGAACATGAACATTGACAATCTGATGAACAAGAGCCGCGGCGATTATGCCTGCACGATTATCGACACGGACGGCGACGCTGCCTCCGCTGCCTCCGAAATTGCCGGGATTGACGGCGTTATCAGAGTAAGAGTAATAAAATAACATTTTTTCCGCATAAAAAAGTAAGCATCTGTGAATAATACTCGCAGATGCTATTTTTTTATGCGGAGGTATATGTATGAAACGCAGGAAAATCAATATAATGCTCCTCATAGGACTGGTGATTCTTTCAGTGTCCGTTATAACCGCGTCCGCAGTTTCCAAAAGCGGCTCACGCGGCGAGGAGGTTAAAAAAATCCAGACAAAGCTGAAAAACTGGGGCTATTACAGCGGCTCGGTTGACGGAGTGTTCGGCTGGCAGACGGAAAATGCAGTAAAAAGCTTTCAGCGCAAAAACGGGTTGACCGCCGATGGTGTTGCAGGCAAGCAAACGCTTAATGCAATGGGAATTTTCTCGGAATCCTCCGGCAGCGGACAAAGCGCTTCACCAAACGACGCAAGCATTGAACTGCTTGCGAGGGTTATAAACGGAGAAGCGCGCGGAGAACCTTATGAGGGTCAGGTTGCCGTGGGCGCCGTTGTGCTGAACCGTGTTGACCACCCGTCTTTCCCAAACTCCATTTCGGGCGTTGTATATCAGCGCGGAGCATTCACCGCCGTTGATGACGGTCAGATAAACGCGGAGATGTATGCAAGCAGTCACCGTGCCGCGCGTGACGCGCTTAACGGCTGGGATCCGACAGGCGGCGCAATATATTATTATAATCCCGTCACGGCAACGAACAAATGGATTCGTTCACGTAATATAATCTGCACCATAGGAAAGCACGTTTTCTGTGAATAAACGGAGGCATAATTCCAAAGTTTTTTTCCTATCCTCTTGTAAAAGCAGGGGGGCTGTAGCAAAATGCGCAGAACGCATAAAGCAAAGAGAAAATCGGAATAAACAGTTGGAAAGTTAAATGTGGAAATTCGTTATGCAACGAATTTCTATAAAAAACGCTTTATGCTACGAACAAACTTCACCTCTCGGAGTACCTTTGTACGCCTTCGGGTTCAGTTTGTCCGTTCTGCGCTATTTTTCTTTCGCCCCAAGAGGGGCTGTAGCAAAATGCAATCGCATTTTGCTACAGCCCCTCTTTCTTTATCTTCGGTATTTAACCTCGTCAAAAATTGCTTCTATAGTGTCAAATAAAGGATTGCTGCCGCGTTCACCGTGAATAATCACCGTGCCCGGGGCAATTGCAATCAGTGCGCTCAAAGCAATATCCTCATCGGTCAGCTCCTCGCCGCTTTGCGCAAATTCGGCGGCGTACAGCTCGGTAATATCTTTTTTCCGTTTGCTTAAAATACGAAGCTCGCTTCCTTTTTTCACGACATGCACAAGCTCTTCGCGCGGCGATTGCACCGAAACAAAGAATCGCAGCATATCAAGAAATTCATCGTATTCACGTTTTGCGGCAAATTCATCTGCCGCGGAAAAGCAAATCTGCCGCAGTTCCTCCTTGTAATCTCCGAGGCGGAACTTGATAAACCCGTCAAGATTAAGCAAGTCGTTCTCCGCAAAATAATCCTTAAGCGCCTCCTCAATAAGTGCGCGCCGTCTGTTATAATGCACCGAGGCAAGTATTTCGCTGCTGTCGGCAGAAGCGCTTTGCACTGCAATCGCGGCAATTTCGCTTCTGTCAGCTTCCGAAGCAAATGAAAATTCATCCGCAACGGTTTTGGAAATCATCGCCTTTTCGTATTTTCGGATTATTTCTTCCGCGGCATCGCGCACAAATTCGTCAACGCTTGTTTTCGACGGCACTGAAAGCGCTGAAAACAATTCCAAAAAAATCACCTCTCATATATTATGCACATCAATCATCAGCGGTATAACAGAACCGATATCACATATTTTCCCTTTTTTCAGATTTGTAATTTTTATTTTTCTTTCGCTCAGAAAGATCTGCACCGCAGCTCCTCCGGAAAATGCCGAAAGCTCGCCGTTAAGCGCCAGCACATCGGGCGAAAGCATTCCTGCGCTTCCTCCGAAAAAACCGTTTTCGTAGCCTTCAAGAAATATTTCGCCGTTGTCAACCTCCAGAACGGTCATTCCGCGCCGCTCGGCTTCGCGGCTGATTCCGCGGTCGCCGCATATAATTGTGTCGGCGTCAATCGGGCATAATGAGCATTTTGCGTACCCCTGCTTAACGGGTATTATTTCGAATCCCGATTTTTCAAGCTCGCTTAAGAGCAGCCCGTCGCACACCTTTGGATTAAGGAAGCATTTTCTTCCCGCTATACCAACATTATATGCCGTATCCTCCGGGTAGTGACTGCCGAGCGGCTGTTTTCCGCAAATAATTCTGTAGCCAAACGGAGCAAGCGCTTCGCTGTAATATTTAAAAGTGTCGGGCGGACAAACGGCGCGCCCTCCTCCGAGCACGCATATTCCGAGATCGCTGTGGCGGCGGATTCCCGAAGGCAGAACGGAAACGGGCGGCGGAGAAATTGTCCGAACGTTCGGAATTTTCACCGCGGACACCGCGGCGGCGGTGCTGCCGTCCGGCAAATACGGAGCGCTGATAAATTTCATGCAATCACTTCCTTTTATATTTGATTATACTACTTGTCCGCCGCAAATGAAAGAAATTTTTTCAACTCCTGTTTTTGAGTTAAAATACTTGCCATTTGCGCGCAAATTTAGTATAATAGAAATAATGACAAAAAATGAAGGAAGGAACGATTTCGGATGTATAAAATTGTTGAGAAAAAAGCGCTGAATCCGACAGTAACCAAAATGGTTGTAGAAGCTCCGCTGATCGCGAAAAAAGCCGAACCGGGACAGTTTATAATATTCAGAGCCACCGAGGACGGTGAACGTGTTCCGCTGACAATTGCGGATTTCGACCGTGAACAGGGGACGGTAACGATAATATTTCAGATTGTCGGCCGTGCAACGATGGAGCTTAACGCTCTTTCCGAAGGGGAATGTATCTGCGATTTCGCCGGACCGCTCGGCACTCCCAGCGAGACCGAGGGGCTTAAAAAGGTGTGCGTTGTCGGCGGCGGCGTAGGCTGCGCAATTGCGTATCCGATTGCAAAAAAGCTGCATAATGCAGGCTGCTGCGTTCATTCGGTAACAGGCTTCAGAAACCGTGACCTTGTGATTCTTGAGGATGAATTTAAGGCTGTGAGCGATGAGATGAAGATAATGACGGACGACGGCTCGTACGGCGAAAAGGGGCTTGTTACGGCTGCACTTGAGGAGCTCATAACAAACGGCAACGAATATGATGAGGTCATTGCAATCGGACCGCTCATCATGATGAAATTCGTTTGCGGCGTTACGAAGAAATACGGAATTAAAACCACAGTGTCGATGAATCCGATAATGATAGACGGCACGGGCATGTGCGGCGGCTGCCGCTTAAAGGTTGGCGGAGAAACAAAATTTGCCTGTGTTGACGGTCCCGATTTCGACGGTCATGAGGTTGATTTTGATGAGGCAATGAGCAGGGGTACGATGTACCGCGATTTCGAAGCGCACCAAAGAGAAGAAGCCTGCCGCCTGATGAACAAGGAGGTTTTTTAATATGGAAAGAAATATGAGCCCCGAAAAATGTCCGATGCCGTCGCAGGCGCCCGAAGTAAGGAAGCGGAATTTTGAAGAGGTTGCAACGGGATATACCTACGAAATGGCAGTAAACGAGGCTAAACGCTGCCTTAACTGCAAAAATAAGCCGTGCCGCTCAAAATGTCCGGTGGCGATTGATATTCCGGCGTTTATTGAGCGCGTTGCTGCGGAAGATATGGAAGGCGCGTTTGAAATTATCAGCCGCTCGAGCGCTCTGCCCGCCGTTTGCGGGCGCGTGTGCCCCCAGGAAACGCAGTGCGAAAGCACATGCGTTCGCAAAATTAAGGGCGAAAGCGTTGCCATCGGCAGACTGGAGCGCTTTGTTTCCGATTATCACAGGGAGCATTGCGGCGAACCGCCGAAAAAACCGGAAAGCAACGGTCACAGGGTGGCGGTTGTCGGTGCAGGCCCGTCCGGTCTCACGGCTGCCGGAGATCTTGCACGGCTCGGATACGATGTCACTGTGTTTGAGGCGCTTCACACTGCCGGAGGCGTGCTTGTTTACGGAATCCCGGAATTCAGGCTTCCCAAAGATATTGTGCGTAAGGAAATTGATAATCTCCGTCATCTCGGCGTTAAAATTGAAACAAATATGGTTATCGGAAAAATCATTACTGTTGACGAGCTGTTTGAAAGCGGCTTTGAAGCGGTCTATATTGCAGGCGGAGCAGGACTTCCGCGTTTCATGGGAATCCCGGGAGAGGATCTTAAGGGCGTCTACAGTGCGAATGAATATCTCACGCGCGTAAATCTCATGAAAGCATATAAGGAAAACTCAAAAACCCCGATAAAGAAAAGCCGCCGCGTTGCCGTTGTCGGCGGCGGAAACGTTGCAATGGATGCCGCAAGATGTGCAATGCGAATCGGTGCAGAGGAGGTATATATCGTTTACCGCCGCGGTATGGAGGAGCTTCCTGCAAGGCAGGAGGAGGTCGAGCACGCAAAGGAAGAGGGGATTGTGTTTAAAACGCTTACCAACCCCGTTGAGATACTCGGCGATGATAACGGCTTTGTGTCCGGCATACGCTGCGTTGAAATGGAGCTCGGCGAGCCTGACGAAAGCGGCCGCCGCAGACCTGTTGAAAAACAGGGCAGCGAATTCGATATAGAGCTTGATACCGTTATAATGTCTATCGGAACAAGCCCGAATCCGCTTATCAGAAAAACAACCCCCGGACTCGAAACAAACCGCCGCGGCTGCATTGTGACGGACGGAGAAAGCGGAAAAACAACGCGTGAGGGCGTTTATGCAGGCGGTGACGCCGTTACAGGCGCCGCAACTGTTATTCTTGCAATGGGCGCAGGAAAGAGCGCTGCGCAGGCAATTGACGAGTATATAAGAAAAAAATAAAAAAACTGCCAAAAAGGTAGACGACTTTCGTCATCCCCCGTGATATATTAATTATCGCGGGGGAAATTTTTTATATACGGAGGTTAAAATGGAGAACATTATCAACATTAATGTCAACGGGCAGTTTATTTCCAAAAGCGGAAAAAACGCCGGCGGCGCAGGCAGCGGAAACAGCGCTGCTCTGAGGATAACGTTCGGCTCGGAGTGGGACGCTTTCACAAAACGCATTATATGGCGCGATGCCCGCGGCGAAAACGAAACGAGCGTTCTTCTTTCAGCCGGACTGACGGAGGAAGCTGCGTATACAACGGCTATTCCGCCCGAAGCGCTTAAGTACACCGGTTGGTGTAGCTTTACGCTTGAAGGCTACTACAGCGAATTTCCGCAGCAGGCGGTGCGCTCAATCTCGGATAAGCTGTTTGTGTCCTATGCGGAGGGAGCGGAGGATTGCGCCGAGCTTACGCCGCCGGAAAGCATGCAGCTGCATGAGGAATTTGAACAGCTTTTGCCGAGTGTGAAGTCGCTGCTTGAAGGCACAGAACAAAAACTCGAAAAGGAGCTTGAGCAAAATTCCGTTTGGGAGAATTTCAATGAGGAAAAGCTGTACTGTCCCGGAAATAAGGTGCTTTACGGCGGAAGCAGCTATCTGTGCAAAAAGGAAACTATCGGAACGCTTCCGGGGAACGGGGACTGCTGGCAGCTGATTGCTTCGCGCGGAATCCGCGGCCTCAGAGGCTTGCAGGGACCGCGCGGAATCCGCGGCGACAAGGGCGACACAGGTGACAAAGGTGAAAAAGGCAATGACGGTGAAAAAGGAGAAAAGGGAGAAAAAGGCGATACCGGTGAACGCGGCCCCGGTGGAACCGTTGTGCCGTCAAACGGGTTTTATTCCTTTTCGGTTGACGATTCGGGAAACCTTATTGTTTCCTATCCGGATGCAGCAACAAAGCCGCAGGCAGAACTGAACGAAAACGGAGAGCTGCTGTTGGAGGTCGGAGGAAATAATTACAACATGGGCAGCGTGAAAGGCGACAAATTGAGCTTTTCCGATTTGTCGGACGAAAACAAATCCGAGCTTGCAAGCGGGGCTGTAGATAAAATTTGTCTGACGGGGAGCGCGGAAAGCCTGACATCATCGCTCACGCTTGCGGACTGCTGCGGCGGCACAAATGTCCGCAATTATGTAATTCACGGAGCAGAGGGCGGCGTCGGTGATTTAAACTCAGGCACGGGGAAATATGAAATCCCCGTAACGGTTCGCGGAAAGAATCTTATGAGTATGTCAAGAGATGTGCGGGCGGGATTTGATTCGGGGGCGATAGTCGAAAAGGGTGTGGACTATGTTGTCGCGCAAATGTCCGCCTCGGCAGAAAATGCAGAACCTGGCAGCCCAAACAACTCCTCGGGGTGGCTGGGGATAAATGCGCTGAAAGCGACAGCGGCGGCGTTTAACAACTGCTTTTTTAAAGATATAAAGCCGAGCACAACATATACGCTGAGTTACGATTTTGAGTATTTTTATCTGCCTGACGGGCTGACATCGGTAAAGCATCGGGGTCAGATTTCAATCAGCGGGAAAAGCGAGTACACTAACGTGTGGGTAACGGAGGCAGGCAAAAAGTACCATTATAAGCTGACGTTTACAACGCCCGAAACAATCACGCAAATTATGTTTTTCTTCACGCTTAACTCATGCAAGGTGAAGCTTTCGAACATAATGCTTGAGGAGGGCGGAAGCGAAACGGATTACGAAAGATATGCAGAGCCGCAGACGGCGGTAATCGAGCTTTCCGCGCCGCTCGGGAAAAACGACCATGTTGTGAATGCTTCGGGAACAACGTTTAAAAACAGCGTGCTTTCAAAGGCGAGCACAGCGGAAATACCGCTTGTTGCTTCGGGAACAAATATAATCGAGGTCGGAACAGCGACTGCGCCGGGGAAAATCGAGGTTGAGTATTACAAGGACATAAACAAAATAGTAAATAATTTAACAAATGCGATACTTGCACAGGGAGGAAATGTATAATGTTTAACTACAGAAATTTTTTGATGACGGGATTCAGAAGCGCAGTGGGTCACATGGCGGATTATCAGGTGATACTAAACGCCAACGGCTACTATGAAAAGGGAGTTCTGACGGAAGATGACCTTTCCGAGCTTCAGGCAATGATTGAGGAGAAGAACGCGGCATCGGCAGCGGAGGATGAAACGGCGTGAAAGAGCTGAAAAAACTAATCGATGTGAAAAGCGTCGTAACGCTTCTGCTGGTATTTACGCTGGTGTACATTGTGGTAACGGGAAAAACGCTTGACGAAAAAGTGTTTCTGCTTTTCAGCAACACTGTCACGATGATAGTGACATATTTTTTCACAAAGAAAAAGTCCGGCGGTGACGGTCATGAGTGAAACAATTATAACGGCGATAATCACCGGCGGACTGGCGCTCATCGGCAGCCTTGCGGCGAACAACAAGACAAAGGCGCTGATTCTGTATCGGCTTGAACAGATTGAGCAGAAGCAGGACAAGCACAATGCGGTTATCGAGCGGACGTACCACATCGAAAGCATACTTGCGGAATACGGCAACAGGATAAAGGTGTCGGAGCACCGTATCGAGGATTTGGAAAAGGAGAATCACCATGGATAAATTCACGCTTCCGAAGGAGCGGCTTCCGCGCCCGTTTTCGCAGAATATCTACAAGGGCGGCAAGTTATATTCCTCTGTCGGTTCGTGCGTTGCGTGCACATTTACGCGCATTTTGGAGGTTATCAATTATCTTAAAACGGACGAATATGTAAAGCTGTCGGTCGGGTATATGTACGGGCGGCACAACCGAAAGGACAAGCAGGGCGGCGGCATGAATGAAAGGCTTGTCCTCGATGAGCTTATGCAGTCGGGCACCGTCCCCGAAAGCATGTGCTCCGACTACTGCGAGTTTCCCGAAATAAAGAATATACTTGAAAGCCGCGCAGACCTTGCAGAGCTTGACGAAGCGGCGAGGGAATATAAAATAAACGGGTGGACGGACATCAGCGGCAGCGGCTTCAAGGCGCGCTTTGAGTGTATTAAAAAATATCTGACCGTGTACGGCTTGCCGCTTGCGGGGAGAACGCGCAAATGCGGCGAAAATCACGAATGCCTGATTGTCGGATATGACGGTGATTATATCCTGTGGCTTGACCACGACGGAACGGATAAGGTACACAGTTCGAAATACGACAAATTTACGGCGGCATTTTTTATTGACGGAGGCACGGGAGAAATGGATAATTTCAGAATATTTACATCGGCGGAGCTTAGGGCGTGGCTTGCAGCGCAGAGCGTGAGCAGGAAGATAACAACGGTGCAGCTGCATCACACCTACAGCCCGTCATACAAGGATTTTAACGGGAGCAATCATGCAAAGCTTCAAAGCGGCATGAAAAGCTATCATGTGAAATCGCGCGGATTTTCGGACATAGCGCAGCACTTCACAATCTTTCCCGATGGAAAAATAATGACGGGGCGCAGCCTTGACCGCGCGGCGGCAGGAATAATCGGGTGCAACGCGGGCGGCATATGCATTGAGTGCCTGGGTAATTTCGACATCGGCGGCGATACAATGACCGCAGCGCAAAAGGCGGCAATCGCGGAAACGGTGAAAATTCTGCTCGACAAATTTCATCTTACCGCCGATAACGTGACATATCATGCATGGTGGACGGCAAAAGGGCGGCAGCTCGGCGACTACATCAAAGGGAAGTCCGCAAAAACCTGTCCCGGCACAAACTTTTTCGGAGGAAACACTCGGGCGGCATATGAAAAAAATCTCCGCCCGATGATAGAATCAAAGGGGGAGAATATTTTGAAAAAGGTTGAAAGCATTAACGACATCGTTTGGGAGCTCACAAACGCTGGAATCATCACGGACGGCAAGCTGTGGATGCAGAAATGCGCCGAGGATAAAAACGTTTATTGGCTTTGTTACAAGATGGCAAATAAGCTAAGAGGAACACTGTAAAAACTTCACAAATAAAACGGCGCTGTGAAAAAAACTCTCACAGCGCCGTTTTATTTGTGAAATTTTATTGATATACTGCCGCCTGCCCCGGTTTATTTTGAAGCGGTCGGAGGGAGCTTGTCTCTGAAATGCTTATATCCCTTCATGGCTGCACAAAAGCCGTTCTTTAATTCAGCAAAGCTGTTAAACATGCTTTTTCTGTTTTTCAGCAAAAGCGCCGTGCAGAGAAGCCTTCCGCATCTGTACGGAAATGCCGAAAAGAACGCCCCCTTGTCATAAAAATACTTTTCGGTATAGCCTTTAAACCATGATGAATCGGTCTGATCAACCGTGGCAATAACCGCAGGATATGTGTAAACCTTTAATCTGTTTTTCAGAAGATCGGCTATAAAAAGCGAATCTTCGCCGCTCGAATAAGGCGCTCCGCCGCCGAACTGACGATGAAAGGTTATATTGCGGTTTGTTACGGAATCATTCCGAACGGTCAGCCTGACCGTTCCGTAGTGAAAACAATTGTAAAACCTGATCCGGCGAATTTTATTGTTTATTCGCCCGCCGTCGGATCTTCCGATTGTTGATATATTAAATATGATTGCGTCTGCGTCGGGAAGCTCGCTGTAAGCTTTTTTTATGATGCTGTCGTAGTTATCGGCAAACACCTCGTCCTCATCGGCAAAAAGCAAAATATCGCCCGTTGCGCGGATAAGCGAATTGTTTCGGTTTAGTCCGACGCCGCGTTCGTTAAAATTCAGGTATTTGATATTATGCCCGTTAACTTGAAATTCCTCCACCGAATTGCGATCGCACTGATTTCCGATAATGGCGTCCGTTCGGATATTCATTTTTTCAATAAGAGAATGATCACTTTGGTTCATAGCTGCCGCTAAAACCTGAATTTTCATTTTAATCTCCATTCTGCCGCTTGTGCGTCAGCACAAATAGAAATGAAAGTGCAGACTTGCGGCTGTTTTTTGATATACTGTATTCGAGGAAAAATATACTATTCGTTTTGCCGATTGGCTGACTCTTAATAACTGCAATTTTGTTTCTGCCTTGCAAAATTTTCTTTATTGCAAGGTTTATTTGTTATGGAATTTTTCTTTTTCCGCTGTTTTTAGTTCTTTCGCGTTAAGTCATCCTCCATTGTTAATTTTACTTGTAAAACTCGGCATACCACTCCGCAAAGCTCCGAAGCCCCTCGCGAAGCGTTGTTGACGGCTTGTAGCCGAAGTCGCGTTCAAGTGCGCTTGTGTCGGCGTATGTCACGGGAACATCGCCCGGCTGCATCGGCACAAGTTCCTTGTGCGCCTCAAAGTCGTAATCGCTCGGGAGCACTCCTGCGCGGATAAGCTCCTGCCGGAGAATATCCACAAATTCCAGAAGATTTTCCGGATTGCTGTTCCCGATGTTATACACTGCGTACGGCGGAAGCGGCAAGCCGTCCTCCCCGTTTTTCTTTTCCGGCGGTTTTGCCATAACGCGCATAACACCCTCAACAATATCGTCAACATACGTGAAATCACGCTTACAGTTTCCGTAGTTAAATATCTTTATCGTTTCGCCGCGGCGCAGCTTATCCGTAAAGCCGAAATATGCCATATCGGGGCGCCCCATCGGACCGTAAACCGTGAAAAAGCGCAGTCCCGTTGACGGGATATTATAAAGCTTGCTGTAGCAATGTGCCATAAGCTCATTCGATTTTTTTGTAGCCGCATACAGGCTTACCGGGTTATCAACCTTATCCTCCGTTGAAAAAGGCACTTTTTTGTTCGCACCGTAAACCGAGCTTGAGGAAGCATACACAAGATGCTCCACGGGATATCGGCGGCATGCCTCCAGAATGTTAAAAAATCCGATTATATTCGATTCAATGTAAACCTGCGGATTTTCAATGCTGTAGCGAACACCTGCCTGCGCCGCAAGATTGACAACGATTTCGGGACGATACTCTTCAAATATTTCATCGACCGCCGTCTTATCGGCAATATTTATTTCTTTGAATGTGAAGTTATCGTACTTTGAAAGCATTTTAAGGCGAGCCCGCTTAATGCGTACGTCATAATAATCGTTCACATTGTCCGCTCCGACAACATTATCTCCGCGCTCCAAAAGCCTTTTGGCGAGAAACGCGCCGATAAAGCCTGCCGCGCCCGTTACGAGAATATTCTTCATTTCACAATCCCCTTATATGTTTTTTGCACATTTTCATAGCTTTTGATGTCGCCTATGTCATATCTGCTGCCGGGCATTTCCATTGCATACATCTCTGCCTTGCGGCAAAGCCACGAAACAAAACTGCCCGGCGCATCAAAACCTGCACCGTCCGCAAGCGCTTCGGGAATGCGTTTTAAATCCTTCGCCGTGTAGATATAAAACGGAGGGCAGCACCAATGCGATTTGGGATTCGGCGATTTTTCCTGCATTTCCGAAACCGCGTCATCCTCTCCCAACACCAGGCAGCCTCCCTTTTTTATCCGCTCTGTGTCAGGCTCGTAATACCGCATAACGCACGAGTGTTTTTTCTGCTTGAAATAATTTATAAACCGCGTCAGTGAAAAATCAAGAACATTATCCCCTGCAATCACCATGCAGTCATCGTTTATGCCGCATTTTTCCGCGGCAAACCAAATGTCACGCACAGCGCCGAGGCGGTTTTCGTTTGACGTTGTGCCATCGTCGGCAACGGTTATATTATTTCGCCCCTCTGCCCAGCGTTCAAAGTGCGGTGCGAATTTATGATTTGTCACCGTGACAAACTCGTCCACATCTCCGGACGATGAAATATCGTCAATCAGCCTGTCAAGAATTGTTTTTCCGCAAACCTCCAAAAGCGGCTTGGGAAAATTCTCCGTCAGTGGATAAAGGCGCGTAGCATATCCGGCGGCAAGTATAATGCATTTCATTAAAAATCAACTCCGTCCGCAGTCTTGCAAAAGTGAATCTCAAAGCTGTCCCTAAGCTTCGGAAATTCATTTAAATATTCATCGGTAATTTTCCTTGCAATTTCTTCTTCATATGACGGATCTACAAGCGCCATGCAGCAGCCCTTAAAGCCGGCGCCAGAAAATCTGCCGCCGTAAATACCGTCGCATTCGCACATTATTTCACTGATTTTTTTCAGCTCCGGCGATCCGGTTTCATAGTTGTATACAGAGCTTCGCCCCGACTGCTCTATAAGCTTTCCGAAGCCCGTCAGATCGCCTTTTTCCCAAAGCTCCGCTCCGCGCCTGACGCGCTCGTTCTCGCCGTAAAAATGCTCCGCACGCTTTCTCCACGCATCGGGAAGCCTGTGCTTATGCTTTTCAAAAGCTTCAAAAGGTACATCGCGCAAACGCGCGTCCGCAAATTTGTGATATTCCATTCCCTCAAACGCCATAAGCGCATATGCCGCCGCCTTACATTCGTCAACACGCATGTTAAATGCTGTTCCGGCAAGACTGCGCGGAACGCCCGAAAAAAATATTCCGATTTCATATTTCGGCATGGAAGCGGGCGCCTTTATCAGACGGCGCTCATCTGTTTTCGTATCGAGATACATCAGCTGCTCCGCTTTCGCGTAAACCTCGGTGCTTTGGTCAAGCTTGCCGCAGCTTACGCCCACGTATTTATTTTCAACGTCCATCGCATACGTGATAATCTCTTTATCCGACAGCTTAATCCCGTTTGCTCTGCAAATTGCTGACATAAATGCAATTATCACCGCCGCGGAGGAGGAGAGTCCGCCTATCGGAAGTGCGCCGCGGATATGCGCGTCAATCCCCCGCGTTATATCAAAGTCGCGCTTTAATATCTGCACCGTTCCGCGCAGATGATCCGCCCAATCGCCGACCCGGTGCGGAACATGGCTGACGGAGAAATGCTTTTTCCCATCCATGTTTTCACTTTCAACGCGGCACTCGCCGTCATCGCGCAGCGAATATGTAACCGTAATCCCCTTATCCAGCGCAAACCCCGTCACAATCCCGTGCTGGTGGTCAATATGCGCGCCGAGCGGACAAACCCTGTACGGGCAAAACGCCGTAAAAACTTCTTTTCCCATTTTCTATCTTCCTTTTATTTTATCATTCCAAGCTCTTTCATCATATCAAGCCGCTTTTCAAGCTGCGGATTTTCTCTTTTTTTCTTTCCGAAAATCATTTCAAACGATTTATCAAGCAGTCTGTGTATGCAGCAAAACGGATACAGCAATTTATTATCCGCGTGCTTATATCCTCGCTCCACCATTCCGTGTGCATCGGGGAAAAGACGCCTCATGCGGCTTTGCTCACCGCCGAAGAACTGCACCGCTTCGTTTTTCATCTTTCCTCCTCTGCGTTCGCAGTAAACCGAGAAAAATCCGTTTTTTCCGCTTGAATTATGCCCGAACAGCCCGTATTCCTCACTATCGGTAAGCAGCTTTTCGCAAAGCTCCTCATTCTCTTTCGAAAAATCAAATCCCCAATAAAGTGCTCCGGCAGTCTTCACAACATCAATCAGCTTTTCATATCCAAGCGTTTGCAAAACAGAATTGTATTTTTCAAAATCAATTTCACTTTCATACTTTTTCATATACAGCAGCAAATCAAGCATCTGGCGGATTCCGCCGCCCTCGTCAACAAGGTGCTTAATATAATGCGCCGTGAGGTACATCAGTGAATCATTCGTTCCAAGCGTATAAACCTCGTACCCGTCAAAGTTCTCAATTCTGTATTCCTCGCCGTAAAGCTTCATTCCGCTTAATATCATTTTTTGCGTTGGAATACTGTAAAGCTGCACATGCACCTCCAAAAGTCCGCCGATCGGATGACGCGCCTTTGTGTGATGATCTTTTTCGCTCCGCCGCGGCTCAATGCTGTAACCGTTTTCCTCAAGAAAATTCAAAACGGCAGCCTCGTCTTTCTCATCAATCAGAATATCGGTATCGCTCGAAATTCTGTACTCCGGGTGCGGATATGCCGAAGCTGCGGCAATCCCCTTTATCAGGCATACGCGGATTCCGTTCTTCTTCAGCTCGGAAAGCATTTTCAGCTGAAACGCGTTGCGCCTTATTCCGCTGCCGACCTCGCCCCAGAATGCCGCAGTGTATTTTGCACACTCATCGTGGCAAAGCTTTTCAAGCTGCGGAAAAACGAGTGTGCGAACACCCTGCACGGCAGCTGCGCGCAAAATGCCTTCAATATTAAGCTTGTGATCGGGATTATACTCCTTGCCGCTGACCTCAGCGCCGATCAGATAAAGCATATCGCGAAATTCCTGCGTCATACTGCTTCACCGGCTTTCTTTCCGCTCTTCATGAGTTTTTTCTTTAAAAATCCGGTTACCGGAATTTCGATATAGGTATGCACAAGCCATGCTGCCGCCACCATTGTCACCGACGCCGCGAAAACTCCGGCAGGATAACCCACCGTTCCGCGAAGCTGATCAATTATCACAAAGCCGATGTTCTGGTGCATCAGATACAACGGATAGGAAACAGATGCAAGCGTTACAAGCGTTCTGTCGTACTTAAATTCAAATTCATTATCAGCCGCAGCAAATATTAACGCAGCAACAACAAGCACAAACAGTTCATTAGCTGCGCCTCTTCTTTCAAAGTTCAGAAAAAGGCATAATAAAATATTTATATACGGAAGCACGTTATTCCTGTTTCTTACAACTGCGGCAATCGACATTCCGAGCAGAAAAAGATGAGCCTGACTGCTGATAAGTATAATATCAAACACTGAATTTATAACATGAGGAATCGGTATTATTCGCGAAGCGTTCACAAAATCCAGCGTTGCAATTACAATTAAATAACAAAACGACAGTTTATATATGTATTTATACAGCCCGATGAAAAGCAACAGCGCAATTATGATATAAAACATAAGCTCATACCGAAGCGTCCAATATGCTCCGTCAACATTTCGGATTCCCTTCAGAAATCCCTGAAACATGGTGCAGTTTATCAGCGTATCTTTAATGCCGATAAAACTTTCTCTGCTGTAACAAAGCGTCACCACACTTGTTGCGGCAATTCCGACCCAATACACGGGATAGAGTCTTATAACGCGCTTCTTCATAAACGTTGCCGCAGATGTATTTTCATTCACCGTTATATCAGTCAGAAAACCGCTCAGCATAAAAAATGCCGCAACAGCCCAGCACCCCCACCAAAGCCCTTTGTGCGAGGCTTCAGCATCCATATAACGCGTTGTATAATGATAAAGCATGATAAAAATTGCGCTTATTCCGCGAATATAATCAAGTCCGCGTATATTTCTTTTCATCTGCATTCCTCCGAACTATTCCCTGTTTTCGTACATTTTTTTATAGTATTCCTTATATTCTCCGCTGATTATGCGCTGCCACCACTGTTTATTCTCGAGATACCAGTGAACCGTCTTCACGATACCGTCGTCAAACATCGTTTCGGGCAGCCACCCGAGCTCGCTGTGAATCTTCGCCGGGTCGATTGCATAGCGTAAATCGTGCCCCTTGCGATCGGAAACATATGTTATAAGGCTTTCCGGCTTTCCGAGAATATGCAGAATTGTTCTGACAATTTCAATATTCGTCTTCTCGTTGTGTCCGCCGATATTATACACCTCTCCGACTCTGCCTTTATGTATGATAAGGTCGATTGCCTTGCAGTGATCCTCAACATAGAGCCAGTCGCGCACGTTAAGCCCCTCTCCGTAAACCGGAAGCGGCTTATCGGCAAGCGCATTTGCAATCATAAGCGGAATAAGCTTCTCGGGGAAGTGATACGGTCCGTAATTATTCGAGCAGCGCGACACGGTTACGGGAAGCCCGTATGTCCTGTGATATGCCATAACAAGCAGATCCGCACTCGCCTTGCTTGCGCTGTACGGGCTGGAGGTGTGAATCGGGGTTTTCTCCGTAAAAAACAAATCAGGGCGGTCAAGCGGCAAATCGCCGTAAACCTCATCGGTTGACACCTGATGATAACGTTTAATCCCATATTTGCGGCATGCGTCCATGAGAACCTGCGTTCCCATAATGTTTGTTTGCAGGAATACCTCAGGATTTTCTATCGAGCGGTCAACATGCGATTCAGCCGCAAAATTAACAACAACCTCCGGCTTGTATTTTTCAAAAACCGAGTAAACTGCCGCTCTGTCGGCAATGTCCTCCTTAACAAAATCGATTTTATCCCTTACAGGCTCCAGCGTTTCCAAATTACCGGCATATGTAAGCTTATCAAGCACGATAATGCGATAATCGGGATATTTCCCAACCATATAATGAACGAAATTTCCGCCGATAAAGCCTGCGCCGCCCGTTACAAGAATATTCATATTGTTTTCCTCCGCTGAATTTTATTTGATTTCGTCCGGCAGCGACATAAGATACTGCCCGTAGTCAGTCATTTTAAGCTCTTCGCCAAGCTCAATCAGCTTTTCATCATTTATAAATCTGCGCCGCCACGCAATTTCCTCCGGGCATGAAATATAAAAGCCCTGCATTTCCTGAACTGTCTGAACAAATTCGCTCGCCTTAAGCATTCCGCCGGGCGTTCCCGTGTCAAGCCATGCCATTCCGCGCGGCATGAGCTGAACATCAAGCTTGCCGCGTTTTAAATATTCGTTATTCACGGCGGTTATTTCAACCTCTCCGCGGGCGGACGGCTTAACGTTCTTCGCAATTTCGATCACGGCATTGTTGTAAAAGTAAAGTCCCGGCACTGCATAACCGGACTTCGGATTCTCCGGTTTTTCCTCAATCGAAACAACCTTGCCTGCGGCGTCAAATTCAACAACGCCGAACGCTTTCGGATTTTTTACCGGATAACCGAAAATCACCGCTCCGTCAAGGCGCTCCTGTGCAGTGTTAAGAATGTGAGTAAAATCCTTACCGTAAAAAATATTGTCGCCAAGAATAAGGCACACATTATCTTTCCCGATAAACTCCTCCCCGAGGATAAACGCCTGCGCCAATCCTTTAGGCTCCGGCTGAACCTTATATTCAATTTTAACCCCGAACCGGTCGCCGTTTCCGAGAAGCTCTTCATATACCGGCGTATCCTCCGGCGTTGAAATAATGAGAATCTCCCTGATACCCGCAAGCAGAAGCGATGACAGGGGGTAGTAAATCATCGGCTTGTCAAAAATGGGCAAAAGCTGCTTTGAAGTTACCTTTGTCATCGGATAAAGGCGCGTTCCGCGCCCTCCGGCAAGAATTATTCCTTTCATGCTATTTCCCTCCGTGTTTACATTTCTATTTTATAATAATATCACATATTCTGTCAACATCAGCCGTCTCCATATCGGCATACAGCGGAAGCGTCAGCACGCGGCGTGAAATTCTTTCGGCAGCCGGTGTTTTCTGAATATCGAATTTTCCGCTGTAGCATTTAAAGGAGCTTGTAATGGGATAGAAATATTTTCTCGCAAAAATATTTTCCGCCGCAAGCATTTCCGCAACCTCATCGCGGGATTTTCCGAAAATTGCTTCGTCAAACACAACGGGGAAATATGCGTAGTTATGCTTCACGCCCGGCTGTTCATGCCACGGAGTCACTCCTGCAATTCCGGTGAGCCGTTCGATATAACGGTTCACCGGTGTGCGCCGTTTTGCAATTTCTTCATCAACATGGCGAAGATTGCAAAGCCCCATTGCCGCCTGAAATTCGTTCATCTTTGCGTTCCCTGCAATTTCGGCACAGCTTTCGGGAGTGTCCAGACCAAAATTTTTCTGTATCTGCAATTTTTTCGTCAGCTCATCGGCGGAATATGCAACGCAGCCGCCCTCAATGGTGTTGAATACCTTTGTCGCATGAAAGCTGAACATTGCCGCATCTCCGAACGACGCTATTCCGCGCTCCCCCACGCGAACGCCGAAAACATGCGCCGCGTCATATATAACCTTTAAATTATATCTCCGCGCAATACTTTCAATCTCAAAAACGTTGCACACATTTCCATAGACATGCACCGGAATTATCGCGCCTGTCCGCTCCGTTATCAGCGATTCGATTTTTTCCGCGTCAATCGTGTAATCATCCTCGTTTATATCGCAGAACACGGGCGTGAGACCGTTTCTCACAATTGCCTGCGTTGTCGATGCAAACGTAAACGGAGTTGTAATAACCTCACCGGTCAGCCCCATTGCGGCAATTACGGCTTCAAGCGCAAGATGACCGTTTGTGAAAAGCGACACATTTTCCGCCGAAAGATAGCCGCACAGTTCTTTTTCAAGCCTTTTGTGCTTTTCGCCCATGTTCGTAAGCCAGCGCGATTCCCACAAATCCTTTATTTCGTCACAGTATTCTTCAAACGGCGGCATTGATGACCGCGTTACATTAATTCTGTTCATAGACACTTACCCCTGAACCTTTATAAATTCTTGCTCATATAGTACGATTTGTCTGTATAGCCTCCATCATTCATATACCCATGTTTCATATAAAATCTGATAGCCTTTGCATTATCCTTCCGAACTTCCAGCCGCATTACTTTCATGGATTGCTTCCGGGATATGTCCTCTGCGGCGTCAATCAGCGCTGCACCAACCCCCATATTCTGACATTTCGGTAAAACATCAAGCTGCGTTATATAAGCAGTATGCTCTGCGCAGTCATTTGCGTAAAATGCAATAAATCCTATAATTTCAGAATTCTCTTTTGCGCAGATAAATTCAGCGTATTTGCACACTTTTTCACAATATGCATTGTAATCGGGTATTCTCTGCCGCGGGTCGGAATATATTTTATCAAGTATTTTCCAACAAAGTTTTTTTTCACTTTTGTCATGTAAATGCGATATTATCATCACGTTCTCCTTATCACCGGCATTTACCGCACCGTTTTGCACCTTGCTTCTTTTTCTTCTGCAGTCATATTATTAATGAGGGCAAGTTTTTTTTCATAGTACTTACGGCTTCGCTCATCGCGCAAAAGCGGTCTGCGTAACTGCAAATGCTTTATCCCTCCGTGCGAATTTATCTCCATTATTTTTATTCCGCAGCTCGACACGCACATATCAAATGCCATGTATTCGCACATATTAAATCTGTTAGCGATACCCATAACTGCACCTATTATTTCTTTCCAATTCTCAACTTTACCCTTTGTCTCTTCTCTGCTGTCCGGATGAAATGGCATATCCTCAGTTCTGTTAACGTAGATGGCCATTGCTTGTCCAAATTCTCCTGTATCTAAATCTATTTTAACATCATAGTCAAATGCAGCGCTTACCTCGTTATTTTTGAGATTAGCTGCACCGGTATCCTTTGTTCCGAATCTCAGGTAACCTCCGGCAAGAAAGGGATTGCAGCCGTCATCATTGATTACCTGCAATCTGATAGTATGTATTACAGGGCTTATTTTTGCCATATAATCAACAGGATAAAGATATTGTGTATATATATAATTGGTGTGCAGACGAATAAATGTAAATATTTCTTCTTTACCGCACTGAACATCATTAATAAAGAAATTTCCTTCAGAGTATGAAAGCTTGAAAAAGCCAAGTGAAGCCGCACCGTTGCACGGCTTACACGCAAGTGCTTTTTCTTCCTTTAAAACATTTACAATATCATTTTCCTCAGCCTTATTCTTATTGCGGCTGTCAAGAAGCGCATATATTCTGTCTGCACCCACATAAAAGTAATACCGAGGCAGGAGATTATGAAACTCAGTGCCGTCCAGCATATATTTAAGCGTCAGCTTATCATTTATCCATATTCTTTGCCATGAATTAAAAGGCCACAGCTTATAATAATTATAGTCAGAGAGATATTCATTCATGTTTTTATCCGTAAGGTTGTATGCAGATGCACTTTCTGCCAAAAATCCGTTGGAATGCGCCCAATTGATGAACTCATCGCTCCATATCTGCGATTCTTTTTCTTTCTGCATTGCGGAATAAAATACATTTGCCATTCTTTCAGTGCATCCGTCCTTAATCATATCCTCTAAAGTGCAATTCATATATTTCACCTCTCTTTATATTTCTTCAGACAAACTATTTCAAACGTGTTCTCTTTATAGTGATCAAGCCTGTCAAACCATATATCTTCTTGATCTTCAATATTTATCAGTTTCTGCAAAAACTCCTCCGTATGCTGCTCCTTCGGAATTATTACAACGCCACAGTCATCGCACACTGCCACAGAACCATCGAACATTCTTTTATGCTCTTCTTCAATCTCCTTGTCAAGAGGCGGCTCAGGCTTGGTATTAAAACATCCCACAGGGGTCACGCCTGTTGCCCATATAGGATAGTTTTCTCTTATAATTGCTCCGGCATCCCTCATTTTTGCATTGACAACAATAGCGGAAGCCTGCCTGTATAACAAAATATACTTGCTGACAAGCTCGCCAACGATAGCCCTGTGCTTGCAGTCGATTGCGTCGATAAATACAATATCGTTTTCATTTGTACCTATAATCTGGCGGTGCACATCCCAATTTGTTTCATTATACGCATACACCCATTTCACATTTCCTACTTTGAAATGACCCTGGTTTATCGGCAGAACATTTTCAAGCACTCCGCATTTCCCCAAACAGTCAGCAACCTCTGTTGTACTCACCCTGTTTCTCTTAATAAAATCAATAATCTTTTCTTTCATCAATTCCACCTCTTCTTATTTTATAGTGATTATAAGTTCATTGTGAATTTTCTCCATAATGCCGTCAAGCTCATCTCGGCTATCGGCATATGCAATATAAAACCCGATGCGTGCGCTATCATCCTTTGCCGGAATTATTGTGTCACCCTCGTTAAATGATAAGCCCCATGCAGGTATATTCGGATTGTTTTCCAAATACTCCGTGCCCTGAATTTTTTCTACAATTCCGCCGTTCCCCGGCACATCAAGAAATTTAAGCACAGCACATCTGCTTCTGTATTTTTCCGGCACCTCAAAATTTCTTTCAAATGCTCCGTTAACACTGCATTCTATGAGATATTTATAATTGTCAATCCCGGTCATTATAGGCACAATATCGGAAGATATTAAATTCCCGCCGCCTCTTGCCGCAATTTCAATCAGATAAAATTCCCCATCTTCGTATTTGTATTCGGCATGCGTCAAGCCATATGGCAACCCCGACATATTTATAAATTTGTCATTACATTCAATCAGTTTTTTATAGTCATATTTATCGTTTTCATGCGAAAAGTATAATTCAGATGCCACATTTTCATTATTTGCATAGTGCTTTTTTTCAGAGATAGCCATTGTATAGTGTCGCTTAGTTGTCTTGATGCCGTCAACAGTGAACTCCGTTCCGTTTATATACCGCTCGGCAATAATGCATTTATCTGATTTAGAAAATCCGATTGATTCATCAAAGTGTTTTTCCAAATCGGATTCGCATTCTATAGTGAATACGCCTCGGCTGCTGTTTGCATCCAGCGGCTTTATAATGATTTTTTTCCCGATGGTTTTTAGAAATTCCTTTGCTTCCTCTACTGTTCTGCATTTCTTATATTCAGGAAAGCGCAGCCCGTTTTTCCTGCAAAATTCCCGCATAAGGTACTTATCCGTGTACAATGTCGCAGAAGTCACACCGATTGACGGAAGCCCCAGTGCATCAGCAACATATGCCACCGTTGGCATAGCTATATCGCACTCTTCACTTAACACTGCGTCGATACTATGCAATCTTGCGCACTTCAAACAAGCTTCCTTATCCAGTATGTCGTGAAGCTCATATTCATCAGCATATTCAAATGCCGGAGAGTCTTTATATGGGTTCACGTCAAGGACCTCATATCCCATAGACTTAAGCTTTTTTATAACAGGAATCTGCCATTTACTCCCGGCAAGCACCATGACCTTTTTCATCATTTATCCTCTTTTCTTTTTTTATAAGCATTATTCGCAGAATGCTTGTAAGCTCTTTAAACGGTTTAAACTTAAAAACAACCGAAATTGCCCCATATATTATTATTCCCGAAACAAGCTGAACGGCAAGTGAAACGATTCTGCTGCTTATCATCCTGCCGGCAAAAAACACTGCAATCGCCATAACGGCTGCGGCGAGGAAATACGGAATTACATTTGAAAACTGCTCGCGATATGAAATGCCGACCAGTTTTTTGTTTTGATATGCGTTCATAAGGTTAGACAGAACAGCCATCGCCGTTAAAACAAGGAGAACGGCATAAATATTTATAAGTGACACAATCAGCAGAAGCGCGATTGAAATTGAACGCTTAATAAGCTCGAATTTCATAAAAATGTCGCTGCGCCCCATTGAATTAAATACCTGCATATTCGAATTGTTCAGCGAATTTAAGGAATATGTAACGCACATTATACACATCATCGGCGCGGACGGAAGCCATTTGTCCGTAAGAAGAATCGAAATTATATTTTCCGATGTTGCCGCCAAGCCGAAAAATACGGGGAAAAGAATATACGCGTTAATTGACAGAAGCTGCTTTGTCATTTCCACAAATTTTCCCTTTTCGTCCTGAACCTTTGAAAGCGCGGGGAACATTACTCCGTCAACAATCTCGGTTACGGTTTTAAGTATTATTGTCGGAAAGCTGCCTGCACGGTTGTAGAAGCCGAGCATGGCACTGCTGAATCTTTTTCCGATAACAAGCGAATATAAGTCCTGGTGCAGTGTGCCTATCATCCAGCCGACAAAAAGCTTCCAGCTGTAGCCGAAAAGACTTTTCAGCCGCGAAAGCGAAAACATAAAATGCGGATGCCAGCGAACCGTTGCGGTTGCGCCTATAAACAAAAACACCTGATTCGCAATTGAAGCAAGCACCAGGCTCCAGCAGCCGAAGCCGCAGTAAGCCGCTGTTATCCCGACAATCGAATATGCTGCCATGGCCATAACGTTTGCAGCGAAGCTTTTATTAAATTCCATGTTTTTCTTAAGCACCGTCATCTGCATTGAGCTTAATGCGCCTATCGGAATTGAAAGCGACATAATCCTCAGCATTATCGAAAGCTCCGCATTGTCATAAAAATCCGCAATAAACGGAGCGGATATAAACAGTATCGCATAGGCGATAAGCGCAATTCCGAGCTGCGTGAAGAAAACTGTCGAGCAGTCAAGCTCGTCTGCATTTTGGCGCTGTATAATCGCACCGCTGAGTCCGTTGTTTACAAATGTGTTTGCCAAGGATATAAACACCGTTAAAATTGCTACCGCACCGAAATCCGACGGAGCCAAAAGCCGTGCAAGCACAATCGGAGTGATCGCATTTACAACCTGTATGGAAAGGCGCTCTATCATTTTCCATTTCATACCGCTGACAATCTTTTTTGTTATATTGTTATCCATGGTAAAGCCCCAATTTTCTAAGCGACAGCAATATAATTTTTCTCACAAGCTTGTAATATACAAGAATGCGGAAGCTTAACGTTTGCTCATGCATAAGCTTGCTCATTTGCCTGCCGTCGTATTTTGCGTTTCCCAAAAGCTTGCTGATCTTCAGACTTGAAATTCTGTTTGCCAAAAGCGGAGTGAGGTCGTACCGGTTATCATAATATTCGTTAAGATCTTTTACAACTTGTGCATACATATAGGTGTATTTTACAGGATCCTTTGCGCTGGTTTTGCTGAAGCTAAACACATCTTTTTCTCCGGCCGCTCGATGAGCTGCCGTAACCTGATTCATAACATACAAATCTCCGGCGTTGTACAGCAACACAAGCGTAATAATATCGCCCATTGTCGGTGCACTCTTCCTCAGCTTGTTGTATTTTTCATCATGCTCGGGAAAAATGTTCCTGCGCATAACCGAACACATATGAACTGAGAATCCGTTTTTTAAATAGTAATTAAGATTTAGAGTTTTGTCGTGCTTGAAGTTCAGGGTTCTTTCCGAAATCAGTTCCCCCTTATCCGAAACAGACATTATATCCGTGCCTACAGCGGAATACTTAGGGTTATGCTCAAGAAAATCATACTGCTTCTGCAGCTTATGCATATCAGTCCAATAGTCGTCTCCCTCAAGAAACGCAATGTATTTTCCCTTTGCGGCAAGCCGGCAGTCCATTGAATTTTCGGACGGGCCCTTGTTCTCCTTCTGAAGAATCAAAACAAGCTTATCGCCGTAGCGCTCCTTATATTCAAGCAATATTTCCCGCGTGTTATCAGGCGACTTGTCCTCGCCGACGATTACCTCAAAGTCAAAATCGGTAATTTGATTCAACACGCTGTCAAGCGCCTGCCGAATATAATTTTCTTGAAAATATGTAGGCATGCATACGCTTACTGCGATTTCATTCATTTTATTCCCTCCAAAATAAGTTCTCTGTGCGACTCGCACTCAATATAGTTTCTTATTGCAAGCCACTGCGTTTTATCAATTCGTCTTTGAAGCTTATGTCCGCAAAGCTTATCCGCAATTTTAAACAGCGGGGAAACTCCGCAAAGCCTGTTTATATATGTTTTTCTCTTTGAAAGCGCAAATTCTTTATATTTCTCTTCAACAAATCCTGCCTTTTTTATTTCTTCCGATCGTTTGCAGAATCCCCCGATAATCTCTTCGTATTCATTATCTTCCGCCAATCTTACGGCTGCACCGTCGCGGCAAATCGGGATATATTCTATAGAAAATCCGTCTTTGTCTATATCAATGCCTATCAGAATACCGCTGTTCAAAAATTCGTTGTCGCCATCGTCAAAAAGAAAATTTCCCTGTCCGTAAACCGCCGTTCCGCCATGATATTCCTCCATGCACCCAATACAATGTGTGTGCTGTGCAATGCACAGATCGGCGCCCTTGTCAATCAGCTTTCGGAATACCTTTCTGAGGTTTGGAGACGGATAGCGATAATACTCCTTACCGCCGTGATACAGAACGATCACGTAATCACAGCGCGATTTCAGCTCTGCAATATGGTCGGGTGTTTCAAGCGGATCAAACGGATTTGCTCCGGGCAATTTCTCCGTTGCTATTGAAAACTCGTGCTCCGCGCAAGCGTATATCCCGACCTTAAGCCCATCCTTTTCAATTATATGATATTTTTTTACATTCTCTATATTTTCACCAATGCCGATATATTCAATTCCGGCCGAGTCCAATGCCTTAACGGTTGAAAACAGACCCTTTGCACCGTGATCCGTTATATGATTATTTGCAATCGTAACAATATCTGCTCCGAGCGATTTAATGCCATTCAAACACTTCGTGCTTGCCGAAAGGCACGGTCCGCATTTTTCAATCGGCGAGAGTTCATCGGTAAGCGGCGTTTCAAGATTAAATATTCGAACATCCGTTTTATTCAATCGCTCAAGAAGCCCGCGGGATACCAATTTTTCAGCCATACCGCTTTCAAATATTTTAATATTGCTTTTTGTCGGAACAAGATCCGCACCTATTATTATCTTCAAGCCGGTGACCTCCGATTTCAGATTGATTTTTCAGGAAGCTGCAGCCAGCTTCCGAGGAGCTCGTCGTAACTGCCGTTAAACGAATCAAAACCTGAAGCGTCAAAAAACGTCAGTTCGCTGAAATACATTCTGCCGCCCGTATAATACCAGTCAACGCGCACATGCGGAATGTTTTGTGCAAGCTTTTTCGAGCAGCAAAGCATTTCTTCAAGTATAGCCGGCTTTTCCGCAACAAAATCCGACATTGGAACATCGGGCTGATTAATAGCCGTCTTATTCCAATCGGTGTCATAGATATCCTGCGTATGTTTCCCGAATCTCCCGAGATGATACTCGATGAGCTTCGGCTCACCGTTAAAGCAAAGCACCTTGTAATCCGTCAGTTCCTCATCATCCGAGCTGTTCTGCATATATTTTTCGGCAATAATGCACGGCTTTATATTTTTATAAGGCCATTCGCGAAGCGGTTTATAGTGATTTTTCCCGAGCTTGTATTTAAGCTTTTTCTTCGCCGCCTCAGCATCAAACTCAGTCTTATCGCGGCATATAATAACGCTGCCCTGATCATGATTGCATTTTAGCACAAATTGATTCGGGAGCGCTTCAAAATCAATATCTTCCGCACTGTCCCATTTGCCGAGCAGCGGAATAAGATACTGCTCCCCGACCGTTTCCGCAATATATTTCCGCACGGCATACTTGTCCGCCATCATGGTGTATTCCGGGCGGCGGTTATAAAGCTTGAGCCACTGAAGCTTTTCATTGAAGGTTTTTGGATTTTCCAAATCCGGTTTTTCCCCGAATGACGCCTTATATATAAGCTCAATAAGCATCTTGTCCGGCATCCAGCCGAGCAAACCGTTCTGCGAAAGCGGTTTTATCATCTTTATCGGGGATTTGCAAAGTGAAAGCGCAGTTTTAATTTTTGACATTACATTCATCCGCCTTTATTCGGTTAAATTACGTTTGTCTGCAAACATGAACAGAATTGTCCATATAAGAATATGCTCAAAGTCATATATGAAAATATTCACTGCACCGAGAAATACCTCCACGCAGTACAATGCAAGCAGAACGCCGAAAATGTAACTCCTATGCGTGAAAGTTTTTTTCAGCAGAGAAAAGCCTGCCGCAATAATAGGGAATAAATAGATAAATAATCCCATCATTCCGCCCGAGGATAAAATCTCCGCATAGGTAGAATGTGAATATGTGCCGAAGCCCGAAACAATTCTGAATTGGTTATATCCCACCCCGAACAGCGGATTCTGCTCAAAAAGTTCCCATGCGCGGCGATACATGGCTTCTCTTGTCTGCGTACTTCCGCTGTCGTACAGGATCTGCATTCTTTGAAAGCTTGCCGTGTTTCTGTAGCCGGTTTTAAGATACATTACTGCAACAGCAACAATTACCGCAGCAAGAATGTACGAAAGCATAATATAAGATATTTTTCCGCTTTTGGACGCGTCCCTCACAAATGAAACCATCCAAATCGCAAGCAGAATGCCGGCGCTGAACAGCGATTTTTTTGAGCCGGTGAGAACAATGCCGTATACAAGCACGCCCATCAGCCAGAGGGAGATAATCATGCCAATGAATTTTCTGCTGTTAAGTATCATAATCGCAAATATACCCATTACCAGCACAAGACCGAGTGAATTTGGGTTATTTGTTTCTCCGAGCGTTTTAACCATAATCCCGTTATAGTAATCATAGCCGTTTGTTATGGTATACACCGAGCAGATAAGCGCAACCGCCGCAATTTCACGCATAAGCCATGAGGCGTCACGCTCGCCCTCGCATATATAGCACGCACATAGTGCAACAATTATGAACGCAAAGTATGTAATAAGAGAGGTTATCATATAAAACTTATATTCAACAATAAAAAAACCGAATACAAGTGAATATATCCCGTATGCTATATGCCACTTAACCCCCGATGGAATCCCGAAGCGGTTATATGACTGCTTGTTCATATACCAAAGAGTTGCTCCGATAACGAACAACGCTCCGCCGTATAAGAATTTTGACGATTCTCCGTGTACATATTTATACCAAAATAAATAAAGCATAAACATAAATACGGAAAATTTTGCAAGATTGGATTTCATACTTTTCTTTCCTTACATGTTCATAAAGTTCATTATTTTTTCGCAGCGCTTGTCAATAACGAGCTCCGCCGCCGTTCCGAGTGACCCCTGCGAAAGCTTTTCGCGCAGCTGTGCATTTTCGGAAAGCAATCGGAGTGCATCTGCAATTTCGTCAATATTTTTCGGATTTATCCGTATCGAATTGTTTTCGTCAAGCACATCATCATTAAACGGAAGATTGGACGAAACAATCGGCAGACCGCACGCCATCGCCTCAACAACGGCGTTGCAGCACCCTTCGGCAAGCGTGGGAAGCACAAACATATCAGCAGCGTTTAAGTATTTTGCAATTTCATTATGCGCAGCTCTGCCGGAAAAAATAATCCTGCCGCTCTGCGGCTTCTGCTCTCCCGAGCCTATCAGAATCAATTTCAGATCCGGTACTTTTTCAACCGCTTCAACCGTGCGGAGAACGCCCTTTCTTTCGCAAAAGGCCCCGACAAACACGGCAACGCGCTCATTCGCGCCGATACCGAGGTTTTCACGTGCTTCGTCCTTCGGCATTTTGTAAAATTCCGAGGGGTTCACGGCATTCGGAATAACCGCTGTTTCGGGATTGTGCAGCAGCAAGCCCAAATCCCGGCTTTCGTCAAGATTTTTTGTCGATACGCAGATAACGCCTTTTACCATCGGCAAAAGCGCGTCAATGTCCTTTTTTCCGTAATCCGAAAAAAGGCTGATTTTACTTTCCCCAGACACTGCATAAACGGGTGCCGGATGCATTTTTGCAAGCTTGCACGCTGCCATTGCGCGGTTCCAAAAGTGACCGTAAAGCACATCCGCGGATATCTTTTCTTTTTTGAAGCATCTAATTATTGACCTGTCACGCAGATATGTGCTGACTCCCACATCGAAAAGCTTTAATTTCGATGCCGAAACATAATCCGGCTGATAAACGCTAACCGTTCCGCCGTTTGGGCTTTTGTCAGTCCATTTATACGGGCGCTTTTTTTTATGCCTTATAACCCTTTCGGTCACGCTTTGCGGCGCAATCACGCTGCACTGTGCGCCTGCGTCAGCCATCGCCCATGCAAGCGGCTGAATAAACGCATATTCAGGGTTGTCCTTTGTCGGATAACCTCCGGATATGATACAAATTGATTTAGTCACCGGACAATCACATCTCCGTCACTTTAAAATTTCGGAATAAATATCACAATACCTTTTTGCAATATCCGCCCATCTGAATCTTTCGGCATTTTTTATGCAGTTTTCGGCAATCCGTGCATGTTCGTGCATCGCCAGCTCCGCTTTATCCGCAATATTTTGCGCATCGGTGCAGCTTATGGCATAGCCAACCTCGCCGTCCTTAAAATAGCCGTCAAAGCCCTCATTTTTTGTATACAGGACAGGCACTCCCTGGCTCATGGCTTCTGCATATACCAGTCCGAACGTTTCGTTTTTGGACGGCATAATAAATATATCGCTTTTCGCATGGCCAGCAATGCGTGTCTCATTAATCATAGGGGGA